>OLRM01000457.1_pt1 | contig 32919 bp, 28 predicted proteins | sample 1643211 | NCBI WGS metagenome assembly OLRM01 (sample SAMEA3136690, study PRJEB25190) | human gut metagenome | biome: human gut; feature: human-associated habitat; material: faeces | place: Austria | collected 2013
GGAGGCCGAGAAGGCCGCCCGTGAGGCCGAGCTCGAGGCCAAGCGCCGCGCCGTTCCCGCGTCCGACTCCGGCATGAGGTTCCGCTCCCTGCTCGATCAGATCGCCGAGCAGGAGGTCGTCCTCAAGGAGAAGAAGGCCGCCGAGGCCGCCAAGCCCGCGTCCGACTCCCGCTCCGACCGCGGTGGTCGTCGCGGCGGTCGCAACGCCGGTCAGAACGGCGCCGCCACCACGGACGCTCCGGCCCGCACCCGTCGCCGCAGCTCCGCTCCGGCCGCCAACATGCCCGACAACTTCCCGCCCTCGCCTGACAAGGCCGGCAAGGGCAAGAAGGGCCGCAAGGGCGCTTCCCATGAGAATCACGAGGGCGAGGATCGTTACGCCCGCATGGCCCGTGAGGCCGAGGAGTACAGCCGCGAGAAGGTCCTGGCCGACGCTCGCGCGGCCGTCGAGGAGGCCTCTCGCGAGTCCTCCGGCCGTCGTAAGAAGCGCAAGGAAAAGCGTGCAGCCGAGGCCGCCGCTGCAGCCGAGGAGCGCAAGATCGAGGAGGCGCTCGCACAGGGCATCAACCCCGAGGACCTCGACGCCGTCAAGGTCTCCGAGGGCGTGACCGTCGCCGAGCTCGCCGAGATCCTCGAGGTCTCCGCCAACGACATCATCAAGCGCCTGTTCCTGCTGGGCACCCCGCTCACCATGACGCAGACCATGAGCAACGACCTGGTCGAGCTCGTCGCCGACGACCTGGGCCGCCAGGTGCGCATCGTCACCGCCGAGGAGGAGAACTCCTTCAGCTTCTACGACGCACCCGAGGACCTCAAGTCCCGCCCGCCCGTGGTCACCGTCATGGGCCACGTCGACCACGGCAAGACCAGCCTGCTCGACGCCATCCGTCACACCAACGTCTGGAGCGGCGAGGCCGGCGGCATCACGCAGCACATCGGCGCTTCCGAGGTCACCATCAACGGTCGCCAGATCACCTTCGTCGACACCCCGGGCCACGAGGCGTTCACCGCCATGCGTGCCCGCGGCGCCAAGATCACGGACGTCGTCGTCCTGGTCGTCGCCGCCGACGACGGCGTCATGCCGCAGACCATCGAGGCCATCAACCACTCCAAGGCCGCCGGCGTGCCGATCATCGTCGCCGTCAACAAGTGCGATAAGCCCGAGGCGAACCCCGACAAGGTGCGCCAGATGCTGACCGAGTATGGCATCATCCCCGAGGAGTGGGGCGGCCAGAACATGTTCGTCAACGTCTCGGCCAAGAAGGGCCAGGGCATCGACGACCTGCTCGAGACCATCCTGCTTCAGGCCGACGTCCTCGAGCTCAAGGCCAACCCTGACACCTTCGCCTCCGGCAACATCATCGAGGCGAAGCTCGACCGCGGCCGCGGCCCGGTCGCCACGCTGCTCGTCACCCGCGGCACCCTGCATGTGGGCGACACCATCGTGGCCGGTCAGAGCTACGGCTCCGTCCGCGCCATGCTCGACCAGCACGGCAACCACAAGGACGAGGCCCGTCCCTCCGACGCCGTCGAGATCTTGGGTCTCAACTCCGTCCCGGCCGCCGGTGACGAGTTCCGCGTCTTCGAGGACGCCCGTGACGCCCGCGACCTCGCCGAGCAGCGCGCCCTCAAGGCCCGCATCGAGGAGCAGAACAAGGTCAAGCACGTCACGCTCGAGAACCTCTTCGAGACCATCGCCGACGCCGAGGTCAAGGAGCTCAACCTGATCATCAAGGCCGACGTCCAGGGTTCCATCGAGGCCCTTCAGGACTCGCTCGACAAGATGGATCAGTCCGAGGTCCGCATCAACACGATCCACTCCGCCGTTGGCGCCATCAACGAGACCGACGTCGTCCTGGCCGACGCCTCCAACGCCATCATCATCGGCTTTGGCGTCCGTCCCGACGGTAAGGCCCGCTCCGCTGCCGAGCGCGAGGGCGTCGAGATCCGTTGCTACGACGTCATCTACAAGTGCCTCGAGGAGCTCGACGCCGCCCGTATCGGCATGCTCAAGCCCACCGAGGTCGAGGTCGCCACGGGTACCGCGACCGTCCTGGACACCTTCAAGGTGCCCAAAGTCGGTATCGCCGCCGGTGTCCGCGTCGAAGAGGGCGAGATCGCCGCGACCGATTCCGTGCGCCTGGTGCGCGACGGTATCGTGGTCTTCAACGGCAAGATCGCCTCGATGCGCCACTACAAGGACGAGGCCAAGAGCCTCAAGAGCGGTTCCGAGGGCGGCATTGGCCTGGAGAACTTCCAGGACATCAAGCCCGGCGACCAGATCGAGGGTTACCGTATCGACCAGGTTGCCCGTACCGAGTAGGGGGTAGCGCTATGAAGCAAACGCAGGCAACCCGCCGTCTGGGCGAGCAGCTTCGCGAGAAGCTCGGTTATATCCTGCTCTTTGAGGTTTCCGATCCGCGTCTCGACCTGGTTACTTTGACCGCGGTCGAGGTCGCGGTGGACCGTTCGTTCGCGCGTGTGTACGTGTCGTGCGATGCGAGCCGCTACGACGAGGTCATGGAGGCGCTCGCCAGCGCTAAGGGCCGTATTCGCAGCCTGTTGGCTCGCTCGCTCGATTGGCGTGTTACGCCCGAGCTCGATTTTCGCATCGATCGCTCGACCGATGAGGCCGAGCGCATCACGCGTGCGCTGGAAAACGTTCCCGCCACGCTTGCGATCGAAAAGGACGAGGACGGCTATCCGATAGCGGATGCCGCCCAGGAGGCAGCTTTAGATGACTAATTCCGCCGACCTCGCCTCGTGCGAGTCTGCAGATATTCAGCGACGCATCCTCGAGCTCATCGAGGGCGCGTCCTCCATTGCGATTTCGGGACATACTTCTCCCGATGGCGATGCCTTGGGCTCCGTGTTGGGTCTGGGTCTCTCGCTTATGAAGTTTTTCCCCAACAAGGACATTGCGCTGCTGCTGGCAGACGATGACCCGGTTCCGCGTATCTACCGCTTTATGGAAGGCTCCGATCGCCTGGTTCCGGCATCTGCGTACACCGGCAATCCGGACCTGTTCATCTCGGTGGACGTACCGGTCGTCGAGCGTCTCAATAATTCCGCCGAGGTGCTTCGTCGCTCCAAGCATGTGGTGTGCTTCGATCACCATCCGGCGCGCGAGGAGTTTGCCGAGCTGAGCCTGAGGCGCGTCGAAGCCGCAGCCTGCGCGATGATCATCGACCGCTTCTTGGACAATTGTGGCATTGTCGCACGTGATGACGTTGCGACCTGCCTGCTGTGCGGCTTGGTTACCGATCCCGGCCGTTTTCAGTACCAAAACGCCGATGCCGCTGCGTTCCATGCGGCCTCGCGTCTGGTTGCCCACGGTGCCGATCCGGCGCGTGTGGCACTCGAGGTATATCAGAGCATGCGCGTTGAGTTTTTGCACCTCAAGTCCATCGTTATGGGCCGCATCAAGACGGTGGCCCACGGGCGCGTCGCGTATAGCTACGCGTACCAGAGCGACCTTGAGGCTTGCGGTGTCACCTCGGATGAGTGCGACGGCCTGGTTGACGTGGTGCGCTCGGTGATGGGCGTCGAGGTCTGCCTGTTCCTGAAGGGCATTGAGGGCGATACCAAGGTGCGCGGCAACCTGCGCTCCAAGGGCGACCTCAACGTGTCCGAGATCGCTGCTTCCTTTGGCGGAGGCGGACATCCCGCTGCCGCCGGTTTCTCCAACAACGGAACGATTCTCGAGACGCTCACCGTGGCACTTCCCATGCTCGCCGAGCTGGTAGGGGAGGATCCCGCTTCGGTGACCGTCGAGCTTTAACTTTTTGGATGGTACATGGCTCGTCGTACGCCTTCTCAATTGAATATGCTGCTCGCCGTCGATAAGCCGGTGGGCTGCACGTCCCACGATGTGGTCTCGCAATGCCGGCGCGCCCTCTATGAGCGGCGCGTCGGCCATGCCGGCACGCTCGACCCCATGGCTTCGGGTGTCATGGTGGTGGGCGTGGGCCAGGCCACCCGTCTGCTGGGTATGCTCACGCTCGATACCAAAAGCTACGTCGCCGACATCTCGTTTGGTGCCGAGACCAATACCGATGATTCGGAGGGCGAGGCGGTCCGCACGGTGGCTGTTGCCAACGAGCTCCGCGATCCTGCCTATGCCCGTGAGCACTTGGCCGCCATGTTGGGTCCGCAGATGCAGGTGCCGCCGGCGTTTTCGGCTATCTCGGTCAATGGCGTTCGCGCCTACAAGTCTGCTCGCGAGGGCAATGCGGTGGACCTACCTCCGCGCCCCGTCGAGGTCTATGCCGCCGATCTGATTGCCGTGGGCGGCGAGGGTGATTCGTGTGTGTGGACCGTGGCGTTCTCGGTGAGCAAGGGTACCTATATCCGAGCGCTCGCTCGCGACCTGGGCCGCGCCTGTGAGAGCGCCGCGCACATTTCCGCGCTGCGCCGCACGGCCTCCGGTGTTGTTTCCATTGGCGCCTGTCATGCGGTCGAGGAGCTTTCTCCCGAGTCCGCGGCTGGCTTTGCCCTGGATCCCATTGCGGCCCTGGGCGCTACACGTGTTGACTTGCCGGGCAATCTTGCCGACGACCTGCTCTGCGGCCGACGCATTCCCGTTGAGTGTGCGCTTTCCGATTTCGATGCCTCGAAGGCGCCGTTTGCGTTGGTGCTCGATGGGGGACTCAAGGCGGTCGCCCGCATTGAGGGTGGCCGCTTTGCCATGGAGCACGTTTTTCCGCAGGCAATCGGCGGTGTTCGATGATGTTGTCCGCTCGCGAGCTCGCGCGTATCTTTTTCGCGGGCGAGTCGGACGAGGCTCGCATCGTTACTGCCGATGCATTTGATGAGTGCGAGCACTTGGGTGCTGCCTCCATCGCCATCGGCGTGTTCGATGGCGTGCACCGTGGACACCAGGAGCTCACTGCAGCGCTTGTCCGTGATGCCCGCGCCCATGGTTGCAAGGCGGTCGTGGTCACCTTCGATCCCGACCCGGACGTCGTGGTGAGCCCTTCGCCCGCTCAAAAATTGATGACGACGGCCGACCGTCTGCATGTCTTGGCTCAGACCGGGGTCGATGCGGTGGTGGCCGTTCCCTTTACGCCAGAGGTTGCGGCACTCGACCATGTTGGTTTTCTTGCGCTGCTGTCGCGCGTGGTTGACATTCGTTCGATTCGCGTTGGCAGTGACTTTAGACTGGGTCGTGGCGGTGCTTCTGGTGTTGCCGAGATGCGCGCCTGGGGTTCCGAGCACGGCGTTGACGTGTATGGTCACGACCTGCTTTGCGAGGGCGGTGAGGCCATTTGCGCCACCCGCATTCGTCATGAGCTGGGACAGGGCCATGTGGAGCTGGCTGCTGAGTTGCTCGGCCGCCCGTATATGGTGCGCGGCGGTGTTATTTGCGGCCGTCACGAGGGTTCTGGCATGGGCTTTCCCACGGCAAACCTGCAAGTTCCCGACGGCATTCAGGTGCCTGCCGATGGCGTGTATGAGGGTCTGGTGCTCGTCGATGACACCGTGTGGCCCGCTGCCGTGAACGTCGGACTGCCGCCGACGTATGCCGACGATGCGGCATCTGCGCATCTTGAGGCTAATTTAATTGGTTATACGGGCAACCTCTATGGCGCTTCCGTTTCGCTGGCGTTTACGCGCTGGCTACGTCCCTCGCGTGTGTTCGATTCGCTGGATGAGTTGATTGCGACCGTCGAGGGTAATATCGAGGACATTCGTCACAACTTGGGTGAGCAGGGGGTGAGCATCCGTGATTAGCGATGAGGAAAAAGACCAGGTACGCGCTGCGTCCGACTTAGTCGCCATCGTGCAGGAAACGGTTGAGCTCAAGCCCCGCGGCCACGAGTTTTGGGGTTGCTGCCCCTTCCATGGCGAAAAGACGCCGTCATTCCACATTATCCCTGCCACGCAGGTGTGGCATTGCTTTGGTTGCGGTGAGGGTGGCGACGTCTTCACCTATATCATGAAGCGCGAGAACCTGAGCTTTCCCGAGTCAATCCGTTATTTGGCCGATCGCGCGGGTATTGAGCTGCACGACACCGGAGACCGCCGCGAGCGCGGTACCAAGCGTGCCCGCATCTACGATCTGTGCGCCGAGACCGCCCAGTTCTATCACACCATGCTTATGCGCGGTAAGGACGGCCGTCCGCGCGAGTACTTTGCCAGCCGCGGCATGGGTGGCGACGTCTGCCGCCGCTACTGCCTGGGCTTTGCGCCTGGCCGCAACGCGCTGGTGTCGCACCTGTCCCAGGCGGGTTTTACCCCGCAGGAGATGATCGATGCCAACGTTGCCGTGAGCCGCGGGCGCGGACAGCTCGCCGACCGCTTTTACGACCGCGTGATGTTTCCCATCTTTGACGAACAAGGGCATAACATCGCCTTTGGCGGTCGCATTATGGGCGACGGCCAGCCTAAGTATCTCAACACTGCCGAGACGAGTGTGTTCCATAAAAAGCGAAACCTCTACGGTTTTAATTGGGCCAAGGAGTTTATCGTCGCGCAGGATACGGCCATCGTGGTGGAGGGCTATACCGATTGCATTGCCTGCTGGGAGGCGGGGATCAAAAACGTTGTCGCCACGCTGGGCACTGCGCTCACGGAGCATCACGTTAAGACGCTCACCCGCTTTGCCAAGCGCATCGTGTATATGTTTGACGGCGATGCCGCCGGTCAGAAGGCCGCCCGCCGCGCGATTCAGTTTATCGAGCAGGATTCGATGGATCTGCGCTGCGTGGTGCTCCCCGACGGCAACGATCCTATGGAGTTTATTACGGCACATGGTGGACAGGAGCTGCAGACGCGCATCGACGCTGCCGAGCCGCTTATGGACTTTGTCTACCGTTCGCTGCAGGAGTCGAGCGACATCACCACGCCGGGCGGTCGCGCCAAGGCGCTGGAGGACGCTCTCACGCTCATCTATCCGCTGCGCGACAGCTATATGATCGACACGTACTTTATCCAGATTGCCGATCTGTTGGGTTTGGATCTGGAGACCGTGCGTGCGAGCTCGGGCCGCGTGTTTCGCGACGTCGCCAAGCGCGAGGATGCGGAGCGCCGCCGCGAACAGAACTATGAACGCCAGCGGGCGCAGGCTGAGCGATCTGGTAGCGCGGGCGGTCGGTCGTCTGGTTCGCAGGGGACATCTCGTGGTGCTTGGGCATCGGGCGCGACTCCGGCCGTAGCGGCGCCGGTCGAGGAAGGACCGTACGACTACGTCCCGCTCGATGCCTATGGCGCTGCACCAGTGGAGGTCGTCGACGACCTGCCGCCGATCGATGTGCCTGATGGTATGGGCGCTGTGCCCGCCGATGGCCCGGCAGACGCCTCGGGCCCTATGGTCCTGACCGATTTGGAACGCAAGTCCTTGGCAGGGGAGCGCGAGCTGTTGACGATGCTTACTAGCTACCCCGACCTGTTCCGCACGTATGCCGACCGCATCTGCTCCATCGAGTGGGTTGACCCGCGTCACGAGTCCATCGCATGGGCCGTTCTGGCAACGCCGCCGGGAACCGATCCTGCAGCCTGCATGGATGCGGCACGCTCGGTGTGTCCCGAGGCGGCAACGCTTGTGAGTGCCGGGCGCATCTCGGCGACGAGCAAGCACCCCACCGAGACGAACATCGTGTTTATGCTCGATACGCTCGAGCTCTACACCATCAAGCGTCGCATGCGTGCCGCACAGGCCAAGCTGCGCCGGGACCGTTCGCTCGACGATGAGGCCCGTCGCGCGCTGACCGTGCAGGCCGCGCAGGATTCGCAGCGTCAACGCGAACTGCAAAAGTCGATCGGCGGCGTGGCGGACCCGTTCCGTTTGATCGGCCTGGAGGCCGCGGCCACCGAACAAGCCTAGATGTTGTGGTCAACCAGCGTATTCTCGCCTATATCCAGTCCTCTTTTTGGGTATAGACGTCAATGTGTGTGCTAAAGTATTGACTCCTGTGGACTATGAAGGGAGAATCTGTGCCAAAAAAGACTGAGAGCACGGGTACTGGGCTGGAATCCTACGTTGCAAAGCTTATGGGTAACGGCTCAAACAGGACTTCGGTAACCGAGGACGAGATTCAGGTCGCCCTGAAGGATATCGATGTTTCTGACGAGCAGCTCACCGCGGTGTATTCCGCGCTGCGCAACAGCGGCATCCAGATTATCTCCGCGAGCGGTAACGACGACGCCCCCATGGACGTCGACGATGACGATAACGATACCGATACCGACGATTTCGATGACGACGACGAGCACGATTCCGGCTCGCTCGACGATCACGAGCTTAAGATGGCCCGTCAGGCCGACGCCGAGATGGGTTCTTCCAAGAGCAAGAAGAAGCGCACCGTGCGCACGTCCCGTTCACGCTCTCGCGTGCGTGGTATCGATGCCTCCACGGTGATGCTGACCGGCGATCCGGTTCGTATGTACCTCAAGGAGATCGGCAAGGTCGACCTGCTGACCGCCTCCGAAGAGGTCGATCTGGCCATGAAGATCGAGGCCGGTCTCGAGGCCACCGAGAAGCTCGAGGCTGCCGAGGCAGGCGAGCTCGAGCTCACGCGTTCCGAGATGCGTCGTCTTACGCGCATTGAGAACGTTGGCCTCGAAGCCAAGCAGGCACTCATCAGTGCAAACCTGCGTCTGGTCGTCTCCATCGCCAAGCGCTATGTCGGCCGCGGCATGCTGTTCCTTGACCTGATCCAGGAGGGCAACCTCGGTCTGATTCGCGCCGTCGAGAAGTTCGACTACCAGAAGGGTTTTAAGTTCTCCACGTACGCCACGTGGTGGATCCGTCAGGCCATCACGCGCGCTATCGCCGACCAGGCCCGAACCATCCGTATTCCCGTGCACATGGTCGAGACCATCAATAAGCTTGTTCGCGTGCAGCGCCAGCTTCTCCAGGACCTGGGTCGCGACCCGACCCCCGAGGAGATCGGTGCCGAGATGGACATGAGCGCCGACCGCGTCCGCGAGATCCAGAAGATTTCGCAGGAGCCCGTGTCGCTCGAGACCCCCATCGGCGAGGAAGAGGATTCCCAGCTGGGCGACTTCATTGAGGACTCCCAGGCCATCGTTCCGCCCGATGCCGCCAGCTTCTCCATGCTGCAGGAGCAGCTCACCCAGGTGCTCGATTCGCTTGCCGATCGTGAACGCAAGGTTATCGAGCTGCGCTTTGGCCTTGTTGACGGTCATCCTCGCACGCTCGAGGAAGTCGGCCGCGAGTTTGGCGTCACGCGCGAGCGCATCCGCCAGATTGAGTCCAAGACTCTGGCTAAGCTCCGCCACCCGAGCCGTTCGAGCAAGCTCAAGGACTACATCGAGTCATAACCTCGCAAGCAAGAAGCGCCCTCAAGCACATCCGCTTGGGGGCGCTTTCATGTAGTCATTGGGGACGTTCTTGAATGACTAGTCGTTTAAGAACGTCCCCAATGACTAGGTCGGAAAAATTCTCAAAAAAGTTCTTGCCCTGAGCTGATTCGTCCGTATAATTAACTTCGTTGCTTGAGAGCACGCACCTATTCCTCGGTAGCTCAATGGTAGAGCACGCGGCTGTTAACCGCGCTGTTGTAGGTTCGAGTCCTACCCGGGGAGCCAGGTTGTAAAACCCGTCGCTTATACGGCGGGTTTTTTCATGCCGCGACCAATTGACTCGAACGTTGCCATATCAACATTTCGTGTCGAGGATGTAATCCCGCGACCCACCACCTCAACATGGCGCGGTCGTTGTAGAATATTGCAATGATTGCTCCCACGACATGGTGCCGCGAGCACCAGATAAGGAGATTCTTGTGTCTGAGACCATTAACGGCAGCCTGAGCGTCTCGAACGACGTTATTGCCGATATTGCCGGTTATGCCGCGATGACGTGCTATGGCGTCGTCGGTATGGCTGAGCAGCTCCAAGGCGCCGAGAGCGTGCGCCTGCTTGCCGGTCAGCGCCTCCGCAAGGGCGTGCTTGTCTCCGCCGACGAGAACGGCCTCACGGTCGATCTTCACGTCGTGCTCGAGAACGGCGTCAACATGAAGTCCGTCTGCCACAATCTTTCGAGCTCCGTTGCCTTCACCCTGCAGGAAATCGCTCAGATCGATCCCGCCAGCCTTAAGATCGGCATCCATATCGACGCGCTCAAGAGCCGTCTGAACTAGCATCCGAAAACGGAGATTCAAATACCCATGATTGCAAAGACCATTCGCACCTGTTTTCCGATCGCTGCGGCTGCCGTTTCCGACAAGGCCGAGGAGATCAACAAGCTCAACGTCTTCCCCGTGCCCGACGGTGACACCGGCACTAACATGTCGCTCACGCTCGCCTCGGTGACCAAGGAGCTCTCCGCTCTTCCCGCCGATGCCGACATGGAGGCCATCGCCGGCGCCATCACCCACGGTTCCCTGATGGGCGCCCGCGGCAACTCCGGTGTCATCACCTCGCAGATCCTGCGCGGTGTGGCCGAGGGTCTCGTTTCTGCCGATGAGCCCATCACATCCGCCAACATCGCCTATGCGTTCCGCCGCGCCGTTAAGGTCGCCTTCCAAGCCGTCCGTAAGCCCATCGAGGGCACGATCCTCACGGTGCTTCGTGATGTCTCGACCAAGGCCGACGAGTGCGAAAAGAAGAAGTTCTCGGCCGAGGACGCGCTCGATGCCATCGTCGTCGAGGCCTACCAGTCCGTCGCCCGCACGCCCGACCTGCTGCCCGTTCTGAAGGAGAACGGCGTGGTCGACTCCGGTGCCTTTGGTTTTGCCATTTTCCTGGAGAATTTTGTCGCCGCCGCTCTTGGCCGCAGCACCGTTGTCGAGGATTTCTCCGCCACGTTTGATTCTGCCGGCTCTGCCCGCGACGCGGCCCTCGGTCGCGTTGAGATCGAGGCTAACGACGACTGGGAGGGCTCGGAGTTCCGCTATTGCAACGAGTTCCTCTTTAAGGCCGACGCCCCGTTTGACGAGGACGAGTGCCTTAAGTTCCTGGGCTCCATGGGCGACTGCGAACTGCTCGTGGGCGCCTACCCCGACTACAAGATTCACGTGCACTCCAATACCCCCAATCTGGTGCTCGAGCACATGCTGCAGCTTGGTCAGATCTATGAGGTCTTTATCCACAACATGGAAATGGAGGCCCACGACCGTACCGCCAAGATTCACGAGGACCAGGAAAAGGCGGCCGAGCCCGCCAAGGCGCTGGGTTTTGTCGCCGTTGCCGCCGGCTCCGGCGAGGCCGACATCCTCAAGTCCCTCGGTGTTGACGTGATCGTCTCGGGTGGCCAGACCATGAACCCCTCGACCGCCGACCTGCTGGGTGCGGTGGACCAGGTCAACGCGACCTCGGTCATCATCCTGCCCAATAACGGAAACATCCGCATGGCTGCCGAGGCTGCCGCTTCCGCCTGCACCGACAAGAAGGTTTCCGTTGTTCCCACCAAGACCGTCCCGCAGGCGTTCTCCGCGCTGTTCGCGGTCCTGCCCGATTCCGAGCTCGAGGACGCCGTCGCCGCTATGGTCGACGCCATCAGCGAGGTCCGCGATGGTGAGGTCACCCGTGCCGTGCGCGATTCCAGCGCCTCCGACGGCTCTCCGATTCACTCCGGTGACGTTATGGGTATCATCGCCGGCTCCATCGACGTGGTCGGCTCCGACGTGAAGCAGGTCACGCTCGACTGCATCAACCGCATGCAGGAAGAAGAGGAGGGCGACGCGCTTACGATTCTGGCCGGTGAGGAGCTGTCCGACGAGGCCTTCCGGGAGATCGTCGACGCCATCGAGGAGGCTCAGCCCGACCTGGAGATTGATGCCCATCGTGGTGAGCAGCCGCTCTATCCCGTGATCTTCTCAATCGAGTAGGCATCTGCCCATGTCCGAGCTGTGCTCCGTGCCGCGCGTCTCGGAGCGCTTTGCCCAGAGCAATGCGCTCGACGAGGATATCGCGCGACTCAAATATGTTTCGGGTAAACGTGAGGAGGCCCTTCGCCGTCTGGGAATTCGGACGGTGGGGGACCTCCTTCTCCATATCCCTCATCGATATCTCGACTTTACGCACTCCTGGTCCATCGAGATGGCTCCCATCGGTACCGTGTGCACGATTGTCGCCACGGTCGATCGCATCGTCCAAAAGCAGCCCCGCCCGCGTATGCAGGTGACCGAGGTCTCGCTGGTGGACGAGACGGGCGTGCTGCAAGTCGCCTTTTTCCGTCAGCCTTGGATTGCCCAGCAGTTTAAGCAGGGCGACCGCCTGGCCGTGATGGGTAAGGTCGAATTTGCCTACGGCTTTAAGCAGATGGCCTCGCCGCATTTCGAAAAGCTCGAGGAAGGGCGTGCAGCGGGCACTATCCTGCCGGTCCATTACGTGAGCGATGGCGTGAGCCAGGCGTGGATGCGTCGCATCGTAAGCGGCGCGCTCGAGGTTGTCGGTAATCCCTTCGACCCGATTCCCGCACGCCTGCGCGTCAAGCGTCGCCTGATGAGCAATGCCCGCGCGCTGCGCTCGATTCACTTTCCCTCGAGTATGGCCGAGCGCGATATCGCGCGCGCACGGCTTGCCTATGAGGAGTGTCTCTACCTGCAGCTGGCGCTGCGCTTGCGCAACGACGGCGGCTTGGTCGAAGTCGCTCCCTATGCCCACGCCGCGGGCGAGCACCTGGCGGCGCTCAAGGAAGCCCTGCCGTTTTCGCTGAGCGACGAGCAGGAGGCCGCGTTCCAAGATATCCTGCGCGACATGTGCGATGGCGATCGCGTGATGAACCGCCTGCTGCTGGGCGACGTCGGTACCGGCAAGACGGCCGTCGCCGCGTGCGCGCTGGCCGTCGCGGCCGATTCGGGTACTCAGTCCTGCGTTATGGCGCCTACGGGCGTGCTGGCGCGCCAATATGCCGATAAGACCGGCCCCTTGCTCTCGCAGGCTGGCATGTCCTGGGCGCTCCTGACGGGTGCCACGCCGGCGGCCGAGCGCGAGCGGATCCATGCGCAGCTGGAATCGGGCGAGCTCGACGTGCTCTTTGGTACCCACGCGGTCCTTTCGGATGACGTGGCGTTTAAGCATCTGTCGCTTGTCGTCATCGACGAGCAGCACCGCTTTGGTGTGGGCCAGCGCAATGCCCTGCGTGCCAAGGGCCCGGGCGCCGACCTGCTCGTTATGACGGCCACGCCTATCCCGCGCACGTTGGCGCTCTCGGTCTATGGCGACCTGGACACGAGCATCATTCGCCATCGACCTGTTCCGGGTGCGGGTGTTACGACGCGCGTGCTCACCGAGTCGAGCCGCGACCTGGCCTACGGCGCCATTCGCGAGGCGCACGAAAAGGACCAGCAGGCCTATGTGATCTGCCCACTTGTGGAGCCGAGTGACTCGGCCGATGAGCTGGAAGACGTGCCCGGTATCGCTCGTGACGACGAGGGCCGCGTGACTGTCCCTGTGCCGCTGCACGATACGGCAACCGAGCTCGACCGACTGCGCCTGGCGTTGCCGGGGCTTACCATTGAGCGCCTTCACGGCCGCATGCCGGCGGGGGAGAAGGACCGGGTCATCGATGCCTTTAAGCGCGGTGAGATTGATGTGCTCGTCTCGACCACGGTGGTTGAGGTGGGCGTCGACGTGCCCAACGCCACCGTCATGGTCATCGAGAATGGCGAGCGCTTTGGATTGGCGGCCTTGCACCAGCTGCGCGGTCGCGTGGGCCGCGGCAGCGTGTCGGGCACCTGCCTGGTCATGACGCACTCCAAGGGCAATGGCGGGGCCTCGGCGGCACAAGAACGTCTCCAGTCGCTCGAAAAGACCTCGGACGGCTTTACGCTCGCCCAGATGGACCTGCGCCTGCGCCACGAGGGCGAGATCCTGGGTTATCGCCAGCACGGCGGCGTGACCTTGCGCTTTGTGGACCTGGACGCCGACGAGGATCTTATCGAATGGGCCCATTTGGACGCGGTCGAGCTCTTGCGGTATGCTTGCAACCTTGACTCCGTGGCGACGCGCCCCTTGCGCGATGCGGTCGCCATGCGCTATCGACATATCTTTAAGGAGGTCAGCGGAGGATGAGAATCATCGGTGGTGAATGGCGCGGCCGCAAGATCGAAGAGCCGCGCGGGCGCGATGTTACCCGTCCCACGACCGATCGCGTGCGCGAGGCATGTGCATCCATGGTCATGTCGGCGTTCGATTTCGATTTGGACGAGGTCCGCGTGCTGGACGGCTTTGGCGGCTCCGGCGCCCTGGGTATCGAGATGCTCTCGCGTGGCGCCCGCACGCTCACCACGTTCGAGATCGATCGCAATGCCGCCCGTCTGATCACCAAGAATATCGAGTCACTGTGCCGCGACCGCTCGCGTTGGCGCGTCGTTACCGGCGATGTGCTGGCGAGCGCCTCGCGCGGCCGTGTGCCGGGTGGTCCCTTTAATCTGGTCCTGCTCGATCCGCCGTATGCCTTTGGCGCCGAACCGGTTGAGGGGCTGCTGCTAAATCTTGCCCAGCAGGGTTTGCTGGCGCCGGGGGCTTTTGCTCTGTTTGAGCATGCCGCATCCGATGCGGGCGCTCATCCAGCTGGTTTTGAGACTGTGCGGGAGAAGCGCTATGGCATTACCTCGGTTGACTTGCTGCGCTGGGTGGTCGAGGACGAGAACGACTATGCTGACGAGAACGAAAATGACGAGGATGGGCCCACGGAGGACACCGATGAATGACACCATCAACCGCGTGATCGTCCCGGGCACCTTCGATCCCATCACGTTTGGCCACATCGACGTGATCCGCCGTGCCCGCCGCATCTTCCCCAGCGTGATCGTCGCCGTTGCCGAGTCGCAGGGAAAAAACGGCGTGGGCACCACCTTTATGCTCGACGAGCGTGTTGCGCTGGCTCGCGAGGCCCTCGGCGATTTGGACGGCGTCGAAGTACTGCCCTTCACCGGCCTGCTGGTCGACTTTGCACGTGAACAGGGGGCAGGTGCCGTCGTTAAGGGTCTGCGCGCCATGACCGACTTTGAGTACGAGCTGCAGCAGGCCGACCTCAACTATCGCCTGGATAGCGAGCTGGAGTCCATCTTTGTCATGAGTGCTCCGCAGTACGGCTACATCTCGAGTTCGGTGGTGCGTCAGATCGCATCGCTTGGCAGTGACGTGTCGACGTTTGTGCCGCCCAACGTGGTCGAAGCGCTCAAACATCGCTTTTCGTGACGTTTTTTATTGCCTGGTGGCATGTGGTAAACTAACACGATGATATGTTACCTATGAAAGGAGACCGGATGCCGGGCGAGAATTTTCCTGGCGACAGGATCGTGAGTCTTGTCGACGAGCTCGAGGGGCTCATCGAAGAGGCTAAGACGCCGTTCGGCAAGAACGCCCAGATGAAGGTTATCGACGCCGACGTCTTCTTTAACATCCTCGATGAGATCCGCATGAGCTATCCCGAGGAGTGGCAGAAGTCCCGCCGTATCCTCAAAGAGCGCGAGGAGCTTATGGCTTCCGCCGCCGCTCAGGCCGATTCCATCATCGCCGACGCTCAGCAGCAGGCCCTCACCATTGCTGGTGAGCAGGAGATCGTCCGCTTAGCACAGCAGCAGGCCGACGACATCCGCGATCGTGCCCAGCAGTACGAGCGCGAGACGCGTTATGCTGCCGAGGACTACGCAGAGCAGGTCTTTACGCACCTGGAGGAGAACCTCAAGAGCCTGACCGGAACCGTTACCCGTTGCCGTCAGCAGCTCAACGAGGGTGCCGCCCAACAGAATGGTCAGTGGTAATGGCTGAGTTCCCGAGCGTTACCGTCGATCTTTCCGAGCAGCTCGAGTTTCCTGGTGATTCGTATCCGCTGACCGGCAAGGTCGATGTCGCCGCCTACACGGTGGGCGAGAAGGAGTACCAGCTGCAGGACGGCATTGCCTACGACGTGGTCTTTACCAACGCCGGTACCGGCGTTCTGCTCTCTGGCATGGTCCGCGCCCACGCCACCGGCGAGTGCGACCGCTGCCTGGAGCCCGCCTCATTTGATATCGCAGGCGAAATCGAGGAGTTCTACCTCTTTGAGGAGCCCGAGGACCCCGAGGCCTACGAAGACGGCTACGAGTTGCTGGGCGAGGATCGCATCGTCGATCTGGGTGAGCCCATCAACGACGCGGTCGTCATGGACACGCCGTTCGTCGTCCTGTGCAAGCCTGATTGCCGCGGCCTTTGCCCCACCTGCGGCATCAATCTCAACGTCGAGCAATGCGATTGTGCCGCCCAGGCGGAGGCCGAATGGGCGGCTGCCACGGAAAATCCATTTGCAGCATTGAAGAATCTCAAGCTTGACGAGTAAAACTGTGGTAGTATCGCTACTTGCGCGTAATCGCCACACTGGATAGTTCATAAGGAAGGTCACTATGCCCGTACCTAAACAAAAGCAGGGTCGTATCCGTACCCATACCCGCCGTTCCGCCAACATGAAGATCTCGGCTGCGGCTCAGTCCACGTGCCCCCGTTGCGGCGCTGTTAAGCTCCCGCACCACGTGTGCCCCAGCTGCGGTTTCTACAAGGACCGCGAGGTTATCGTTACCGAGTAACTGTATACTCTGGATACGATGCCGTTCCAACTGGAACCACAATGGCCGGCTCAATGAGTCGGCCATTTTTGTATAAGGAGTATATGAAATGAGTAACGTTCGCGTTTGTGTAGACGTTGTGGGCGGAGACGAGAAGCCCCAGGTTGTTCTCGATGGTATCGAGGCTGCGCTTGCGGCAGATCCCGAGATCGAGGTCTTGGCCGTCGGTCCCGCCGAAATCGTCAACCCCTTTGCCGCGGCGCATGCCCGCGTGGAGGCCTTGGAGGCTCCCGACGTCATCAGCATGGAGGACGATCCCATCCGCGCTGTGATGACCAAGCGCAAGTCCTCGATCGTGCTTGCCTGCCGCGCTATTAAGAAGGGCAATGCGGATGCGTTTTTCTCGGCCGGCTCGACCGGTGCCATGACTGCTGCCGCCACAGCCTATGTGACGCCGTTTAGGTATTTGGCGGAGGGCAAGAAGCAACCGGTTCGTCCGTGCCTGACCAACGCGCTGCCCAATCGCGCCGGTGGCCTGACGGTGCTGTGCGATATGGGTGCCAATCCCGATGTCACGGTGGACGATATGGTGCGCTTCGCCCAGATGGGCGCTGCCTATGCCCGCGTGGTTTTGGGTATCGAGCATCCTCGCGTGGGCCTGCTTGCCAACGGCATCGAGGACGAGAAGGGCTCCAACTTTACCAAGTCATGCTTCCCGGCCATGAAGGCCGCGGTTCCCGGTTTTGTTGGCAACTGCGAGGGTACCGATCTTACGTCGGGCAATTTTGACGTCGTGGTCGCCGACGGCATGTCGGGCAACATCGCGCTTAAGGCCACCGAGGGCGCTGCCAAGTTTTTGCTGCAGGAGCTCAAGGGCGCCTTTATGTCTTCGCTCGGCACCAAGATTGCCGCGCTGCTCATCAAAAAGCAGATGCGCGAGATTAAGGCCAAGCTTTCGGGCGATGCCAAGGGCGGAGCGATCCTGTTGGGCCTGCGCGGCGTCGTGTTGATCGGCCACGGTGCCACATCGGTCGAGGCTGTCAAGAACGGTACGCTTGCCGCGGCCCAGGCAGTACGCGCCGGGCTTGTCCAGGACGTTGCCAATTCTATGGACGGTATCGTTTTGTAAGAGCCCCGTTACGTGGCTCAACCTGTACCCTGTGGGGTAGAATCGGAGCCGTATTGCAATGCGGCTCCGATTGCCGTGTTGCGTTGTGTTCCATGACATACGAGAGGAAGCGCTATGGACCGCTCCGAAATCTTCGATAAGATCGCCTAAGTCGCCGCTGACGTGCTGGGCGTCGATGTCGCCGACATTAGCGACGAGACCACTTTTGACGATCTCGATGCCGATTCGCTCGAGCGTCTGCAGCTGGTGACGGCCATTGAGGACGAGTTCGACCTCGAGATTGATGACGAGACCCTGCTGTCGCTCAACTCTGTCGCCGACGCCGTCGACGCGATCGAAAACGCCAAGGAGGCCTAAGCCTTGGCTTTGTCTGAACGACTCACGCGTGCCCAGGAGATTCTGGGCCATGAGTTCAATAACAAGGTGCTGCTGCGCGCGGCGCTCACGCACCCCTCGGCCGTCGAGGGCCTGCCGGTCTCTGCCAGCTATGAGCGCCTTGAGTTCTTGGGCGATTCCATTTTGGGTGCCGTGGTGGCCCGTTCGCTCTTTGAGTCCTATCCCGAGTTCGATGAGGGCAAGCTCACGCGCCTAAAGGTGTCCCTTGTCTCGGGCGCCACGCTGTCCGAGGTGTCGCATGACCTGGGCATCGACGACATCATCATCTTTGGTGCCTCCGAGACCGGTACCGGCGCGCGCGGCCTGCATTCGGCGCTCGAGAACGTCTATGAGTCGCTCGTGGGCGCGCTGTACCTGGATGCTGGCTGGGATGCGGCGGCGGAGTTCATCCTCCGTACGCTTAAGCCGCACCTGGCCTCCGAGCGTGCAGAGCACCCCGCGAACCCCAAGTCGTTTTTGCAGGAGTGCGTGCAGGCAGACGGCCACGAGCCTCCGGCGTATAAGCTCGTTGGCTCTGAGGGCCCCGCGCATGCGCCCACCTTTACCGCTGTGGTGCTCATCGACGGTATTCGCCAGGGCCGCGGCATCGGTTCCTCCAAGAAGGAGGCCGAGGGAGCCGCTGCACTCGAGGCGCTCGATCGCATGGGCTACACCACCAACGGCGTGATTCTCAACAAGAAGCCTGTTTAAGCGAGGAACCGTGTATCTCAAGTCCCTCACGCTCAAAGGGTTCAAGTCGTTTGCCGACCGCGCCCATATGTCATTTGAGCCGGGCCTGACCGTTATCGTCGGTCCCAACGGCTCGGGAAAATCGAACATCTCCGACTCGATTCTGTGGGTCCTGGGCGAGCAGAGCGCCAAGCAGCTGCGCGGCCAGGCCATGGAGGACGTCATCTTCTCGGGCTCGTCGGCGCGCAAGCCGGTGGGTGTCGCCGAGGTCACGCTGGTGCTCGATAACTCGGACCATATGCTGCCTGTCGACTTTGACGAGGTCGCCATCACCCGTCGTATGTACCGCTCGGGCGAAAGCGAGTACCTCATCAACTCGAGCCCGTGCCGCCTGATGGACATTCAGGACATCCTGCACGATTCGGGCCTGGGCAAGGATACGCATTCCATCATCAGCCAGGGTAAGCTCGACGCCATTTTGCAGAGTCGTCCCGAGGAGCGCCGCGCCCTGATCGAGGAGGCCGCCGGCATCTCCAAGCACAAGCGCCGCAAGGAGCGTGCGCTCAAAAAGATTAAGTCGATGGACGAGCACCTGACGCGTGCCCGCGACATCAATAAGGAAATCGCCCGTCAGCTGCGACCGCTGGAGCGTCAGGTCGATCGCGCGCGCAAGTACAAAGAGCTGTCCTCGCGCGCGAACGAGCTTACGCAGATGCTGGCCGTCGACGAGCTGCGTTCATTGCAGTCGCAGTGGAACGATCTGGAGAGCCGTTCCAAGGAGGGTGCTGCCGAGCTTGAGCTTGCGCAGTACCGCCTGGGTGAAAAGGAGCGCGAGCTCGAGAAGCTCCAGGTCATGCTCGAGGAAAAGGGCCTGTTCGTGGGCGATCTGGGCGAGCAGCGCCGCCATATGCAAGACGTGGTCGGTCGCATCAACTCCGACATGCGCCTGCTCGAGGAAAAGGGCCACAACATGGTGTCGCGTCTGTCCGACATGCGCGGCCAGATCTCGAGCTCCGAGCATCAGCGTCGTCGCGTGGTCGAGGAGCTCGAGGACGCGCGTGCCCAGCTTGAGGAAGTGACCGGTGCGCACATGCAGGCCCAGGACGACGTTGACGCCGCCGGTCCTGCCGCCGCACAGCTCCACGAGCGTCGCGTGGAGCTCGACAATCAGATTTCGCAGCTTGCGCGCGAGCAGCGTGATGTGCAGCGTGTGGCCGATAACGCCGCGCTCGAGCTCGCCAAGGTGAAGGACTCGCTGAGCAATGCCGAGGTCGAGGACAACATGTACGCCTCGCGCCTGGAGCAGATTGACGAGCAGCTCGAGGAGGTCACGGCCTCGCTCGAGAGCCGTCGCGACCGCGCTGAGGAGCTCGAAGGTGCACTCGATCAGGCCCGTCAAGCTCAGGTCGATGCACGCGAGGCCACCGAGGTTGCCCGTGCGGCGTTGAAGGACTTGCGTAATCGCGAGAGCGAGGCGCGTAACAAGCTGTCCGAGGTGCGCTCGGAGCTTGCCAGCCAAAAGAAGCTCGATGCCCGCATGGCAGACAGCTCGCCGCTGGTGAGCCGTCTGATGGGTGCGCTGGGCGATGATGTCTCGGGTCGTCTGGGCGACGTGCTCGAGGCTCCTCGTGAGCTCGAGGGCCTGGTTGAGCAGCTGCTTGCCGGCGACATCGATGCCCTGCTGTTTGATGACGCGGCCACGCTTGAGCGTGCCGGTCGTGCGGCTCTGGACCAAAAGAAGGCCTCGGGCGAGGCACTACTGGCGGCGCGCGGCGTGAGCGGCTCTGCTGCTGCCGATGGCGCTGCCGGTTCGCGTCTGGTCGATCGTCTGTCCGTGCGCTCCGGTTATGGTCCGGTTGTCGAGGCCCTGCTCGGCGGCTATTACGTGGTCGATGACTTGGCAGCCGCGCTAGCCGCGCCTGTCGTTGACGGCGTGACCTATGTGGCGCCCGATGGCGCCCGCGTGAGCTGTGGTGGTCTGGTGCGCGTGGGGCTCGATGCCGGCGAGGCTTCGGGTGCCTTGGAGCGCAAGCGCCGCATTCGTGAGCTCGAGGGCCTGGAGCCTGATCTGACTGCTATCTTTGAGCATGTTTCTGACCAAGTCGTTGAGGCCAACGCCGCCGTCGAGGAGGCCCGTGCCGCCGAGGGCGATGCCGCCGGCGAGATTGCCCGCCTTGAGGGCGAGCGTCGCTCGCTACTGTCCGAGATCGGCCGCCTTGAGCAAAGCGCCAACAACGCCGAGGTCGAGCGCGTGCGCATTTCCAAGCGCCGCGAGCAGGCCGCTGAGGCCGTCCGTGCCGCTCGTCCACGCGTGGATGAACTTACTCGCTCGCGTGACGAAGCTCGTGCGCAGGCGAGTGACCTAGGTCTCCAGATTGCCGAGGCCAACGATGAGCTCGACCGTGTGCGCTGCGATGACTCCGAGGCCGCCGGCAAGCTCGCCGATGCCAAGGTGCGTCTGGCCCAGACGAGCGAGCGCCTGCGTTCGCTGACGGGCCGCGTTCCCGATCTGGAGCATCGTCTGGAGGGTATCGACCGCCGTATCCGCGGAACGCGCCAGGCTTCGCGCTCGCTTGAGCTGCTGCGACTACGCGTCGATCCCATGCACGAGCGCTACTCGGCCCTGCTGGAGCGCGCCTCGGACTGGGCCGCACGCCTTCGTGACCAAGCTTCGCTCGAGGAGGCGGACTCCGCCTCGCTCAAGAAGACCATCGAGGACGCCAAGGCCGAAGTCACTCGCGCCAAAGATAAGGTCGATACCGCCGCCGCGACGCAAAACGAGTTCAAGGTCGCACGCGGCAAGCTCGAGGTGCAGGTGGAGGCGGCCATCAAGGCCATCACCGCCGACGGTACCACGGTACTCGAGGAAGCGCTCATGCTTCCCGCGCCCACCGACCGCGACGCTGCCGAGCGTGAGCTCAGCCAGCTTGTTCGTCAAATCAACAACTTGGGTCCTGTGAACCAGGTTGCCATGGAAGAGTACGAGCAGCTCAAGCGCCGCGCTGATTACATCGAGGAACAGCTGGCCGATCTGGAGAGCGCGCGCAAGGCGCTCACCAAGATCACCGTGGCTATCGACCGTAAGATGCGTAAGGCCTTCCTGGTGACCTTTGAGAAGGTCGATGCGAACTTCCGCGAGATCTTCGCCATGCTCTTCCCGGGAGGCCAGGCTCATCTGGAGATGACCGACCCTGAGCACCCGGCCGAGACGGGTATCGAGGTCGTGGCTCAACCGCGCGGCAAGCGCATCACCAAGATGATGCTCATGTCGGGCGGCGAGAAGAGCCTGACGGCGCTCGCCTTGCTCTTTGCCGTGTACCGCACGCGTACGGTGCCGTTCTATGTACTGGACGAGGTCGAGGCGGCGCTCGATGACGCCAACTTATCCAAGCTCATCGGCGCCCTTGATGTACTGCGTTCCGATACGCAGCTCTTGGTCATTTCACATCAGCGCCGTACTATGGAGGACGCTGACGTTCTCTACGGCGTTTCGATGCAAGCTGACGGCGTCAGTCGCGTCGTCTCGCAAAAACTCGATCGCGAAACCGGAAAGGTCGTGAATGCATAATGGGATTCTTTGACGCTCTCTCGCGCGGACTCGAACGCAGCCGCGAGGCCCTCAACGAGGTCTTCTACTTTGGCGGCGAGGTTGACGAAGATTTTTGGGAGGATCTTGAGGATACTCTCGTCATGGGCGACATGGGTGCCGAGGTCGCCATCCAGGTTTCTGATGACCTGCGCGATGCCGCGGCCAAGAAGAACCTCAAGACCGCTCCGCAGCTTCGCCGCGCTCTGGCCGAGCAGCTCGAGCAGCACTTTGTGCCCATCGAGCGCGATCCGTTCGCCGATACGCCGAGCTGCGTTCTGTTTGTGGGCATCAACGGCGCCGGCAAGACCACGACGGTCGGCAAGATCGCGAGTGCCATGGCCGCCCGCGGCAAGAACGTCGTGATCGGTTCTGCCGATACCTTCCGCGCTGCTGCTATCGAACAGCTCGATGTGTGGGGCCAGCGTGCCGGCGTTCCCGTCATCAAGCGCGACCGCGGCTCCGACCCGGCAAGCGTGTGCTACGATGTGCTCGACGAGGCCGACAAACGCGGCAGCGATTTGGTGCTTATCGATACCGCCGGTCGTCTGCACACGAGTCCCGAGCTTATGCGCGAGCTTGCCAAGGTGGTCAACGTGACGCGTAAGCGCGCCGCCAATATGGCCGCCGGACCCATGCCCGTCTCGGTCGTCCTCGTAATCGATGCCGCGACAGGCCAAAACGGCCTCAACCAGGCGCTCGAGTTTAACGAGGCGTTGGGCCTGGACGGTATTATCATGACAAAGCTCGACGGTACGGCAAAGGGCGGTATCGCCATGGCCGTGGCCGAAAAGCTCAAGCTTCCCATCCTACGCATCGGCGTGGGCGAGCAGGTCGATGACCTGCAGGAGTTCAATGCCAAAGATTTCTGCCGCGCCCTGGTGGGCGAGTCCAACTAAGGAGTGACTAGTGTTTGATTCCCTGAGCGATCGCCTCAACGACACATTTGACCGCCTGCGCGGCAAGGGTAAGCTGACCGAGGCCGATATCACCTCGGCCATGCGCGACATCCGCATGGCGCTGCTCGAGGCCGACGTCAACTTCAAGGTCGTTAAGGAGTTTGTCGCCAAGACCAAGGAGCGCTGCATGACCGCCGAGGTCATGGAGTCGCTGTCGCCGGCGCAAAACGTCGTCAAGATCGTGCTCGACGAGCTCACCGAGATGCTCGGTTCCACCGAGAGCAAGCTCGTCTTTAGCAATCGCATCCCCAACGTCATCATGCTCGTGGGCCTGCAGGGCTCCGGTAAGACCACGGCAGCCGTAAAGCTGGCCTACCTGCTCAAGAAGCAGGGTCGCTCGCCGCTGCTCGCCGCGTGCGACGTCTACCGCCCCGCCGCAGCCGACCAGCTGGCCACGCTCGGTGGCGAGATCGGCGTGCCGGTCTTCCGCGGTGACGGCGCGCACCCGGTCGACATTGCCAAGGGCGCCATCCAGGAGGCCGTCGACCACCTGCGTGACGTGGTCATCGTCGATACCGCCGGTCGTCTGCAGATCGACGAGCAGATGATGCAGGAGGCCGTGGACATCAAGAAGGCCGTCAAGCCCGATCAGGTGCTTATGGTCGTCGATGCCATGACCGGCCAGGATATCGTCAACGTCGTCTCGACGTTTGCCGAGCGCACAGACTTTGACGGCGTGATCATCTCCAAGCTCGACGGTGACGCCCGTGGCGGCGGTGCGCTTTCGGTGCGCCAGGTGACCGGCAAGCCCATCAAGTTCGTGAGCATGGGCGAGAAGCCCGATTCGCTGGAGCCGTTTTACCCGGACCGCATGGCCAAGCGCATCTTGGGCATGGGCGACGTCGTCGGCATCATCGAGAAGGCCCAGGAGGCGGCTGACGCCAAGCAGCTCGAGGCTGCCGAGCGCATGCTGCGCGATGGCTTCACGATGGACGACATGCTCGAGCAGATGAAGGCCGTCAAGAAGATGGGCGGAATGAAGGGCATCCTCGGCATGCTCCCCGGTGGCCAGCGCGCTCTCAACCAGATGGGCGGCAACCTCGATGAGAAGATCTTCGATCGCAACGAGGCCATTATCCTGTCCATGACGGCCGAGGAGCGCCGCCGCCCCTCCATCATCAACGGTCAGCGCCGCGCCCGTATCGCCCGCGGCTGCGGTCTCACGCCGACCGACGTGAACGCCCTGATGAAGCAGTGGGGCGAGATGAATAAGATGATGGGCCGCATGCGCACGATGGCCAATCAGGCGCAGGCCGGCGGCAAGAAGGGCAAAAAGGGTAAGAAGGGCAAAAAGATGCGTATGCCCAATATTCCCGGTCTGGATGCCATGGGACTGGGCGGCATGGGTGGCCTGGGAACGGGCGGCCCCAAGTCCGATATGGAACTGCTGCGTCAGATGGAAGCGCAGATGCGTAATAAGAAGTAACGGCTTGATTGAGTCGGCTATGAAGAAGGCCGCCTGGATGGTGTTCCAGGCGGCCTTCGTCGTTGTTGCGTGGTTTGTTGTGTGTGTGGCGCGTGTCGGCACCGAGGTGCTTGCCAGTTAGTGGCACCCGCAGCCCTCGTGGCCTTCGTGGTCGTGATGGCCATGGCAACCGCAGGATTCGCCATGCTCGTGGTCGTGACCATGGCAGTCGCAGGTGGCCTCGCCGGTCTGCGCGAGCGTGCCGGCAATGAGGGCCTCGACGCAGGCATCGCAGCTGCCCTGGGCGCCCGCATAGACCGTGATGCCGGCCTGGGTGAGCGCGTTGATAGCGCCGCCGCCGATGCCGCCGCAGATGAGTGTGTCGACGCCACCGTTGGCGAGCAGGCCCGCTAGGGCGCCGTGACCGGTGCCGCCGGTGCCTACGACTTGCTCGTTGAGCACCTTGCCGTCCTGGATGTCATAGATCTTGAACTGCTCGCTGCGGCCAAAGTGCATAAAGATATTGCCGTTGTCGTACGTCGTTGCCACTCTCATGGTGTCGACCTCCTTTGCTGGCCATGCGGCCGTTGTCGTGGTGATGGGGGAGTACGCGATGTTGCCGCCTTCGATGACGATCGCCCGTCCATTGACCAGCGCGTTTGCCACCTTGCGATGCGCGCGGCTGCAGATGGCCGCCACGGTGGCACGGGCGATGCCCATGTGCTGGGCGACTTCCTCCTGACTGAGGCCTCCCAGGTCGCAGAGGCGCAGGACCTCGAGCTCGTCGACCGTCATGTTGATGGCGTCGCCGCTCGCCAGGCCATCAGGGGTAAAACCGCGATATTCGGGGATGATTCCGACGCGGCGCAATTTTTCGCGTCTTCCTGCCATACGTGCTCCTTATCTGACATATGTCAACAATAGGATAGCGTGTATGTGGTGCTGCGCAAGTTATTTTTAGCATATGTCAGAAAATGAGGGCTTATGTTTGGGCTGTGGGGCCGCGTGCGCCTGGGCTACAATAAATCTCGCTTATAGGCGACTGACAGGAGGGTCAATGAGCAAAGCTGATCAGCAGTTTGTAACCATGTGCCGCGATATCTTGGACCATGGCACCACCACCGAGGGCCAAAAGGTCCGTCCGGTGTGGGAGGACGGCACCCCTGCCTATACCATTAAAAACTTTGGCGTCACGGCGCGCTATGATCTGCGCGAGGAGTTCCCCGCGCTCACCCTGCGTCGTACGGCGCTTAAGTCTGCCATGGACGAGATTCTGTGGATCTATCAAAAGAAGTCCAATAACGTGCATGATCTCAACAGCCATATCTGGGATGAGTGGGCCGATGAGACCGGTTCCATCGGTAAAGCCTACGGCTATCAGATTGGGCAGAAGAGCCATTACGCCGAGGGCGACTTCGACCAGATGGACCGTGTGCTGTACGACCTTAAGCACACGCCGTATAGTCGCCGCATTATGACCAATACGTACGTGTTTAGCGATCTGTCCGAGATGCACCTTTATCCGTGCGCCTATAGCGTGACCTATAACGTGACGCAGCGTCCTCAGGACGACAAACCGACGCTCAACATGGTTCTCAACCAGCGCAGCCAGGACATTTTGGCCGCGAACAACTGGAACGTGTGCCAGTACGCCATTTTGCTGATGATGGTCGCGCAGTCGGTCGATATGATTCCCGGTGAGCTGCTGCACGTGATCGCCGACGCCCATATCTATGATCGTCATGTCGATATCGTCCGCGAGCTTATCGAGCGTCCGCAGTTTGCGGCACCCAAGGTAACGCTCAACCCCGATGTGCATGACTTCTATGCGTTTACGACCGATGACCTGATCGTCGAGGGCTATGAGCACGGCTCGCAGGTCAAGAACATTCCCATTGCGGTGTAGGTGGCGCTCATGACGTGTAAGCTTTCTGCCATCGTCGCCGTGTGTGACGATTGGGGCATTGGGTGCGAGGGCGACATGGTGGTGTCCAATCGCGCCGATATGCGCCATTTTGTGGCCTGCACCAAGGGCTGCGCGGTTATCATGGGACGCAAGACGCTGCTGAGTTTTCCCGGCGGGCGTCCTCTCAAGAACCGCCGCAATATCGTGCTTACGCGCGATATGGGCTTTACCCGCGAGGGCGTCGACGTGGTGCATAGCGTTGACGAAGCGCTCGCTGCGGTTGCCGATGAGCTCGTTGCCTGGGTGATCGGTGGCGGCGATGTCTATCGGCAGTTTTTGCCGTACTGCGTAGAGGCCGAGGTCACTCATAACCACTGCGTCCATCCCGTGGACACGTACTTTCCCGACTTGGACGCCGATCCCGCGTGGGAGATTGCGCAGCGTAGCGGGGTCGCGACGATTGCCGCCGGTGAGGGTGACGAGGGCGTTGATTATGAGTTCGTGACGTATCGTCGCATCGAGGCGTAAATCGTTTGGCGTGAACGGTATCATCGGGTTGATTGAATGCATGGGGCGGCGCTTAGCGTCGCCTCGTTTGGTATAGATGTGCTGTTAAAGAAGGGTGCGGGCTGGCTGCTATGACTGATGCCGTTGAGGTTCTGCGAATTGATTCGCTCGAGGACGAGCGGCTCGATGCCTACGTGCGACTGACCGAGCGTGAGCTTCGCTGCGTGCTGGAGCCGCAGAAGGGCATTTTTATCGCTGAGAGTGCCAAGGTCATCGAGCGTGCGGTTCGCGCCGGATATGAGCCGGTGAGCTTTCTTTTGGGCGAGCGCTGGCTCGACCAGATGATGCCGCTGTTTGAGCGCCTGGTTGTGCGCGAGGGCGCGGGCCCTGTTCCTGTGTTCGTTGCCTCCATGGAGCTCATGGAGCAGTTGACGGGCTTTAACGTGACGCGCGGCGCGCTGGCGGCGTTCCGTCGCCCGCGTCAGATTCCGGTTGATGAGTTCTTGGGCGGCGTCGTCGAGGCGGCGGGGGATCGTCCGGTGCGCGTGTGCGTGCTTGAGGGTATTGTTGATCACACCAATGTTGGCGCGATTTTTCGCTCGGCTGCCGCATTGAACGTTGACGGTATTTTGGTCAGCCCGACGTGCTGCGACCCGCTGTACCGTCGCTCGGCCCGCGTGAGCATGGGCACCGTGTTTCAGGTGCCGTGGACGCGCATTGGCAGCGAGGCTCGTGTGTGGCCGCATGATGGTCTGAGCGCGTTGCACGATGCCGGTTTTTCGTGTGCCGCTATGGCGTTGATGGACGATTCCGTTTCGCTGGACGATCCTGTGCTGCAGAAGATTGATCGCTTGGCGATTTTTATGGGCACCGAGGGTGCCGGCTTGGGCTTTAAAACTATTGCCGGCTGTGACCGTGCCGTGCGCATTCCGATGGCGCACGGGGTCGATTCGCTCAACGTTGCCGCGGCGAGTGCCGTCGCCTTTTGGCAGCTGTGCCCGCACGTGAGCAACGAGTACCACTACCAGCCGGGTTTGTATCACTAGGCAGATATTCCGCACTGCGCTCTTATTCGAGGTGTTTCGGTCGCCGCCAGTCGGTGTTAAGCTGGTATTGGCTTTGGTCTTAAATTGCCGTTTTGTTGTTTAACGTATGCTGGTGGGGAGGGCGTGTGGCTAAGAAATCTACGGCTATTGATGTAACGCAGGGTGTCATTTGGCAACAGCTGCTGTCGCTGTGTGTCCCTATCTTCTTTAGCTCGTTTTTTCAACAGGCTTACACGCTTATCGGTACCTATATCGTCGGTCAGTTTGGCGGCAAGCTCGCGCTGGGTGGCATTCAAGCCACGATGGTGCTCACCGAGCTCTGCATTGGCTTTTGCGTTGGCGTCGGCGCCGGCTGCGCGGTCATTACCGGTCAGTATTTTGGCCAGCACGATGATGAACGACTGAGTCGTTCGGTCCACACGGCCATGACGCTCGCGCTGGTGGGCGGTATCGTCGTCTCCATTCTCGGCATAGTGTTCGTTGAGCCCATGCTCGTTTTGATGAATACGCCGCATGAGCTACTTGCCGAGGGCGTTGCCTATGCTCGTTGCTACTTTGCCGCCATGGTTGCGGCACTGCTGCTCAATATGGGCACCGCGCTGCTGCGCGCTGTGGGCGATACGCGCGGGCCTGCCGTGATCATTGCCTCCGGCTGCCTCGTTAACGTGGCGCTGGATATCATTTTTGTTGCCGTGCTGCATATGGAGGCTTTGGGCTGCGGTATCGCGGTGGCGCTGACCATTTGCTCCAACGCCACGATGATCGTGATTCGTATGATGCACGCACCGGGTGCGTGGCGACTTTCGCTGTCCAAGCTCGGCATTGATCATGGCATTTGTAAGAACATGATCTCGTGTGGTCTGCCGCTCGGCTTTCAGTCTGCTGCGTATTCGATTTCCAACGTTTTGATTCAGGTGTCGGTCAACTCGTTTGGTGCCGATGTCACCACGGCGTGGGGTCTTTCGGGCCGCTTGGATGGCATTGTCTGGATGGTTACCGAGGCGCTTGGCGTGTCGATCACCACGTTCTCGGCGCAGAACTTTGGCGCGCGCAACTACGAGCGCATGCGCAAGGGCTACCATACGTCGCTTGTGCTGTCGTTTATGCTCATTGGTGGCCTGTCTGCCGTTCTGCTGGTGTTCTCGGGTCCGTTGTCGCGTCTGTTTGTCGACGATGCTTCGATATCGTCGTATACCACGACGATTCTTCATTTCATCGCGCCGTTCTACGCGATCTTCTCGATTATCGAAAACGCGTCGGGCTCCATTCGCGGTGCCGGCGTGAGCTTGCAGCCCATGCTGCTCACGATTTTTGGCACTGTCGTGCTCAGGGTGATCTGGGTGTTTGCGATTATGCCGTTCGATCCGTCACTCGAGCACCTGCTGCTGGTTTACCCTGTAACCTGGCTCATCACGGCCACGATGTTCACCATCTACCACCACAGCGGCAACTGGCTCGGCCGTGCCACCGCCTAGCCGGCACTTGACACTTGGGGACACTTGGGGACGTTCCTTTTCTGCCGGCACATAGGGACGTTCCTTTTCTGCCGGCACTTTGGGACACTCCTTGGGAAGCCATTTCGCCGTTTTCGGGGACTCTGTCTGCCACGCCCTGTAAACTGTCAGAATGGGCTTAGCAAATTAGATCGTCCGCGCCTATCAGATGTTGCCCGGTGGGTTTGCGATGGGAGGGCGATATGCCAAGAACGGGTCGAGTCGTTTCGCTAACGGGCTATAACCACATTATCGCGCGTGGTAATGGCGGCATCTGCATCTTCGAAGACGATGAAGATCGCTATCGGATGCTCACGCTGTTCGAGGATAAGCTTGTCGGCAATGGCGTCGGTGTTACGGCGTGGTGTCTCATGTCGAATCACTTTCATCTTATGGTCGACGATCCTTATGAGAAGATATCTTCGTGCATGAGCGGTGTTCTTACCTCGTATGCGATGTATTTCAATCGCAAAACCGATCGAGTTGGGCACTTGTTCCAAGATAGATTTACTAATATTCCGGTCGAGAATGATGTGCAAGCAATTTCGCTTGCCGACTATATTCATATGAATCCGGTCAAGGCGGGCATTTCCGCCGTTGATACATATCGTTGGTCTAGTTATCGAGCATACGCTTACGGCTATGATGGATTTGGATTCTGCGACCCCGGGATTGTTTTGGATCTCGTGGGTGGATCTCTTGAGTATCGTCACTATCTTGCCGATCGAATTGACCAAGCGCCCTACGATGCTGAGCCTCGACCGCGCATCCTGGATGATGAAGCTCTTGAGGTCGCTAAAAGCGTTGCCGCCCCTATATCACTTCCCGAGCTTGCCTCCATGAAGCCATCTGAGCGAAAGCCCATTCTCTGCAAAATGAGAAGAGCGGGACTAACGATTAATCAAATAGTGAGGGTCGTTGGCATTGGTCGTACGTCTGTTGTTTCTGGTACGGCAGGTTGGAAGAAGATTTAGGTTACTGGATAGGTGGCGGCGCAGGAGTGTCCCCAACTGCCGGCAGAAAAGGAACGTCCCCAAGTGCCGGATTAGTATTCGATGCCTTGGCGGGCTAGGAGGCCTTCGTCGAAGTAATGTTTGATGGGGCGCATTTCTGTGACCAGGTCGGCGAGGTCGGCCAGCGGCAGCAGCCCGCGGCCGGTTAGCACGAGCTCCGTGGTGGCGGGCTTTATCGCGATCAGCGCTTCGACATCCCCGCGCGTCACGAAGCCGCGGCGCATGGCCTCGCCGAGTTCGTCCAGAATGAGCACGTCGACCTGCGAGATCTGTTCGCGTGCAAGTTCCATGATCTGCTCGGCGCAGGCCTCGGGCGTGTCACGGTCGGCCTGTACAATGCGCAGCCCCAGGCGCGGCGCGGCATCGTGTTCGGCGCAGTGCAGCTTCTTGGCAAACTGCAGCATAAGCACGTTGAGTCCAAATCCCGTGGCGCGCAAAGCCAGCCCCAAAGCGGCCGTGGTTTTGCCCTTGCCGTCGCCCGTATAGATTTGAACCTTGCCGACTCCCAGTGATGCCATCTCTGTCCTTTCGTGCCCGGCGTCGGTTTATCGCCGTTCTGGTTGGGTATTCTAGATAGAATTATCAACCCCAGTAGATGGAGTTCAAGCAGATGGAGATGGATGACAACAAACGTAGACGGAATATGATCCTCTACGTGCTCATCGCCTTCGTCGTCTACCTCGTGCTCTCGACCGTTCTGTTCCCCAACATCGGTCACACGCAGCAGATTACGAAGACCGATTACTCGACGTTTGTCAAAGCGCTCGATAAGAAGAGCGTCGATAAGGTCGAATACAATACCGACGATTACACCATTTATTACACCAAAAAGGGCGAGGACGAGGATATCGCCTACAAGACGACCGGCGTGCCGAATGACGCGGGCTTTACCGATCGCGTGCTTGAATCTGGCGCCTCGCTTGAGTCGGTCGTTCCCGATAAGAACTCGGGTCTGATGACCTACTACCTGCTCACCCTTATTCTTCCCATGGCGATTTTCTTCCTGATCGGCTGGTGGCTCAACCGCCGCATGAAGAAGGCTATGGGTGATGACGGTCCGTCGATGAACTTTGGCGGCGGCGGTTTTGGCGGCGGCGGACTGGGCAAGTCCGGCGCGCGCGTGATCGCCTCCAAGGATGTGGGCGTGACCTTTAAGGACGTTGCTGGCCAGGAAGAGGCCAAGGAATCCCTTAAGGAGGTCGTCGACTTTCTGGAGAAGCCGCAGCGCTACGAGGAGATCGGCGCCAAGCTGCCGCGCGGTGCTCTTCTTGTCGGCCCTCCGGGTACCGGTAAGACCCTGCTTGCCAAGGCTGTGGCCGGCGAGGCGGGCGTGCCGTTCTTTAGCATTTCGGGTTCTGAGTTTGTCGAGATGTTCGTCGGCCGTGGCGCCGCCAAGGTTCGCGATCTGTTTAAGCAGGCCAAGGAAAAGGCCCCGTGCATCGTCTTTATCGACGAGATCGATACCATCGGCAAAAAGCGTGACGGTGGCGGCTTTAGCGGTAACGACGAGCGCGAGCAGACGCTCAACCAGCTGCTGACCGAGATGGACGGCTTCGATAATCACAAGGGTATCGTCGTCCTCGCTGCCACCAACCGTCCCGACAGCCTTGATCCGGCCCTGCTGCGCCCCGGCCGCTTTGACCGCCGCATTCCTGTTGAACTGCCCGATCTGACCGGCCGCAAGAACATCCTTGAGCTGCACGCCAAGAGCGTGAAGACGCAGCCGCCGATCGACCTGACCGCGATTGCCCGCGCCACGCCCGGTGCCTCGGGCGCCGACCTGGCCAATATCATCAACGAGGGCGCCCTGCGCGCCGTTCGCGAGGGTCGCAAGCGTGCAACCCAGGACGACTTCGAGGAGTCGGTGGAGGTCGTCATTGCCGGCCAGCAGCGTAAGTCCACGGTGCTTTCCGACCACGAGAAGCAGGTTGTGTCCTACCACGAGATCGGCCATGCCATCGTTGCCACCCGCCAAAAGGGTTCCGCGCCGGTTACCAAGATCACCATCGTGCCGCGCACGAGCGGCGCTCTGGGCTACACCATGCAGGTCGAGGAGGATGAGCGCTTCCTGACCACACGCCAGGAGGTCCTGGACAAGCTCGCCGTCTATTGCGGTGGCCGTGCAGCCGAGGAGCTCATCTTTGGTGAGATGACGACCGGCGCAGCCAACGATATCGAGCAGGCCACCAAGCTCGCCCGCAACATGGTGACACGCTTTGGTATGTCCGACGAGTTTGGCATGATGGCGCTCGGTACCGTGCAGAACGCGTATCTCAATCAGGACACGTCGCTCACCTGCGCACCCGGTACGGCCGAGCGTGTGGACGCGATTGTCGCTAAGTTGATCGAGGACGCG
>OLRM01000475.1_pt1 | contig 31388 bp, 30 predicted proteins | sample 1643211 | NCBI WGS metagenome assembly OLRM01 (sample SAMEA3136690, study PRJEB25190) | human gut metagenome | biome: human gut; feature: human-associated habitat; material: faeces | place: Austria | collected 2013
CGGCGAAGGCGTTGAGCGTGTCTTCCAGACTCACTCTCCGGTAGTTGACAGCATTGCTGTTAAACGTCGTGGTGCTGTACGTAAAGCTAAACTGTACTACCTGCGTGAGCGTACTGGTAAGTCTGCTCGTATTAAAGAGCGTCTGAACTAAGATTCGCTTAAGCGACATCCTGTCAGAAAGGGCTGGCCGAAAGGCTGGCCCTTTTTTTATCTCATCGCACCTCTCGCGTTAACCCTTCCGTCATAAATCATTTACAATGTTCGCCTCTTGGGTGGAGGGTAAGTGGATAACGTACTGCATCAGCATAGCTGGAAACGCGCAGCGGCATTGACCGCGCTGTTTGCGATCCTGCTGATCGTCGTGGCGCCGCTGATCTCCGTCTCGCTGCAAAAAGATCCCATGAGCGCCATGCCGGGCATGCACCATGACATGAGCATGATGTCGATGGACGAGCATCATGGGGATATGCCGCATTCCATGCCAGTTGACCATGCGGAAGCCTGCGGTTACTGCGTGCTGTTAGCGCATGTGCCGGGCGTGATGCTGGCGCTTATCGTTCTGCTCAGCGTGGTGTTGCAGCGGCTGCGCATGAAGCCGCCTCGTCAGGCGGTCAGCCACTGGCACTTTTTCCCCTGGCTTTACCCCGATACCCGCGCGCCGCCGCGTCGGTCTGCTTTCTCCCTTTAAAACAAAATCACTCACTTTTTGCCTTAAAAAGGAAAAGTATGACTACCTGCACTCCGCGCGCGGCATGGGGAAACCTGCTGCGTCGCCTCCATTTCTATATCGGGCTGTTTGTTGGTCCGTTTATTTTCTTCGCAGCGCTGACCGGTACGCTGTATGTCGCCACGCCGCAGCTTGAAAATGCGCTGTACCATCATGCACTCCACACGGATGCCGTGGGTGAGGCGCAGCCTCTTGCTGCACAAATTGCCGCGGCCGAAAAGGCCGTAGAATCAGATCTGCGTCTGCATGCCGTTCGTCCGGGGCTGGAAGAGGGCGAAACGACCCGTGTGATGTTTGCCGACCCGGCGCTGGGTCCCTCCGAGCATCGGGCTATTTTTATTGATCCCGCCAGCCTTGAGGTTCGAGGGGATATGACCGTATACGGCACCAGCGGGATTTTACCGCTGCGTCAGACTATCGATTATCTGCATACCTCGCTGATGCTGGGCAACCTCGGGCGCCTCTATAGCGAGTTAGCCGCCTCGTGGATGTGGGTTGCTGCCCTGGGCGGGATCGCGCTGTGGTTCTATACCCGACCGAAGCGCCGTATTAACAATCGTTTCCAGAATCGTCGTCGCCTGCATGTGATCTTAGGCTGGACGTTACTGGCGGGAATGCTGCTGTTCTCAGTCACCGGGTTAACCTGGTCACAATGGGCCGGTGGCAACGTCGATAAGCTGCGTGCAGAGATGAACTGGCTGACGCCGCAGGTAAACACCACCCTTTCCGGTGCGCCGGAAATGATGGATGAACACGCCGAACATCGTGGTCATCACGGCGGAATGTCGATGCCTGAAATGCCTGTTGAACTGTCGCTTTTTGACAGCGTATTGCAGGCCGCCCGCCAGTCAGGAATTGATGCGAACAACGTTGAGATCCGTCCGGCAAGCAGGGTCGACCAGGCCTGGACGGTGACGGAAATCGATCGCCGCTGGCCGACGCAGGTTGATGCCGTTGCCGTGGACCCTCAATCTCTGAATGTGCTGGACAGGACTCGCTTTGGGGATTTCCCGCTGATGGCTAAACTCACCCGCTGGGGCGTGGATTTCCATATGGGGATCCTGTTTGGTCTGGCAAATCAACTGCTGCTCATCGCGTTTGGCGTTGCGCTGTGCGTGCTGATTATCTGGGGATACCGGATGTGGTGGATGCGTCGTCCTGCGACGTCAGCCGCGAACCCGGTACAGACGCTCTGTCAAAGCTGGCTGGCATTGCCGCTGTGGGGAAGGGGAGTGACGTTCATGATAAGCCTCCTGCTGGGGCTGGCGTTGCCGGTAATGGGCGTCAGTCTGGCGGTATTTATCGTGATTGACTGGCTGCGCTGGCGAGCGGCTTCAGGCGTGTCGCTCGCCGGCACATCCGCTAAATAGCCTTAAGGCGTGCTGATAACTACCGCAACACGGCGGTTTTCAGCGCGCCCTTGCGCAGTACGGTTGCTGCTGAGAGGGTATTTTTTGCCTAAACCCCGCGTAGTGAGGTTGCTGCGCGGGATGTTCGCGCCCTTCGCCCAGGCATCCGCTACAACATTGGCACGTTTTAACGAAAGCGCTTCGTTGTAGCTCTCTTCGCCATAGTTATCCGTATGGCCGTCCATCCGGGCGTGATTCAGACCGGTTGCCGCCAGACGTGAGGCCATAGTCTGGATCTGCGTTTCACTTTCCGGACGCAGTCTGGCGTCATTTTTATCAAACAGGATCTTATCCGACAGGCCCAGGGACCAGTCGCCATTCAGTTCGTTAAAGCCGTAGGACTTCATGGCCGCGATTTGCTCTGGTGTGAATTTACCCTCCGGCGTCTGGCACCCGGACATAACCAGAGATGCCAGTAACAACGGCGCGAAGTATCGCTTCAACATATCGTCTTCCTTTCAGGGTGTTGTTTTCGAACGCTGGTTTTTGACCAGGTACATATTGCGATCGGCTTGCTCCAGTAATGCCTCGACGGAGGCATTTTCCCACGCCAGAGCAAAGCCAATGCTGAGTGACATTGATGCTGTGTGTCCGTTATGCAGTGTGAGTTCAATGGGTCGATGCAACGCTATCCTTAATCAAGGGGGACGTTGTCATGAAACGAAGAACTCGGATTAACTACACGCCAGAGCAGAAGGCAATTATCTGGGACAGATATAAGCAAGGTGATTCTCTACATGATATCGCCAGAATGTTCGACAGATATCATTCTTCCATTATGCCCACTATCCACCAGACAGGCGGCTACCGTCCTCCCGTGCGAAAACGGCACCGATTAGCGCTTTCGCTTGATGAAAGAGAGGAGATATCCAGAGGGCTGGTAGCAAAACTCAGCATCAGGGACATCGCCGCCAAATTATCAAGAGCGCCCTCAACGATTAGCCGCGAGGTCAGGAGGCACAGTGGTGCAAAACAATACCGAGCAGCAAAAGCCGATGCTACTGCGTGGGAAAATGCGCTGAGACCAAAACCGTGCAAGCTAATTGAAAGCCCCGCATTGTGTAAAATCATTGCAGAGAAGATGCATCAGGACTGGTCGCCGGAACAGATCGCCGGTTGGCTGAAACGTTGTTATCCGGATAATCAGGAAATGCATGTGTCACACGAAACGATTTATAAAACGCTTTTTATACAAACCCGGGGAGCATTAAAAAAAGAGCTGCAGCAATGCCTCAGAAGCGGAAGAGCAGTGCGTAGATCCAGAACGTCATCGCTTAAAGGGAAAGGATTAGGGTCAATCCCGAACACGATACCTATCAGCGAAAGGCCACCAGAGGCGGCTGACAGAGCCATTCCAGGTCACTGGGAAGGTGACTTGATTCAGGGCTCGAAAAACTCCTATATAATCACCCTCGTAGAACGTCATTCCCGTTTTGTTATGCTGGCGAAGATCAGAGACAACAAGACCATAACGGTTATATCTGCACTCATCAGACAAGCCCGGGAATTACCTGCTGAACTTTATAAAACATTAACCTGGGACCGGGGCGCTGAAATGACCAGCCACACCCGGTTTACTGTAGCCACAGATATTCAGGTTTACTTCTGCGATCCTCAATCCCCCTGGCAACGTGGCTCAAATGAAAATACGAACAGATTGCTCAGACAATATTTTCCAAAAGGAACTGACTTATCGGTTCACAGCCAGCAAAGACTTAACAGTGTTGCCAGACAGCTCAACGAAAGGCCGAGAAAAACGCTAGACTATGAATCACCCGCAGAACGGTTCAATAAGTGTGTTGCGTCCATCAGTTGAACTCACAGCTCTTAGCGGACATTAGCATAGGCTATTTACCATAACGCCGCATTACGCGTACCGCTCAGACGGCCTGAGCGCGTTTCTGACGTGTCCCCGTTAAAAACAGTAACAAACCACCCGAAAATGCACGCCAGAAACGCTACGTAAGAATCTATCCTATGACTGGATATGCACTCAACTGAATAACGCCTGGTTTCAGTCCATTTTATCGGGATCAGCCTTCTTTCTGGGTAATTTAGGGGGCTTCACTTGCTGATTACTTTGCGTGCGGCGCGTGAGCCAAGGATGGTCAGCTTTAGGTTTTACGTAGAATTTTGAGCGTAAATCAAAACGGGCATTATCCACACGTTCATGGACACTTTTTTCATCATCCAGTGGTATAGGCTCCGGGCCATCAACATATTTTTCCCATCCCAACGCTTTCCCATCATACAGAACCTTAATTTCACCGTTAAAGCTTTCGCATACCGTGACAACCGAATGCCGAAGTCGATATCCCCGGCCTTCACTGCGAATCTGAAACGCACTGCTTTTGTACTGGAAAGTGAGATTTTTGGAGAGAACGCGCTTCGCCTGGAGGCTGAAGATATAACCCAGTTCCTCTTCAGAATGGTGTACATCAAGATGGGCGTTATCAGCAATACGAGGCGGCGTAGCAAACCGGTTGTTATAGGCTTCAATAAAGGTCGGCAACCATGCGTTTGCTGTTTCAATATCACTGATACCCTGAAGCCGCATTTCTTTGACCAGCCTGTCCTGCAGTGTCTGATTGGCACGCTCTACCCGCCCTTTTGCCTGCGGGCTGTTGGCATGGATTGGCTCGATGCCCAGTGTCTTTATCGCACGTGTGAACTGAGTCAACTCTCCTTCCCGCTCCGGGTTATTTACTCTGAATATACTGTGTCTGTCAGAATAGAGAGCCAGTGGTACGCCATGATCATTAAGGTAACCCCGGAGGGTTTCCATGTAAGCCCGGGTTGTTTCTGCAGGAGCGAATCGTAGCGCCATCAGAGCGCTGGTAGCATCATCGATAAAGACTATCAGTGTGCATTTGGGGCCCCGACCTTCAAACCAGTCATGAGGCGAGCCATCAATCTGGATGAGTTCACCGTAGGATGGGCGCCGCATCCGGCGCTGATAAATTCGGGCAAACTTACGACGACGTTCGCGCCATATGCCCTCCTCTACCATCCACTTCCTGAGAGTTTCAATGGATAAACACAAGCCGTGTATCTCGCGCAATTTTTCGCACGCAAGCGTAGGTCCAAAATCAGCGTAGCGGCCTTTGAGGAGTGAAATTACTGTTGCTCTGAATTCGGTAGAAAAGGAATTATTGGGACGCTTTCCACGTCGGCGGGAAACTAGACCAGAAGGCCCTTCATTTCTATACCGTTGCACCAGACGTTTAACCTGCCGAATAGAAATGCCAATGCGTGCCGCAGCTTGTTCCTGAGTAATATGGCGATTAAGTGACTCCTGAATAATGTGAAGTCGGTCGAGTTCCTTATGACTCATCGTAACAGTCTCTTTGATCATGAAAAATCCCCCAGAGAATTGTCTGGGGACATTTTAGAATGGTTCAAAGGGGACATTACAGCTTGGTGTTAACATAAAGGCTTTTTTGGTCGGCTCTTGCTCACACTGTGAACAGAGTTAGTCTGGCAAAACTCGGTGAGCGTGATAAAGATAGTATTTTGCAGTTGTAGGTGAAATCTCTGGGGCCGAATGATTTCGGCTATGAGCGAAAAGTGGAAGTTCATAATTTCTCTTACCGCTGGTAAGTTCTTAACGAAGACATTGGTGTACTGGTCAAATAGGGGCTTGTCCAGGATATAATCAGCCCGTTGGAAGTGAGTGCTCCGATTAAGCGGGATACTTACAATGCGTGCTTACTGAAAAAAACAGGTTATATAGCCATGAAAAATAAAAAATACAGCTTTGAGCGCGATGACGAATTATTCATATCTAAAGACGTTCAAGCTCTAATCAACAACGGTCTGGAGTTTCTGGATAGGGCACGCGAAGAGCTTGAGGCCTCCAAGCCAAAATTTTCGATTGTCAGTTTCTGGACAGCTGTAGAGATCATGCTGAAAGTACCGCTGGTACACGAACACTGGAGCCTAGTGTGCTCCGGGAGGAAAATTGAGCGAGCAAAATACCTTGCCGGTGATTTCCAGTCGGTCACATACGATGAAACCTGTCAGCGGCTAGGTGATGTACTTCAAAATCCCCTACCGAAAGAAACCATCGCTGTATTCAAAAAAGTTAAAGACCACCGCAACCGTGTGGTTCATTTTTATCATTCCGACTTCACCGACACTCAAGTGAAGACAATCCTTGATGAACAGGCTGACGCTTGGTTTGCACTAAACCGTTTTATGCGTGATCAGTGGTTCTACCTTTTTGGAGAACCTCTGAACTCAAAGCTGGCATCAGATGAGGACCGTATGCTCAGGAGTTCGTTGTTTTATGCGGATGCAAAATTTCGTTATCTCCAGCCCACACTCGATGAACTCAGAAAACAGGGCTGCACGATCTCAACCTGTCGTGCCTGCAGCAAAAAAGCTGCCGTTGACATGTCTATCAATGAGGAGAGCGGGAACACTCTTCACGAGACAAATTGCTTAGTCTGCGGTTGCAGGGCTGATCCTTATGTCGAAGTTACATGCCCTGGTTGCGGGGTAAGGCAGAATCTGAACGCTACCGGTGAAACGGATTTCAATTGCAGTAACTGTAATTACTCCTCATCCCGATACGATTTGCTGGATGAGTGGGTTGGCAAACCAGAGGATTTTAGTTATTCGGGTCTTCCAGCAAGTTGTTCTGATTGTGACAGCTATGAGACGGTATGTGAGTACGGAGGTGGATATCTGTGCACGAACTGCCTTGTTTTTCATGATTCACTCAGTACTTGCGGCTATTGTGGAGGAAGCTCTACATCAGTCGGTGAAATGAGTGGGCTGGTTGGCTGCGGATTTTGTGACGGAAATACTAAGTACCTTAATGACTGAAAGTGGCACTCAGCAGCAGTTCAAACACCTCCGACAGCTTTGAGCTGTTTGTTGCTCCATCGCTTGAACTCACAGCACATAAGAGACAGTCCTAAATTTCTGCTGGAAGTTATCAGGTAACTTGCGAACGATAATTAATATGCAGAAGAGGGACCAGATCATAACCGATTTTATTGAGAACCGTGAACAAGGCCGGGAATCCTTGCCGGGGTTGTGAGGGGTTGAGCAAGCCTACCGGCGCGGTAGTGTTTTGCACACATCAGAAGTGAAGCGATGCTGCTTGTCTTCTCTGACCGGACAAAGACCGGATGCTGCCTTGCTGTGATCAATTCACCAGCAGGTATACATGCTGGAAATAGTGCTTATTGGCAGCGTGAAGACCAGCAGAGGTTGGCACAGTGACCGGAAGGGCAGGGCATCGCTAAAGGGAGATGCTCAGGTTGGATGCAAGAGGCCGAGTAGTAGTAACTGTGGCTAAGACGACCAGAAATCCCCCGGAACCCCAGAAAGCAAAAAACCAGCCCGTAGGCTGGTTTCTTTAAATAGTGGTGCCCGGACTCGGAATCGAACCAAGGACACGGGGATTTTCAAAACTCGTGTTAGGTACATAGTGTCTTTGAAACTTGGCAACCACCGATAAAACCAGAGCTTGCCAAGTTATTCTTAACGTACTTATAGCTTAAATGATTCTATCAAAGCCTATCTGTTTGGATATAGACCTGTAGTTGATACCTGTGATATGGCATATCTGCTGTGTTTCGCTATCGGAGCGCTCAAACATATACAGATAATTGACAACAATTGCCTTTAATAATCTATCCGATAGATGATTTTTTTCCATTGTTGAAAAGAAACGTCTGAAGTCTTCTACGGATACTGAGTTACCCAATTCTAAGAGAGTTGCCAGTTTTATTAACTTGCCTGAGTTTGAACCTATTTCATCACATATTTCATCAATTATATTTTGCAAGTTTGCGCTGCCAATAGAAGATGATATCTTTGTAATGAAAAAATAACTTAAGCTAACGATCATTTCGAAAAAGAATCTTCTGGCAGTTTCTTTTACCTCATTTGAGGTCGTAGAATCAATTTTCCCATCATATTTTTCAAGAATTTTCTTTTCAACTAATTCTAATGCAGCGTCAGAGTTGTCCTCGATTATTGAAAAGTAATAATCAAGAGTTCTTAATGGTGCTTTGATAGCCTCTTCTAGAAGCTTTCTTTTTTGACTTACTTTTAAAGAACCATAATAATTCCTAGAAAGCTGTCCAAGGATTTCCAGAGATTTAAATGTAAGGTTGGTATCTCTTATGAAATCACTTGATTCAATAACACTCTTCTCCTTTTCTGCTTGTGCTGCATTATAACTGACGTCATCCTCTTCTTCAGAGTTTAATACTGATTCAAAGCTACTGGACTGCCCCTCTTCTATTCTATCTTTTTCTTCTTCGTGTTCCAGTCTGTAGTCAAGCCGATTCTGTTGTTTATAGATTATTGGTAGTTCTGGTAGTTTTTCAACAATCTTATTTATGAAATCAGCATCCATTTCCATTTTTGTTGGGTGTGATTTGATGAATAATGTTTTGGATTGTGTTACAACCTTTTCCAAAATAGACTCGTCACGGGAGTGGTGAGTTAAGAACATTAAAATGCTCATGCTTCTTCTCTTATTTAAAGAGCTAACTAGTGCATCAATTGTTTGTATTGTGTTATCTGATTTTATAGTATCCGAAAGATATTGTGCAATAAAGAAATAATATACATAAGGATATTTGAATTTATAATACCCACCATCTTTTTCTTCGATTATTTTGGCTTTCTTTAAAAGTTCAAATCTTGTGTGGAAATCAATCTGAACCCCATATTCTTCGCAAAAATATTTATTGAAATCCCACAGGTTGGTTTTTGATTCATCTTTGAGATTACTTTTGCAATAATAATGGGCAAGTTCTTTTATATAATTGAAGAGTTCGTCAAGTTCATCTTTTTTTACTGATGAATTCCCCAAACTTTGTGTTATGAGATATTGGTAATAATAGCCATATGTATTAGAGCTCACCTCAAGAGGATTACCAGACTCCATGGATTGGAGTAATGTTAGTAAGAAGAAGGGAGTGGAAGGGATATAATTTCTGCCAAGAACTTTTGTTATGGTTTTGACCGCTTCATTATTTTTATAAACCAATGCGCTTTTTTCATTTTGGCAGTCTTCTTTTAGCTGGTTCCATTTATTAACTAGTTCGTATCTCTGCTTATAACCTAGTTTGTTGATTTCATATTTTTGATATTTGCCATCAAAATAACTTTCCCCTAATATATCGCTTCCTCCAAAGTCGAATGTGTCACTAACAGTGACTATTATTTTATCAAATAACAACTCGGCGCTTGTGAGAAAAGCTCTTATTGACTTTTTATCTCCTTTGACAAAATCAAATCCATCTAAGAGCAGAACTTTTGTGAGAGAGCAGGAGGCATATTCTAATTTACTGATTCCTTCATATTGTTTGATGACATGGCGATTGATTATTTTATCAAATTCTATTCCTCCATTACGAATAGAACCACCTTCTATTAAAAGTGGCAGGAAATTTTTGGAAATAGAGTCAACAAAGAGTTTTTTTATTAAAGTTGATTTTCCGCAATACTCATCACCTATAAGTAGTATTTTATCGTGAACGCTATTAAATAGGGTTTCAGATGATGTTTTCTTAATTTCTAGCTTGTCTTCAGCGCTAAGGTTTTTGAGGTTAGGGTAAACAAAAACATCATTAAGGTCTATAATGTCTTTGTCGGGATGTATAAAATTTACACCTATATCTAGAAGGCTTTTATAGAAATCATATTGCACTGAGTATATTGATGTTGAAATTGAGTTACCTTTCATAACATCACTTTTTCTGATTTCCTTAGCTTCTTCAAAGCTACTGCCATTCCAATGGTAGTTCTTGATTAAAATGTCGTTATCAAAAATTTCAAAGGTCGTAAATCCATTTGTTTCAATAGTTGTGTCATCAAATGGCATGGCTTCAATCATTAAGCAATTACTGGTTTCTCCAATCACTTTAAAATTATCGCTAAGATGTTCATGGCCAGTAAGGATTATTGAATGGTCGGTTCGTAAATTATTTCTGATTTCTTTTTGATTATTAGGTTCAAACCAAGCTAGTGGATGATGAAAGAAAATTATATTCAATTTCCCTTTTTGAACCGTTGGTAAGTACTGAGGTGGGAAAAATATGTCACCACCATGCTCTTTTATTTGTGAGCACCATGCAGTATTAATTGTGGAGATGTTAATTGTTTCTGTATTTGCTGTGAGAGTATATGTTTTAGACAGAGGGGTGTTTATTGATGATATTGTTTCGTATTTTTTTTCAAATTCATAATAATCTGCCATACCCTTCGTGATGAATGCAATTGATTCTTCGTTTTGTTGTGATGAATCCATTTTGAGAAGATGATTTCTTACATTGTTATCAGTATATGAGCTAAAGTCATGGTCATGATTTCCTGCACACATAATTAAATCATAGCTAGTTGCTAAATCTTCAAAAACATTGCTTAATATATCATACTCTGCTTTTTTACCACTGAAGGCTAAATCACCGGATACAAGCAAAATTATTTTTTCAAAACCTCCTAATATTTTTAATCCAATTAGGCAGTCTTGAAATGCTGATAATTTTTCCAATACTCTTTTTTTATTAGATTCTTTAACATGAATATCGCTTATGTTTACAAATAGAATTCCTGACATGCAACCCTCCTGTATAATTGCATTAATCTTAATCTCACGTTTTTTTTTCGTAAATGATTATTTTTCTAAAGATTAACATTATGCACTTTTTTAGGAATGCTAAAATAGCTAAATCATATTCAAATTATTGATATTGCTAGTTTTTTTTGCGATGAGAAAGGCGCGTTGGTTGTGTTTTTTTTAACTTCGAAATTGCTAATTGTCCAGGTCCCCTTTTGCAAAACCACTGCTTATATTGAGATGATGATATGATTTTTAAGGTATTGATTTTTATAATTAAAAATTAATTAATTTAAGTTTATTTATGGACTCATCCTGTCCATGTGTCTGCTGATAATCCCATTCCTGCTTCAGCAACCCGGATGCCGGAATGAACCGACACGACAAACTTGGATACCGACTTGGACTAATATTGACGCGCCTCAACAATGGGGAGTCACTTACTGTCAGGGGCCTTGCTGACGAATTTAACGTTTGTGAAAAAACAATACGACGTGATCTAACCGAGCGCCTTGCTTACCTGAACCTGCTTCGACAGGGAAAGCAGTACCGCCTGCCTAAAGGCATTCTGGGTCAACGCAGTAACACGGATTTGCGCCGTTTTGCCCGCATCCTCGGTATTGAAGGGCTCTTTCCGCGCTGGGAAGACCGCCTGCTGAACGTACTGCTGGGTGATACCGAAAACAATCCCTTCCTGATCAAGCAACGCCCCTATGAGAATTGCGGTGCCTTCATGTCCACCCTGAATGCCATTTCCGGGGCGATCAAGGCATCCCAGAAGATTGCGTTTACCTATAAAGACAAGACGTTTTCGGCCACTGAACCTTATCGTGTCGTGAATGACAGAGGGCTCTGGTATCTGGCCGCCCGGCACGAAGGAAAGTTGAAGAGTTTTGCAGTTTCCACGATGACCCATGTGCAGGTCAGCAATATGCGATTCAACGCCGATCCGGTTGTGAGCCAGCAGGTGGAACTTGCTGAAAGCATCTGGTATGGCGATGAACTAACCGAAGTGCTGATCGCTGTCTCAGCCCGTGCAGCATCCTATTTCTCTCGCCGCAACCTTTATCCTGGTCAGGAAATTATCCATACAACACCAACCGGTGATTTGCTCATTATTTCCCGTGTGGTGCATCCCCGGCAGATTATTCCTCTAATCAAATACTGGTTGCCTGAGGTGGAAGTTATTAAGCCAGCGTCCATCCGTAATCAGATTATTGACGACATGCGCTGTGCGCTCACCCGATATGATGAAATGAATGGAGAAACATCAGATGAATAATGAAACGACTTTAAACGACGATAATGATGAGAAAAACGCTTTTGAGACGCTCGCAGTGGACTTACTGAGCGGGTTGCTGGGGGCGCATGATAATGCACAAAATGCCGAGCTGAAAGACTGGCTGGACAGTCCTTTCCCCGTTCAGCCAAAGGTTTTACTCAAACATGCCGAATTTATCTGTGAGCGATTTCAGGCGGGGGATGACAGCCACCTGCTGATGCACGGCATTGATGAACAACTTGCGGCGATGACACTTTCCCGTAAGGAACGCTTCAGCCCAATGAATAAAGGGATGGTTGGATATTCTGCTCCTCGTGACCTGGCGAAAGTGAATGCGCTGCTGAAGGTCATTATCACCTGGTACGAGTGCGAAATAATCCAGCTAAAGGTGAAGTATGGCGAAATCACGCCACCGGGAAAAAATAAACCACACCAGTGAGTCATTGAGTAGGGAGAGCACTGTGCTCTCCCTTCTGTTATTGATTGACTGTCAAAGTTTGACGATGCCACTTTTTAGCGCCAGCCGCACACACTTGTTGGCCTCCTGCATAATGACATCGTGCGGATACATATTCATTGCACGATACCCGTCTGATTTCGCCATTTTTCCTTCCATGCCTGCATTATCCAGAATGGCCTTCCACGCATTGCGTATTTTCTTTGAGTCCTTTTCGCCCACGCCGCCGGAGAGCGTGCCAAACAGCTCCTTGTTGTTGTCGCCAATATTTTTGTATTCCTTTGCATCCGGGTCCAGCAGCATTGCCATTTGTGTTGACTGACGGGTGGCTTCATAGCAACGTCCTGCTGTTTCCAGTGAGATTTGAGCGGCAGTGGCTGAAGCAGATGCTGTCAAAATGAATGCGGTGAGAATGATGTTTTTCATTACATTAACCTGTGAAAAGTGAAGGTTTTTCAAATTCAGTTATCCATAGCACCAGCGCTGAGGAGGCTATTCATCGCCTTTGCGGTTGGCGGCGTTGCTGTAATAAGTGACACACTTATCTGCGAAAGCGGCCTGCTGATAAGCACGGGGCAGTTCATTCTCCAGCGCACTGGTGTTTTCAGTGATGGACTCCTGGTCAACGTCGTGGCGGGCCAGCTCGTTATGCAGCCAACTTTTGGTAAAGGCGATGTCACTTCCACTGGACTTCATAAGCCCTTCGTTGCCGTCCAGTGCCAGATAACAACTCACCCGGTTTTCAACCTGAACCAGTCCGGCATGAGCGCTGGCAAGCGGGATAAGTGAGATAAACAGTGCAGTGAAAATCTTGTTCATGATGTTTTTTCCTTAAATAACAGACCATGCGGGATACCGCCGAATGAGCATATCGGGTGGGTGGGACAGGTTATGACCACAGGGGAAAGAATTTTCAGTGATGGATGAAGGCACGTCGAAGTGGTGCAGAGAGTCGCCAGCAACCGGGTGAAGCGGGCTCCATAATGCAGCCCATACGCGCAAGGTCACGGCGGGCCGTGCGGGGTGAAACCCCAAACAGTTGTGTGAGCACGCGGACGGAAAGTGTTTTCCCCTGACAAAGTAAAATGACGCAGTGGCAGAGGCGTTCAGCAAGTTTTTCAGCGCGGGCCATCAGTCCTCCCATACGCGCCAGGTATTCCCGCGTTGCAGTCGTTTAAGCTGACGATGCAGGACCACTGCGTTATCCGGTCTTCCGGTCAGGCACTCCGCAGTGAAACGGTGGCAGTTTTCCTTCAGCAGGTGATACCGCCGTCTGGAGCCCAGTGCCCGTAATGCCCGACCGGCTGCGGCAATATTTCCCACGGGCAACCGTCCCTGGCAATCGGTATAGACCGACATGGCAGGGTTCAGGCCATTCAGTCTGGCCATAAACCCTTTGCGGTCGCTGCACAGCACTTCACCATCACCGGACAGATGCACAATCCGGTTATTGCCGGTGTAGATACCGCTGTGGGTGACATAGCCGCCTGCCAGTTCACACCAGACGATGCCGCCTCTTGCCGGTTCATCCACAGTGTCACGAATAACATTGTCGGTGAAGCTTTCCGCCAGACTGAACAGAGGCCGGTATATCACCAGCCGGGAAATAAGCGTGAACAGCATAAAACCTCCTCAGCAGTCCGGGGATACGGTGACGGTGAAGACATCCATCGCGCAGTACGCCACAAAATTGTCCTGCCAGAGCGTCCAGAATTCACTTAGCTCACGGTTGAGCGGCAACTCACCGATAAGGTAGTGCCAGGCATAGCGCTGCGACCAGCTGATATCGAATTCCTTCGCCAGCTCAGGCCAGGCGCGGCCCTGCCAGCTAAAGTCGGTTAGGTAATCGAGCTGCCATATTTCAGTCTGCTCGCTGCGGATAAGGCGAATTTCTACCGGGTGCCAGCCACCGTTTTCGGCGCTGTACTCCGGGTTAAGAAAGTTCAGCACGACATTCTGACAAGTGTCAGGCAGTGCCGCGAGGTGGGTGACTATCAGCGCGATAAACTCGTCACTCAGAGGAAGGTCAAGTGTGGGCTGATGCAACATGGGTGAACAAGGGGTCATAGATAATCTCCTTTATAGCGATATAAAATTGGGTTGCCTTCGACAGTGCAAAGGCCATGAAGGGAGGGGGAGAGCAAGGGGGATAAAAGGGGGTCAGGCAGAAGGGGAGATTGCCAGCAGTTTTTCAAGCCGCTTTTCCCAATCGGGGTAACAGCGATGGCTGAACGCCCCGCCGGAGCCCTCTTCAGTGAGGCAGATATCGGCACAGCGCAAAATGGCGGCAAGGAAACCTGCATTGTTACGGCTGGCGCTGGTAAACAACGGGCGCAGAGCCGTGGAGGTGAAATCACCGGCTTCATGGGCTTTCAGAACGCCAGATATAGCACTCAGGGCAATCCATTCCCGGGAGAACAGACCGCCACTGTCGTTGGCGGTAATGCGCAACCCCCGTTCCCCGTCCGGATTTTCAGTCATCTCCCAGTGCAGCAGGCCAGTGGAATGCGGATTAATTTTCTCGGACTCACCAGTAAGAACGCAGAGGTCGTTTTGGGTTTCAGCGGTGGAGGCTGGAGCGGGTTTGGTCTTTTTCATCGGTTAATATCCTGAAGGTTCTGCCATAGCGATAAGTTCAGCGGCCCCGGTAAAGGTCGCTGACGACGGGAACAGCACATAAAAGCCCTGCCCTGAGCCGCTGAGAATGGTCAGGGCAAGGAACAGCGAATCATCCAGACGGATGACGTATTCAGCATTGCAGGCCAGATGGTGCAGGTAAGTGGTCAGTTGTTCAGAAAGGTGCTTCTCCTCGCCGGGAAGCAGATACAGCAGTTGGGTTTGAGTTTCCTCCCACAGCGTTGTTGCCGCAGTGAGGCTGCTGTCGGTGCATTCAGTGAGTTCATTAACCAGCTGCAATTGCTGAACAGGTGATACGGGCAGGCAGAAAGTGTCTGCCGGAGACTGTACAATGTGCATTGCGGTGTCCTTATTAATAATGGGCACCAGAATAATATATATCTGACAATATTTTTATTTCGGTAGGGTATGAATGAGTAAGAATATAACGGTTAAAAACGTTCTTGAATGGATGAGTTGTGATAGAGATATACAGCTTTTTGAGGGGGTGACACTGAAAAATCTATGGAGAGTATTACATGCTCAGGAAAACGTATCCTCATTAAAGAAAGTCAAGAAACGGGATTCAGTTCTTAGGGTATTTACTGATGAAAAATGTTTACGTACTGTTATGGGATTCATGAACTCATTTGATTTTGACTCAAAAATGTCAGAAAAACATTATGGGAGAAATTATAACAGAAGCCTTCTGGGAAGTTACTCAAGACTTTATGATTCAAGCAGTGCTCCGGTTGATGCATCATATGGGCGATATATTACTGATATGATAGAAATGGTCGATGATGTTATCAGCCAGTTTGGCGAGCATTTAGCACCCGATATCACTGATTTTGGCAGTTATTTATATATGGATTCATTGTCTTTTTTTAATGACGCATGCATGGATAATAAACAGTACTTTGCATTGCTTCGTTCAGAGTCTTTTAATTCAGTGAGTCTCCTGAATGGTGATTTATTGACGCAGTTATCTAATCACTTTGAAAGTGGCATTAAAAAGTTGATGGATGAATTCTCTTCTGAAGAAAAGAGTTTGAAGGGCTTTTACTTCCTGAAATATCTGCTTCGCGAGAGTATTGATGATTCTTCCTATATTGCCATGAACTACACTGCGTCTGAGTATGATGAACCTGTCAGGTTTAGTGAGCGAAAAATTGCATTCGATATGGTCTTTGCATATGTTTTTTTTAAACTAATGCTCAAACAGATTTCGGGTAACGAGGCAATGAATAACGTTGATACCCGTAAGTATGAGCTTTCCAGTCCCCTTCAGTATCTGATTGAAGACGACTTTGATATTCCATTTTCGCGAATCATTCGTTTGCAAAAAGAGTTAATGGTTAAAGTTATCATGTATTGCATTCTGCTTAATATGTCGGCAGGGAAAAAAGGTTCTTCAGGCATGACGGAGATCATTGAGAGAATGAGTGCCTACGCCGAATGGATTGATACCCACCCGTCAAGATTTGAAAGTAAAATAATTGATATGGTCGAAGCATACAAAGTCAAAAAATGGGGGAAGGTTGGCCTGATGGATATGCTGTATAAGCATTCAGATCTTTATGAAAAAAATGTCATCAACATGAAGAATAAGAGAGAGGTAAAACGCTTTTTCGACTTCAGGTATATGAAGTAACTGTCCGTGCCAATCTGAACATTGCTGAGATGTAACGTCCATTTCAAAGCCCTGACAGGGGCTTTTGCCAAGGTATGTTGAGCAGAAATGCAGAGGCATATCCTTGCATTAATTTTACGGGGTGGGATTTTTCCTTTTTTATCAGATAGATAATTTTTCGCATCGTAACGACCCCCTGTTAAGGCCCGACAGATTTGTCTACAGTTGGCCTCGTTGAATGGTTGCCGGGTAGAACAGTCCGGCGAAGAATAGACCCTAAGAAGGAGATAAAATGTGAAGCAATCAAATTACACTGACGTGGCTGGCAGAAGTGACCCTGGCTGAACTCTGCCATATATACCTTCAGTATACCAGGGGGTATAAAAAATCCAGCCATACGGATAGTTCTAAAATCTCGAATTATATTGTGCCTCAGTTAGGTGACACAGAGATTGAAGATATTACGAGGCTACAGATTCAAAGCTATATTAATGGTTTGACGCACCTTAAAAGCTCGACCCTTAATCGTCATATTAATTTACTCAAGGCTATATTCTCGTTTGGCTGTGAATATGGTTACATAGATAAGTCTCCTGTGGCCGGAATGCGGACTTATAAAGAGCCAGCATCCTTTCGAAAAACGCTTGAGCCAGAGGAGTTTTCTTCTTTAATTCGAGTGCTTAAGGAAGAAATGGTTTTAGAGCCACGCGACACTCTGAGTCTTATTATGCTTCTGGCTTTCACCGGTATGCGTCTGGGTGAAGCACGGGCTGGACTGATTGAGGATATAAACTTTAAACAGAGTACACTCTTTTTACGAGACAGTAAATCCGGTGACTCCAGGTTGGTGCCACTTTGTAGCGAAGCTAAGGAAGTTTTACGTATGCAGCAGAATAAATATGGGGCGACAGGTTTAATATTTCGCTCGGTTAATGGAGGAACGGTCAGTGAGCCACGCAGGTTAATGGCAAAACTCTGTGAGAAGGCAGGCATTCGTAAATGCCTCCTCCATGAGCTCAGATATACAGCCGGATCAGCTATGCTTGCTGCAACCAATAATATATATGCCGTCAAGGTATTCCTGGGGCATCGGAATATAAAAACAACGGAAAAATATGTTGCATTCTTTCGTGGTCAGCAGCATGAAGATATTGAAAAGGCGATGGCGCTGATGCTGAAAGGATAGTTATCGCAGTAACACCTTAGTAATTAATAACACTGAATGCTTTATTCCCATTAAAAGGGAAGGGCGTTTCACAACCTAAAATCAAATCTAAGAAGGATTATATTATGTCAAACATTAACAACAAAGCAGCAGAATGCATGTTACCGGAAGGTTTTACTGAAGAGAATGGCATCGTGTATTTTTGCCATGAAGATGATGATAAGAAGAAAGTTGTGTCCAGCCATTTGCTGAAACCCGTGGCAAAGGCCTGCAATCGTTCCCGTAACGGAAACTGGCACATTGTTCTGAAATGCACTAATCACAGCGGCGCTGAAGCTGAAATGATTATCAGCCTGAAAAAGGTAAAAAGAAATGCTGACTCTGTTATTAGTCAGCTTGCGGGGAAGGGCGTCTTTATCCAGGACAGCAAATTATTTCTGATGTTCTTGGAAAAGTCCTGTGAGCTGGATTTACCCGTTTACCGCGTTGCGATTCGACCCGGTTTCCAGCCTGATGAACTGGTGTTCCAGTTTGGTCCGTATCCCATTTTTGTTGCTGAACGTGAGGGGATCCAGGATGTGATACCGAATGAAGATATGACGGTGAATCATGCCATCGCAGTCTCGGGTTCGCTTGAACAGTGGCAGGAACAGATTGCTCGAAAAGTATGCGGCATGGCACCCAAATTGTCCATTCTGGTGGGGCTGAGTTCGTTCCTTCTTCCTTTGCTTGGTGAAAGTGGTGCCATTTTCCACCTGTGTGGTGACAGCTCGACGGGTAAAACTGCCGCGATCCAGGCAGGTGCCAGCGTGAATGGTCTCGCAGCTGAGCCTGGAAGTGGTAGCCCGACCCAGATCCAGCGCTGGAACAGCACTTCTAACGGGTTGGAATTGCTGATGGTCATGAATAACGGAACGACCTTATGCCTGGACGAGCTTGGCTCCTTCACCGGTAAATTTTTTGCAGAGACGCTGTATGATATCGTTTCAGGTGTTACGAAGTCCAGAATGGACGGCGAGACCCTTGGAATGGCGCGGCAATCCACATGGGTTCAAAACGTACTGTCTACCGGTGAGTTGACGATTGTAGACAGAATCCGCCTGGAAAAGTCCCCGGTGATGGATGGTATGTTACATCGTGCCTTGTCTATCCCTGTCACAGCGGAGGACTCGCGAAGCGAGAATGAAGACATTGATGTAGCCCGGCAGCGAATTAGCGATATAAAGACCAGTCTGTTGACCTGCCATGGTAGTGCTGGCTATGAGTTCATTCGCTGCCTCACTGGTTTTACCGATGAAGACGGAAAGTATTTTGACTTGAAAGCGACCTCCGATTTTCTGAAAGCAGACCTGGATGTCATGCTTGATGAGATGAAACGGCGTTTACATGCAGGCCTGATTACCCTTAATTCTGTTGAGTGCAGGGCACTTCAGCGTTTTGCGATCCTCTACCTTGCGGGGGCGCTGGCATCAGAGTGGCAGATCCTGCCGTGGGGAAAAGATGAGATCGCTGATGTGGTATATGAAGCCTTCAACCGCTGGTTGCTGAACTATCGTTCTGATGCGGGCCGTAAGCAGAACGTCCTGATTACCGTTCAGAACTTCATTGCAGTGAGCCGGTCAAAATTTATTGATGCGAAAATACCCTGTTTTGCGTCCCGTAAAACCGATACTGCCGGATATATCCTGAATGACGGGAGCTATTTGATACTGCCGGACACCCTTGAGAAACTTGGCATGAACTGGGGCTTGTCTGCGAAAAAACTGGCCCGCTTAATTGACGAAGAAGGTTATCTGACCCGACCGGAAGGCGATCGTCTGACGACACGCCGGACCATACAAAAAGTAAACGTGACGGGGTACTGCTTATCCGCCGAATTTGCCACAGCCAGTTTCTGAATTCTTAATCATTGATTCCACAGGCCGCCCGCACAGGCGGCCTTTCTCATGTCTGTTGATTAATCAGATGATCCGGAAAATGCCAGTGCATTACCAATATGTTGCTCTATCAACTGACCAGTTGCTTTCAGCCGTTGCGGATGCAAATGAGCATAACGCTGTGATGACTGAATGCTGCGGTGTCCGAGCTGGGCCTGAACATCATATAAGGTGCCTCCCCGTGAAACGATCAATGCTGCGACCGAGTGGCGGCATGTGTGAATGCAGACTTCATCATCGTAGATACCTGCCCGCCGGATGATGCGCCTGAATGCTTTAGTGACATTGCAGACCGGTTTGCCCGGAATTTTGCCACCAAACATCCAGATATTGCCGCCAAAGCGCGGCAGCTCATCAATCAGCTTTACCGCCCAGTTGTTAAGATGAACTAGTCGCCCTGAGCCGTTCTTGGTTTCCGGTAGCCACAGCGTTCCCTGTTGCCTGTTGTAATGTAGCCATTTTGCCAGCCTCAGCTCGTCACGTCGCAATCCGGTCAGCAGCAGTAAACGAATATAAATCCCGACTACACGGCTGTTGTCCTCACTGGCAGCCTCGAATATGCGCCGGATTTCCGTTTCCGAGAAATAACGCTGGCGGGCGTTATTTTCACGCAGAAGTGGGATGTTTGCCGCCGGGTTCACCGTCACCATCTCATGACGCAGTGACCATCTGAGGAGGGCCTTCAGCAGGGCAATCACCCGGTTATTGGTGGCGGGCTGGCAGGTTTCGCACAGGGAAGACTGAAGGTGGGTGACGTGGCGGGGCGTGATTTCATTAAGCAGCAAATTTCCCATCACAGGGGCAATGTGGTCACGAAAGCGCTGTTCATCCTTATTCCAGCTCTTTTTATGCAGCCTCGCCCACGGGAAATAATACTGACTGAAGGCTTCCTGAAGGGTAGGAATGGCCCGGCATTTGTCCCGCTCGTAACGCGGGTCAGTGCCGGTGGCTATCTGGCGTTTCATCTCAGTGGCAATCTTTCGGGCAACAATGACATCAATCTCCGGCCAGTGACCGATACTGATAGCACGTTTGCGGCCCTGCCAGAGATAGCGCAGGAGAAACTTCTTCTTGCCTTCTCCTTTGCCTACCAGACACTTGAGCCCGCTGATTTCGGTATCGCTATACTCGGCTTCACGTGAAGGAGCATCAGATTCATTAGGGGGCAGGCCATCAATGAGGCGGTGAGTGAACTTAAAACGGCGTGGTGTGGACATGCAGAAATCTCCTTATGCAGGGGTGATTAATGGGTGAATGCGGTCAGAAAGCGGGGCAGGGAGGGAAGAGTCCCGTGCCTCAGTGTGTAATGCGTGTTGGGGCTGAAAAGGTTGCATGACTATGTTGTGACGATGACGGTTACTAATGGGGTGAAGGTTAGCGCCAGAATTCTCCGGTCTGTCTCTGGTCTTACCCGTAAATTGCCCGGTTAAATTCCGACGCCAGGAGGTGAGAAAGCCTTGTGTTATAAGAGGGTGACAGGACATTTCCCGTTTTTCCGGCTTCCCGCTGATAATGTGGAGAGGATGCTCATCTGGTGAGTAGTATTTATGTGCCCGGTTCAACTCTGGTATTCCCCGCAAATTACCCGGTGAAACCCCGAGGCCAGGGAGTGAAAAAACCTTGTACTGTAAGGCTTCAGCAGGAAATCCTCCGTTTCCCCGTTAATAACGTGAAGGGCGAACTCATTTGATGGCGGGTATCTATGTGCAACTGATAAATAATTTGTCAGGAAAAATTTGCATATAAATTGACTGGTGAAAATATTGTATATGAATAATATATAAATGAATATGTATGTGAAACCGCTTGTTGCTCAGTAAACCATGGCGGTTAACTTGTATTTATTTTATTAATTTATATGAATGCTAATAGTTAACTTAATCACTAAGTAAATGTTAACTGCAATGAATCTCCACGTTTATCTGTATCAATAATATAAATAATGATTGATGAACCATCTAATCTATTGAAGATGTTGTATGAAATGATTCTTCGTCAGTGTAGTATTTTTTATCATTTTACTTGTAGCATATATTAAAAATGGATCCATTCTCATTTTATAAATATATATGTTGGATTGATAACTGGGGGTAAGTATTTCTATCCACCCAGCGAAAACCAAACGGGAAAACGGGGAAGTCTGGAGAAAGTGTTGGTGCTCAAGGGATTCGTGGATCTCTGTGGCGGGAGAACTACGGATGAATTGCGGGAAAGTGGCGGGGGGAAATCTCCTATTGATGCTGTTAAAGGCTTTTTTGGTGTCAACGCAAAGCAGAAGTGTCACCATCGGTGCGAAACAGAGATGTCATGCTTTGGTTCAGAGAATGCGTTTGACCGCCTCGCTATATACTTCCGAGCGTTCTCTTTTCCCAACAGAAATCACGAAAACGACAACTTTCTCGTCTATAACCTGGTATACAAGGCGATAGCCTGAAGACCGGAGCTTAATCTTGTAACAATCAGGCATACCACGGAGCTTGTTTGCTTCAATCCGGGGTGACTCAAGTACTTCAACCAGCTTCTTTTTCAACTGTTCACGTACCGTCGAGCCCAGCTTTCGCCATTCCTTTAGTGCCCGCTCGTCAAAATCCAGAAAATACGCCATCAGAGTTCATCCAGCGTCACACGTACTGGCTTAGGATTACGAAGTCGTTCTTTCACTATCTCCACAAGTTCAGCATCTTCATCACTCAGGAGTGTCTGTTTGAACGGCAAGCGTTCATTGTCAGCGATATACTCGAGCATGAGACGAAGCGCTTCAGAAGGAGTTACGCCCATTTTTTCAAGCGCGGCGTAAGAACGCGCTTTAAGTTCATCGTCAATACGTAGGTTAATGCTACCCATGTCTTACACCCCTTGTAATTACAAATGTCATTACAAGTATCGCACTACAACATGCTTAGGGCAAGTCACGAAGTAAGTCAGAAAGTAGTCGTAAGAACGGTGATCACTGTCCGCTTTGTGCCAGAAGCGGACTTTTTAAAAATATTGCGTGCCCAACAATTGGGCGCAGGTCACATCAAGTACCCTCAGAATTATAGAGAATACCTGAAATTTTTGTAGAGCGAGGTTTGTTACCCTGCCCGACCAGCGACATGTGGTTAGTTTAGTGATCAGAAATGTCGAGCGTTTGGTCGTTCATTGACGCGGGATCTTCCAACGGTTCCACATGAGTGGTGATATGGATAAAAGGCAGTGCGGTGCGGATATCATTCTCTATACGCTCGGCCCAGTCGTGCCCATATTGAACAGTCCATCGCCCAGGAACTAGGATGTGCATTGTCATAAACGCCCGCCCGCCAGCCTGGCGTGTACGTAGTGCATGGAAATCAAGCCCCTGTTCACGATATCCTGCCAGCAGTGACTCGATTTTTTTGAGTTCTTCCGTGGGTAGCGATACGTCCATCAGACCTGCAGCTGAACGACTCATAAGCTGATAACCAGTCCAAACGATGTTGGCTGCGACCAGCAATGCAACGATCGGATCGACCCAAAACCAGCCGGTCAGATAAACCAGTCCGACACCAAAAATGACACCGACCGACGTCCAGACATCGGTCAGCAGGTGATGAGCATCTGCCTCAAGAGTGATAGAGTTGTGCTGCCTGCCAGCCCTTAACAAAATGCGAGCCGTCACAAAATTAAGGATTGATGCGACTGTTGAAACCAGTAATCCGAGACCAATCTCCTCAAGCGGCTGTGGAGTTAACATCCGCTCAACTGCGGTATAGGCGATACTGGCTGCCGCCAATAGGATCAGAAATCCTTCGAAAGCACTCGAGAAATATTCGGCTTTGCCGTGCCCATATGCATGGTTCTCATCGGCCGGAAGCGCAGCCAAGGTCAGCATCCAGAGCGCCATTAGGGCTCCTGCGAGGTTAACTACGGATTCAATGGCATCAGATAGCAGACCGACCGAACCGGTCATTTTCCACGCCACACCTTTGAGTCCGATAGTGGCAATAGCCGTGGCAATGGAAAGCCAAGCGTAGTGCGTCAGCGGACGAGGTAACCCTTTTGTTTTAGTCATTATTAACTTCCTAAAATAGGACGACTAACTCACATTTCTATCCATGATAGATAATTAAACAATCATTTCGCCATGAATATTTTTTCGTTTTTATTAAATTTAATTAAAAAGTCTCTGCAAGTGCTGTTTCATCTTCTAGTAAACTAAATTTTATTTTTAGGGTTTTCTTCAACTTGAAGTAATATTATCTCACAACAGATTAGTCACTTAGGTTAACTGAGCGGCTTTTATATTTTTCAATTAAAATATGCAAAACTCCCATTGCACCATGTGCATAAAAATAGACCTCAATGAAAGTAGTAAAGAACTTATGCCAGTGGATTACTGTTTCAGCCAGATTTGACTGCATGGTATTCAACAAGAACCATAGGCCACCTGAAAGTGCTACAATTAGCAATGCTAGAACTCCAAATCCTTGGATTGTACTGGCAATACCTCCCGAATGTGCATCGGGCAGTCGGAAACTAGTCAACGTTTTTATATCTTGCTTAATACCACTAAAGTCAAGCCCTACCCATGAAAAATAATAAGTAAAACCTCTTTGAGTAAGCATCCAACTTAACATAATAAAACCACAAATAATCAGTCCTAACCCTGAAATAATGTGCATCCAGGTTATAACTCCTTCAAGACTATGTTCACCAATTGCTTCGGTCTCTGTCAGATTAGAGTTAATAATTTGTGATAATATTAGAAATGCCACAATGATGTGAAGAATACGAAAAAAAGGAGCGTAATCATGGGGTAATAGATTCCAGAGTCGCAATTTCATTAATGAGTCCTTAGTAAATTTATCGATGATCTTAATCATACAAAAGAATTATTAGGATAACCTTAATTCTTAAAATTGCAGCAGGCATTAGTTCACCTCTGATATGGCCACTTGCGAAATGGGAATGGTAACTGTTATTACTATGTGTTTACTTGCTGTTCTTGTTACGCAGCCCCTTAAACACATTACTTTCAAATATGATTTCCTGCTGGGTTTAAATATGTGTCTTTCTATAGTGCGGCAACCTATTTTTACACCAACTCATGAATTAAATAAGAATCATAAATTAAATGAGAGGTTTAATTCTCTTGCTTAACGCGATGATATTAAATGGAAATTTTAATTTTTGTAATTTATTAAACAGTTAGAATGAGACATGGTAAATACGATCTTCCTTTAGATAATTCTGATAGCACTTTTTCTACTGGGCAGTCTGCAATGTCCGCTTCTCGCTGTGAGTTCAATGGGTCGATGCAACGCTATCCTTAATCAAGGGGGACGTTGTCATGAAACGAAGAACTCGGATTAACTACACGCCAGAGCAGAAGGCAATTATCTGGGACAGATATAAGCAAGGTGATTCTCTACATGATATCGCCAGAATGTTCGACAGATATCATTCTTCCATTATGCCCACTATCCACCAGACAGGCGGCTACCGTCCTCCCGTGCGAAAACGGCACCGATTAGCGCTTTCGCTTGATGAAAGAGAGGAGATATCCAGAGGGCTGGTAGCAAAACTCAGCATCAGGGACATCGCCGCCAAATTATCAAGAGCGCCCTCAACGATTAGCCGCGAGGTCAGGAGGCACAGTGGTGCAAAACAATACCGAGCAGCAAAAGCCGATGCTACTGCGTGGGAAAATGCGCTGAGACCAAAACCGTGCAAGCTAATTGAAAGCCCCGCATTGTGTAAAATCATTGCAGAGAAGATGCATCAGGACTGGTCGCCGGAACAGATCGCCGGTTGGCTGAAACGTTGTTATCCGGATAATCAGGAAATGCATGTGTCACACGAAACGATTTATAAAACGCTTTTTATACAAACCCGGGGAGCATTAAAAAAAGAGCTGCAGCAATGCCTCAGAAGCGGAAGAGCAGTGCGTAGATCCAGAACGTCATCGCTTAAAGGGAAAGGATTAGGGTCAATCCCGAACACGATACCTATCAGCGAAAGGCCACCAGAGGCGGCTGACAGAGCCATTCCAGGTCACTGGGAAGGTGACTTGATTCAGGGCTCGAAAAACTCCTATATAATCACCCTCGTAGAACGTCATTCCCGTTTTGTTATGCTGGCGAAGATCAGAGACAACAAGACCATAACGGTTATATCTGCACTCATCAGACAAGCCCGGGAATTACCTGCTGAACTTTATAAAACATTAACCTGGGACCGGGGCGCTGAAATGACCAGCCACACCCGGTTTACTGTAGCCACAGATATTCAGGTTTACTTCTGCGATCCTCAATCCCCCTGGCAACGTGGCTCAAATGAAAATACGAACAGATTGCTCAGACAATATTTTCCAAAAGGAACTGACTTATCGGTTCACAGCCAGCAAAGACTTAACAGTGTTGCCAGACAGCTCAACGAAAGGCCGAGAAAAACGCTAGACTATGAATCACCCGCAGAACGGTTCAATAAGTGTGTTGCGTCCATCAGTTGAACTCACAAGATCAAACGGACGGATAAATTGCTGCGACAGCGCAGCGCAAATATATTCGACCTCACGCGCGGTGTGGACGCCATAAAGGATCATGGCAAACTCGTCGCCGCCAAGACGGTAAGACTGATGACGTTTTTCGCCAAATTCGACCATCCTTTTTGCGGCTTCGATCAGTACGCAGTCGCCCGCGGCATGGCCCCAGGTGTCGTTAATAAACTTGAAGTTATCACCGTCCAGGAAGAGCAGGGCAGAATTGGTCTTTGCCGAAGCGTCATTCATTAAGGCCGCAATGTTGTTGCGAAACGCGGCGCGGTTTGCAAGCCCCGTGAGCGGATCGTGCATGGCGGTACGCAACAGTTGAGCGTTTTTCGCCTGTAGCTTGAGCTGCCACTCTTCCATTTCATCCAGCAGGCTGTTGAAGTCTTCACCAAACTGGTGGAACTCTTCGATGCGGCCTTCCGTTACCCGGCGAGAGAAGTTGCGGTTGGTACGGACGTCATGCACAACGTCAGTGATGTTTTGCATTTCAACAACCATGCCATGATGTAGCGAGCGGGTGATGGTCAATGCGACGGCAGAGGCAAAAAGAATGCAGCCGGTGAGGACCGCAAATGAGAGCCAGATAAAGTGGCTAATCAGGCTGTCTCGTGCGGTCAGACGAATTTCGCCAATCACATTACCGTTATGTATGATGGGCTGTGCGACAGGAACAGGGAACAACCACCGGTTGACCAGCGCGCCCAGCGTGTCGGTATTATCCGCCGGGTTCCACGACCACCAGGCAAACCGTTTATGATGTGCATTAAGCACTTCCGCCACGGCAAATTGCCCCTGCTTGCCGAGGGTCGCCAGCGTTTCATTTGCCGCCACGGCATCGCTGAACACCAGAGAAGCCTCAAGGCTGTGGCTCATGGTGGCGCCGGTGAGTTCGAGGTTTTTTTGCGCGTATTGCTTTAATGTCACCACGGAAGCGAAACACAGCAGCAACCATATAAACGTCATCGTTATAATGACGCTTATCATGCTGATTCGCCGCAACGTTCTTTTAAACGTCGGACGCGGTGTTGGTGTGACTTCCTTATTCATGCTTCTTATTCCGTGCGAGCATTAATACATCCGGATTGACTCTTACGCCACTGCGCGTCAGCGCATCCAGATTTACGGAAAACCTGACCTTGTTGTGCTCTATTATCAGACAAAATGCGCTGCCAATAACGCATTCAGGATTTTGCTCTGACATTAATAGCAACGCCTGGCCCTGATATTGATTTATTATTTCCTGTTGTTTTGCCGGTGATTCGCTCCCGAAATAGAGGGCATCGCACCTTGCTGTGAGTGCTTCCCGATCGCTATGCACAATGACAGGACTATAGGGCAACGGGTTATTTACATCTTCACTGCTGAGCGCCTGTCTGTAACGGGAAGAGGCATAAATACAGAGCTTAGGCTGGCCGGAAAGTGCTGGCCATCGGGTGTAGCTTACAATACCAGAAACAATCGAACGTACCGATTTATCCGTTTCCGTGAGCGAGCCTGCCCTTGCAGGGTTCACCAAAATGAACAGCATTAGCGCCAGGGGGAGGTGAAGCAAAGCGATCAAGAATGTATTTCTCATCAGAATCCGCCAAACCGCCCCGGAAATAGATGCCCTTATGAATTTCCGGCAGAATACCATTCTTTCTCAAAGCCGTCATTATGTCAGAAATATCCCTGTCTTGACCTAAGCTAAATCTTACAGAGCACGATATTCAAAGTAATTTAGGCAGGCTCAATTAAGTCTGCTGGAATTCATACTTTTATTCATTTTTTGTTGCCAGGATTTATGTAGCCACGCAACTTTCCCTCAATTCACCCGAGGATAATTAAGCTAACGGCCAGCGCCGGGATAGCGTGCCTGGTGTGAGCGTAGACTGGCGTTAAAAGCGTATGTGTAATTTTATGTTTACGATTTTAACCTGTAATTTAGCATTCAAATGGCTTCTGTAAAATAATCTGTACGTATTTTGGATTGAAATCTTTACTTGATGTGTTATCGTTGTGTCACCTCTTCGAGGAAAACCACTATCGCAAACGAGTTTTACAGGATCGCAATCATGCAAAAAGACGCGCTGAACAACGTACATATCACTGACGAACAGGTGTTAATCACCCCGGATCAACTGAAGGCGGAATTCCCGCTGAGCGTCGCGCAGGAAGCTCAGATTGAGCACTCTCGCCAGACCATTTCTGACATTATCGCAGGCCGCGATCCGCGCCTGCTGGTGGTATGTGGTCCTTGCTCCATTCACGATCCTGAAACCGCCATTGAGTACGCTCGTCGATTTAAAGCATTAGCGGAGGAGGTCAGCGATAGCCTCTATCTGGTGATGCGCGTCTATTTTGAAAAGCCACGTACAACGGTTGGCTGGAAAGGGTTGATTAACGATCCGCACATGGATGGCTCGTTTGATGTGGAAGCGGGCCTGAAGATTGCGCGTCGCCTGCTGGTGGAGCTGGTCAGCATGGGGCTGCCGCTGGCAACCGAAGCGCTGGATCCGAACAGCCCGCAGTACCTCGGCGATCTGTTTAGCTGGTCTGCGATTGGGGCGCGCACCACCGAGTCACAAACCCACCGCGAGATGGCGTCTGGCCTGTCTATGCCGGTTGGTTTTAAAAACGGTACCGACGGCAGCCTGGCCACGGCGATTAACGCCATGCGCGCCGCCGCCATGCCCCATCGTTTTGTCGGGATCAACCAGGCGGGCCAGGTATGCCTGCTGCAAACGCAGGGCAATCCGGACGGGCATGTGATCCTGCGCGGTGGTAAAGCGCCAAACTACAGCCCGGCGGATGTCGCGCAGTGTGAAAAAGAGATGGAACAGGCGGGACTGCGTCCGGCGCTGATGGTAGATTGCAGTCATGGTAATTCGAATAAAGATTACCGTCGCCAGCCTGCGGTTGCAGAATCTGTGATTGCACAGATTAAAGATGGTAACCGTTCAATTATCGGCCTGATGATTGAAAGTAATATTCATGAAGGCAATCAGTCATCGGAACAGCCGCGTAGCGCGATGAAGCCCGGCGTCTCGGTCACGGATGCTTGCATCAGCTGGGAAACCACTGATGCGCTACTGCGTGAGATCCACAAAGATTTGAACGGCCAGCTGGCGACGCGTCTGGCATAAGAGGATAGTTATGGTTGCTGAATTGACCGCATTACGCGATCAAATTGATGAAGTGGATAAGGCGTTGCTGGACCTGCTGGCGCGCCGCATGGCACTGGTTGCTGAGGTCGGCGAAGTTAAAAGCAAATACGGCCTGCCAATTTACGTTCCGGAGCGTGAGGCCTCTATGCTCGCCTCCCGCCGTAAAGAGGCACAGGCGCTGGGCGTTTCACCGGACTTAATTGAAGATGTCCTGCGTCGTGTGATGCGGGAATCCTATTCCAGCGAAAACGACAAGGGCTTCAAAACTCTCTGTCCGTCGCTGCGTCCGGTGGTGATTGTCGGTGGCGGCGGCCAGATGGGGCGTCTGTTTGAAAAAATGCTGACGCTTTCTGGCTATCAGGTGCGCATCCTGGAAAAAGAGGACTGGCCGCATGCGCCGGAACTCATGAAGGATGCCGGAATGGTTATCGTCAGCGTACCGATTCATGTGACGGAGCAGATTATCGCGAAACTTCCTCCGCTGCCGGAAGATTGCATTCTGGTGGATCTGGCGTCCGTTAAAAATGGCCCTCTACAGGCAATGCTGGCGGCGCACACCGGGCCCGTGCTTGGGTTACACCCGATGTTTGGCCCGGACAGCGGCAGCCTGGCGAAGCAGGTAGTGGTTTACTGCGACGGTCGTCAGCCGGAAGCGTATCAGTGGTTCCTGGAACAGATTCAGGTCTGGGGGGCACGTTTGCACCGTATCAGTGCGGTTGAGCACGATCAGAACATGGCGTTTATTCAGGCGCTGCGCCACTTTGCAACCTTCGCCTATGGTCTGCACCTGGCGGAAGAGAACGTTCAGCTTGAACAATTGCTGGCGCTTTCCTCGCCAATCTATCGTCTGGAGCTGGCGATGGTCGGGCGACTGTTTGCCCAGGATCCACAGCTTTACGCCGACATTATCATGTCGTCTGAAAATAACCTGGCGCTGATCAAGCGCTACTATCAGCGTTTTGGCGAAGCGATCACCTTGCTGGAACACGGCGATAAACAAGCGTTTATCGACAGTTTCCGTAAAGTGGAGCACTGGTTCGGTGATTACGCCACGCGATTCCAGAGTGAAAGCCGCACGCTGTTGCGCCAGGCAAATGACAGTCGCCAGTAATCTGATGATGTATATACTGAAAGCCAGCAATGCTGGCTTTTTTCATATAATGGGTGGATGTGGTTTATCAACCATTTAAATTATCACTAATAAAAACAGTAATTTAAAAAAGCTGTAACCATCTGAAACCGTTTCTAATACCCCGAAGTGTGGACGCAATGTGGACACTCCGGGGGGAGCAGAACCTACAGCGATATCCCTCCTGAAAGCGGATTCAATGCCACGGCATTTTGCAGGTACTCCGGTGACAAATGCGCATAAGTCATCGTCTGCTGGATGTTTGCATTACCCAGTATTTGCTGTAATGAAATGATGTTACCCCCGTTCACCATGAAATGACTTGCGAAGGTATGACGCAAAATATGCGTTGCCTGATTTGCAGGAATATCAGGTTTAACCATCTTCAGCACTTTGCAAAAACTCACGTAATCGACGTTGAACAGATTCCCGCTGGTATTCTTCTTTATCAGCGATTCAAGCTCAGAAGAAATCGGTACAGTGCGCTTTTTTGCGTTTTTGATTTTCAGGAATGTCACGCGCCCGTTTACTATTTGTGCCGGTTTGAGTGTTGCCAGCTCTGACCACCGCCCGCCGGTACTAATCCCCAGCAGGGCAACCAGCAGATCCTCACCTGTAAATGACTTAAGCAGCAGCGCACTTTCTGCTTTGTTAAGGAAAGCCATTTCAGGGTTAGCCTCTGCCAATGGTGGCAAACCATGAACGGGGTGCACCCCAGCAAACTCTTAAAGTTGAATCTGAATCGCCACGGATAATCTAGACACTTCCTAGCCGTTGATAATACTGGTTTTC
>OLRM01000476.1_pt1 | contig 31359 bp, 29 predicted proteins | sample 1643211 | NCBI WGS metagenome assembly OLRM01 (sample SAMEA3136690, study PRJEB25190) | human gut metagenome | biome: human gut; feature: human-associated habitat; material: faeces | place: Austria | collected 2013
ATAGGCGGGCCGGGCCGGTCAGCGGACAGTAAATCACTACCTAATATGCGCAGGCTTGCCGCCCCAGTAGAAGCGGCAGAAGGCTCGTTTACGCTTTTGGGGTTTGCCTACGAGCTCCATGGTTGCGATGGCTATGTCTTCGGCTGCGTGGGGGCGGCGTAGTACTTCGCCGTTGATGAGTAGGGCTTTGAGTGATTCGGGATGGTCGTGCAAGTGACGTAGGGTTACGATGAGTTCTCGTGCGGTGGTGACATGCATGCTGGCGCCCATTCCGGTGAGCATCGTGGTGTTGGCCTTTTCCTGGCCGTATGATTTGCCCAGCAGGATCATCGGCAGATGAGCGCACAGACACTCGGTGACCGTGAGTCCGCCTGATTTGAGGATTGCCAGGTCGCAGCCGTGCATGAGGGCCGCCATGTCATCTACGTAGTCCAGTACCGTCACGTTGTCGAGCTTCATGGCGTCGAAGAGCGTTTTGAGTCGGATGGCGTATTCCTTATCCTTGCCCGGTAAAAAGACAAAGTGCATGTCCTCAAAGCTGCGTAAGAAGGGGAGCGTGTGGTCCATCGCGGCGCGGAAACGCACGTATGGTTGGGGCAAACTGGCGCCGGCCATCACCAATACGACGGTTTTGTCTATGGGGAGATTGAACTTGCTGAGCTCATCTTCGCGTTTGTAATCTGAATCGAAACCGGCACGAATGGGAATGCCCGTTATGCGGATCTTTGACTCGGGAACCTTGCGCGGGCGCAGCGTTTCGGCCATAAACTCGTTGGCTACGCAGAATAGGTCGGTGTCCTTGTGGGGCCAAAAGCCTTCGACTTCGTAATCGGTCGGCACGCAGATGACCGGAAAATCAATACCCGTGATGACGCGGGCGCCCACAGCGACGTTGGCCGCCGTAATGTGTGTTGCGACCACGGCTATGGGCCTGCGGGTCCGGACGTATTCGTTGAAGGCGGGGAACATAATTCGCGACCATGCCGTGCCGCCACCCCAGAGAAGATGTCCCGTAAGCGTATATCGCCAGGTCAGGTCGTAAATGGGGCGTGTGGCTCCCGTAAAAGAAGCCGCGGTCTTATTGCCGTCGAATTTAATACGTCCAAAATCAAGGATATCGAGCACTTCAATTTCAATATCCTCAGGGATTCCCTTGGTGCCGCGGATAAGGTCAAATGCTTGTGCAATCGCGTTGGCGGCGGCTTTGTGACCCGATCCAACCGATGCGTGCACAATGGTTACCAGGGGTTTTTGTGCAGGTGAAACGGTCATTTGCTCCGGTTGGGGAGTGGCTTGCATGGGCAGGGGAGCGCTATTGCTCGTCTGCGTTTGATCCATCGATAACTCCCCTTCAGCTTTGTTACGCGATTTATCATTGTAGTGCATGAGTGTCATGTTCACGTAAATTTGGGTATGAGCGCAAAGAACGTCAATGTATCGACGAGAGGATATTCCATGACTACCGATCAGCCGATTGATGTTGCGATTATCGGTGGAGGCCCCGCGGGCTATGCTGCCGCCATTTACGCTGCGCGTGCCAACCTGACGACGACTGTGATTGAGCAGGGCATGTCGGGTGGACAGATCGCCACGACCAATGAAGTCGAGAACTATCCGGGCATTCCGCTCTTGAGTGGCGCCGAACTCGGCGAGCGTTTTCAGCAGCATGCAGAGGGCCTGGGAGCACAGGTCGCATGGAGCATGGTTTCGGGTATCGATTACGATGCCGATGCAGCGCTGTTTACGGTGCATCACGATATGGGCGATTCGCTGGCCTCTAGCGTTATCGCATGCATGGGTGCCACGCCGCGTCCGGCAGGTTTCGCTGGCGAGGATACGTATCGCGGTCGTGGCGTTTCGTATTGCGCAACATGTGACGGCATGTTTTTCCGCGGAAAACAGGTCTTTGTAATCGGCGGTGGCAATTCGGCATGCGAAGAGGCGCTGTTCCTGTCAGACATTGCCAGCAGTGTGACCATCGTGCTACGCCGCGACCAGTTTCGTGCGCCTGATGGTGTTGTTCAGAAGGTGCTCGAAAAAGACAATATTACAGTTAGGTACCAAACTAGTATTGTTGAGCTCTCGGGCGAAGCTATGCCAACGACGATCACCTTTAAGGACAATGCATCCGGTGAGACTCATACCGAGTCATTTGAGCCCGGCTCGTTTGGTATCTTTGTCTTTACGGGGACGCAGCCACATACCGAGCTTGTTGAGCATCTAGTCGATCTGGCTCCCGACGGCGGCATTGTCACCGACGATTCGATGGCCACCCGTACGCCCGGCTTATTCGCAGCCGGCGACATCCGTTCCAAGCGTTTACGCCAGGTTGTGACCGCCGTTTCTGATGGTGCCATAGCGGCAACCAGCGCATACGCATTTCTCCGTGGATAAGTACGATAATATATCTTATGTAAGGTTGCTATCTTTAACAAAGCGGTTGGACGATGCATCAATGTGTTGTCCAACCGCTTTTACTTGCCGGCTATGTGTTATGCAAAACTAGATAACCTAGAATACAATATAGAAAATGAACGGAGGACCTTTATGAATCACGTTAAACACGTTATTCCGATGTCCGATTCGTCGGTCAGTATTAAGCCTGAGGATATTCAGCCCACTGTGCTGCCCGATGCATTTATTCAGTCCGAAATCGTGCGCAAACTCAATACGTTGAGTCTGCCGCGCTATAACCAGCTGCCCAATGTGACGCTCTACCGCGACCAGGTTATTGAGTATGTTGCGCTTTGGATAGAGCCGATATCCATTTGCGTTGAGCAGCCTGTCATTACGCCATCGATGATCAATAACTACGTGAAGGTCGGCCTGGTGCCTGCTCCGGTCAAAAAGCAATATGGCCGCGAGCAGATTGCCCGTCTGATCGCTATCTGCATCTTTAAACAGGTGCTACCAATTGCTGCGGTACAGGCACTCTTTAACATTCAGCGTTTGAGCTACGATGCCCCGACGGCCTTTAACTATGTGGTTGATCAGCTCGAGGCATCGATTCGTTCGGCGTTTTCTGTCGAGCAGACGCCGGTTCCCGATACGGCGCATCAGGTAACGCGTGAGTCGCTGCTTGTACGCAGTGCGGTTTCATCTTTCGTTTCGAAGGCGTACCTGATGAGCTATCTCAAGTTCAACGGGTTTAATAGCTAGCCGACGTATAAAACGGGCGGGACAAAGAGCCATCTGTCGCTTTGTCCCGCCCGTATTTTTGCTTGGTTGGACTTTATTTGCCCGAAGCTACGCCCATGCCGTAGCCGATGATCAGGCCGTGCATCTCGGCGTAATGGGAATCCAGGCCGTTGCAGGGCATGATGATGGTCTTGGAGCCGGGCCAATGCTCGACTATGCGGTCAGTAAGCGCCTGGGCTCCAGCTTCGTTCTCAACGTGATCTATGACGACCTCACCGCCCGTAAAGCCCTCGGCTTCCATAGTGTCGATGATCTTGTTGAGCATCTTTTTTTCGCCACGTGTGTGCCCGACGAGTTCGATTTTACCGGCTTCACTCGCCGTGCCCAAAATGCGAATATTGAGCTTGTTGGCAATGACGCCGGCTGCCTTAGGGATACGTCCGGCTTTGGCGAGGTTTTCGTAATTGCACAAGCTGAAGAGGATTTTGCTGTTCTGCTCAAGGCTATCGAAGTATGCGCAAGCATCTTCGAATGAGACATCCGGGTTGCTTGCAAGATAGCGGTCGAACAGCAAGAAAATGAGGTCCATTTTGCCGCCAGCTGCGCGTGAATTGACTAGATGAATCTGTCGGTCGGGCTCCTCGGCAAGAACCATATCGCGAGCCGTGGCTGCCGCGTTGTAGCTGCCCGACACGCCCTCTGAGATCGGCATGCAGATGGTCTTGTCTGCCAATTTGAAGAGCTCGGCCCACTCCCCTACGCTGGGACAAGCGCTCGAAGAAGCGTTCGTCTCCGCCTGAACAGCGCAGTTGAGCTCATGTACATTGAGCGAAAGGTCATCGACGAATTCACGCTCCCCCACTCGAATTTTGAGGGGCGCAAATGCAAAGGTGGTATGGGGCGCGGTCGGTTGCCAATCGCGGAGGTTGCAGCTTGAATCGGAGATAAGTGCCCAGCTCATAGAGGGTCCTTTCTAATCGTTCCTCAACAATTATAGCCATCTTGCAAACCGAATGTACGGCTATCTAGTTTTGAATACTAGATAGCCGTACAAGATTAGAGACAAAAGAATAGACCTCGCGACTTTAAGCCACGAGGTCCACATTCACACGCTGTGTAAGATGACTTAGTAGCGCACGAAGATATAGTTGTTGTTCATGCCGGCGGCAACGGAGCTGATGATAACACCTGTGTTGTAGTCGGAAGCATGAATCATCTGACCACCACCGATGTAAATGCCGGTGTGGTACGAATTGACCACAACGTCACCGGGCTGCGGATCGGACACACGTGTCCAGCCCATAAAGGTACCCGTGGTGCCCAGGCGGCAATAGCGACCAGTGAGGCAATAGCTAACAAAACCAGAGCAGTCGAAGCTGTTCGGGCCAATTCCGCCCCAAGAATAAGCGCAACCAAGCTTGCTGTATGCACGCGAGACAACAGAACCGCCATCGACGGACTGGCTCGGAGCAGAAGGCGTCGGAGCCGGAGGAGGCGTGGAGGGCTGCGGCGTCGGAGTGGGTGTCGGCGTAGGAGTCGGAGTGTTGCCGCCCTGGTTGTTGTTATTGCTGGTCTGGCCACCGTTGTTGGTGTTCTCGGTCGTACCGGCAGTCTCGTTGCTCACCGTGGCCTTCTCAGCGGTACTGGCGTTGATGCCGGCCTGCAGCGCAGCGTTGGCCTCGGCCTCGGCAGCAAGCTCGGCCTGCAGCTGTGAATCCAGGGAGTTTACGACGCTCTGGGCTTCAGCCTGCTGAGCGTTAAGCTCGTCGACCTTCTTTTGCGTGGCGGCGACGTTCTTCTCCTGCTCGGCCTGCTTATCGGTGAGCTGCTGCTTAAGCTCCTTGACGTCTTGAATGGTCTGAGCCTGCTTATCGGAAACTTTGCCGTAGTAGAACAGACGGTTGAGCATATCGCTCAGGTCATCGACGCCCGTCAGAACCTGAAGCAGGCTCAGACCGCCGGTTTTGTACTCGCCGGCGACATAGGTTGAGAGCTTGGCCTGACCATCGGCGATCTCCTGCTGCTTTTGCGTGATCTCGCCGGCAGTCTGATCGAGCGCCTGCGTCTGCGTGGCAAGCTCATCGTAAATCAGCTGGGTTTGGGTGCCGATCTGCTCGAGTTTCGTACGAGCAGCGGCAAGGTCGGATGCGGTATCGGCGTAGGCAGGAGCCGCGAGGCCCAAGCCCAAAACACAAGCGAGGGTTGCCGTAGCAGCGCAGCGTGCCATGTTTTTGTGCGTGTTTGCTGTGCGCATGTAGCTTCCTTTCCAGTAACTAAGGGTAACGGCTAGTCTACCGTCACCAGGCTAAAGAGCTCCACATCGTCATCAGACGGCGTGAGCTTCTCGCGCGGGTTGAGAAACGCAAGCTCAAGTATACAACCGTAACCGATAAGCTTTGCGCCCATATCTCGCACCAGTTTACCTGTTGCCTCGACGGTTCCGCCCGTCGCGACCAAGTCGTCCAGAATCAACACGGTATCTTTAGAGCTGATAGCGTCGGCATGGATCTCAATTGAATCGGTGCCGTACTCGAGCTCGTAGCTCTGGCTTACGGTCTCGCGCGGCAGCTTGCCCGGTTTACGTGCGGGAACAAAGCCGGCGCCAAGGGCTACAGCCACCGGTACGCCAACCATAAAGCCGCGAGCCTCGGGACCCACGACCTTGGTGATTCCCATGCCGGCAAAGTGCTCGGCGAGGGTATCGGTCATGGCTTTGAGCGCCTCGGGATTGCCAAAGAGCGGCGTGATGTCTTTAAAGATGACTCCGGGCTCGGGATAGTCGGGGATGTCGACGATTTGAGATTCGAAGTCGTACATTGCATGACCTTTCAATGGGTTGCCGAAATTTCAGCAGCTGTTATTTGCCCGCGGCGGCGGTGCCGGATTGCGAAGGGGCGACAACCTTGAGCGGCTTTACGAGAGAATCCTCGTGCGAAGCCGGAGCGACTGTCTCTTCGTTTTTGGCCTTAGTGGACTCGGAGCGAGTGATTTCCTCATCGAGTGCATCGATGTCGGCGTCCTCGACCACGGCGTTGAGCGACTCAAAAACGCGGCTCTTGAGCAGCGCGGTGTGCACGCCCTCCGTCAGGTCGTGAAGCTTCTTAAACGCACGCTCGAGCTTGGCAACGCGCTCGTCATCGGAGGTATCCATTCCGAGCATGCTCACGAGCACCTGCTCAAACATAGAGGACTCGCGGTTGGCGGAAGACACGTACTGACGCAGGTTGCGGGGCTCGATATGGAAGCGTGACAGCTCGGAGCAGTAGCGGATGATTGGAAAATCGCGACCATCGACGAGCTCACGATTCTGCGGACTCTTGATGATGCGAATGAGGTCGTTCTCGGCGAGCGAGCGGATAAACGAAATCTCGACGCCCAGCATATCGGGAATGGTCTCAATGGGATGCAGCTTTTGCTTAGTCTCCTTGGGCTCCGTCTTGAGCGGAACATCGGACAGCAAGCCCACCTCGTAAGCGAGCGTTGACAGGTCCGTGGCGTTTTCCAAGCGCTGCTTAATCACGTTGAGCGGCATGTAGCGGGTCTTCTGCAAGTGCAGGATGACCTCCAGGCGATCAACGTCCTCCTTAGAGTACTGACGGTATCCCTTAGGCGTACGATGAGGGGTAATGAGCCCCTCATCTTCTAGAAATCTAATTTTTGAGTTCGAAAGATCGGGGTATGCGCCTCGAAGTAGGTTGACGACTTGGCCGATACTCAGATAGTTGCGTTCGGCCATGCCCTACTCACCGGTTTCGATGCGCTCCGGCGTGCTTTCGTGGTAGATGAGCGTAAAGGTACCGATCTGGACGGAAGAGCCGTCGTGCAGCGGGGCTGCATTGACGATGGCACCGTCGACCCAAGTGCCATTGAGCGAGCCCAAGTCCTCGATGCGAGCCTGGAGCCCCTCACGAATAATGCGCGCGTGGCTGCGCGAAACGGTCATGTCATTGAGGAAGATGCCGTTCGCAGGATCGCGGCCGATGGTGGTCACGTCGTCCTCGAGCTCAAAGGCGGCACCCGTCTGCGGACCCTTGACGATGGACAGAACGGGGGCGGTGATGCGCACGTTGGCCATGAGGTCGGGAACGGTGACGTCGCTTGAAGGCGCGCGGAATACGCAGGTAGCGTCAGCAGTCTTATCATTCTGAGGCATATTGTTAACCATGTTGTCCATGACAACCCCTAACTTATCGCAGACGAGCCGCAAATAATGAACCGTACGTAATCATACCCCAACGAATCAGTCTTCGATTTCGGGGTTCAGAAAGTCGATGTCCTCGTCCTCGGGATGCGCGAGAGCCTGTTTAATGGCCGCTCCGCCCTTAATGGAGTAGATGACAGCGGTGAGCATGGAGAAGATCACGCCGCCATACACGAAGAAGATGCCGAAGGGCACCGAGCTTCCGTTGAGACCTGGGAAGGCCGCGAGGGTCGAAGGTAAAAGGTGCAGGCCGTCAATAACGGGGAACCCGAGCAGCATGAGCGAGAAGCCGGTCATGAGCAGCGCAGTGGCAATTTTTCCGGGAAAGACGACATCGATGGGGCGAGGGTGATAGTGACGCACGATAAGCGTGCCGATGCCCAGATAGATGTCGCGGCCGATAATGAGCACACAGACCCAGATGGGCAGCTCTCCGCGGACCACCAGTCCCAAGACGCCGGTGAATAACAGCGCACGGTCGCAGATGGGATCCATAACCTTGCCGAGCCACGAGACCGTCTTGGTCATACGGGCAATCTGACCGTCCATCCAGTCGGTGGAGGCGGCAACGGCGTAGATAACGATGGCGATGACGCGGTTGTTATCCGTCACAAACAGGTACAGAAATACCAAGGTGAGGATTAGGCGCGTAAAGGTGATGAAATTGGAGATCGTAAAGATCTTATTCGACGGGTAATCAGAAGTGCCGATAAGCTCCTTTTTGATCTTCTTTTTGATGCCCACAGGACTCCCCCGCTGGTTAACGACAAATCTTTCGATACTATACCCGTTCCGGCGATGTCTATCCAGCGCAGCCATAGAGAGTCCAGACATGTGGAGGGCGCTTTTGGGCGGCGGGGAATTTCGCATTCGTGTACATTAATCTCCAAACATGTCGAAATATGTCGATTTTGGTGGCTGACGTACTCGTTTTGATTCGGTAATCACATCGATCGGGAACGTTGTTGCTTTAAGCAAATTATTCATGATGATTAACAACAAAAAAGGTCAGGCACTAGGTGCCTGACCTGCAAACTTCTGGTCGGGACGACTGGATTCGAACCAGCGACCCCTTGACCCCCAGTCAAGTGCGCTACCAAGCTGCGCCACGTCCCGAAGCTTTTGTTTGTTGCTCTGCTCTCGCTCGCAACAGAATGTATATTAACCCGAATCTTTAGACTTGTGCAAGAACTTTTTTACAAATTTTGAAGCAAGTCCAAAATTGTATCTGCGAGCTGGGGTTTTGTTAGCACGGGAAGTTCTTGCGTGCCCGTTGTGCTCACAATCCAGGCCTTGTTAGTGTCGGTTCCAAAGCCCGAATCGGCGCGCGAGACATCGTTAGCGATAATGGCATCACAACCCTTGCGGGCCAATTTGCGCTGCGCGTACTCCACGACGTTATCGGTCTCGGCCGCAAAGCCGATCACGCACCGCTCTCCCTTCTGGCGCGAAAGCTCGGCCAAAATATCGACCGTCTCGACCAGCTCAACGCAATCGAGGCGCTCGTGGGCCTTTTTGAGCTTGTGATCCGCAGGCGCGGCGGGTGTGTAGTCTGCGACGGCGGCCGCACAAATTGCCGCATCGGCCGTCTGGAAGGCGCTCAGCGCCGCCTGAAGCATCTCTGCGGCGGTCTGTGCACGCACGCACGCCACGCCACGGGGCACATCGAGTGGTGTCGGCCCCAACACGAGCGTGACCGCGGCGCCGCGGCGTGCGGCCTCCCCTGCCAGGGCGATGCCCATCTTGCCCGAAGAGCGGTTGCCGATGAATCGCACCGGGTCGATCGGCTCGTGCGTGGGGCCGGCGGTAATCACGATGCGCTTACCTGCCAGGTCCTGAGGCGCGGGGTCGAGCACATCACAGACAGCCTCGACGATGTCCTCGGGCGCGCTCATGCGTCCTGTGTCCACGTCGCCGCAGGCAAGGTAGCCGCTGCCGGGTCCCACCACATGCACGCCGCGGTCGCGCAGCGTGGCTATGTTGGCCTGCGTCGCCGGCGCCTTCCACATGCCGTTGTTCATGGCCGGCGCGATCACGACCGGTCGCGGCGTTGCCAGCAGCGTGGTGGAAATAAGGTCATCGGCGATGCCGTTGGCCATCTTGGCGATGATGTTGGCCGTTGCGGGCGCCACGACCACCAGATCGGGCTCTTGTGCCAGCGAAATGTGGTGGATGGGGTCAGACGGGTCGTCGAATAGTCCAACCGCGACCGGCTCATTGGTGAGCGCGCGGAAGGTGAGCGGCCCCACGAACTCCGTTGCATGCTCGCTCATAACGACCTTCACGCGGGCGCCGCGCTTTTGCAGCAGACGTACAATATTGCACGACTTATAGGCGGCGATCCCGCCGGTAATACCCAGCAGGATCGTTTTTCCCTCAAGTTGCATTGAATTTTTGGATGCCGCCGTCATCGTTAGGCTTCCTTGCTCGGGAGTACCAGGAGGCGATGGCAGTACGGGCAGTGCGTAATCTCACTACCGTCGTGGTTCAGGTCGCTCATGGACGATGCCTGCAGCGCGGTGTGGCAGACCGTGGGGATGTTGCCCTGGATGGTTTCGACGGCCAGGCCGCGGAACTGCTTGAGCAGGCGCTCGTAGTCGGTGAGCACGTCGGTCGGCAGCGTGGCGGCAAGCGCGGTGCGTTCCTTAGTAGCGGCTTCGATCTGAGCCTGGAGGTCGGCGGCCTTGGCGCGGGCGGCCTTGGTGTCGGCCTTCACGCCCTCCTCGAACTTTGCGATGATGGCCTGCGCGCGGGCCTCGCGGTTGAGCGCCTCCTTGTGGGCGATGACGACGTCCTTGCGGGTATGCTCGATCTTGTCCAGACGCTTGGCCAGGGTGGCGAGCTCGTTTTCCAGATCCTGAACCTCGCGGTAGTCGGAGCCGTCGACGTGGCGCTTCTTGGCGGCCTCGATGGCGTTGTTGGTCTGGATCTCGGTGGTGTTGAGATCGTCGAGCTCAATGTCCAGGTCCTTGCGCTGGGCGTAGAGCTTGGTCATCTCGGCCTTGAGTTTCACATAGGTCTTGCGCTTGGAAGCGAGCTCCTTGAGCTCCGGCATATTGGCAAGTTCGCTCTTGTTGCGGGCGAGCTCCAAATCGATCTGTTGCAGCTTGAGTAGCGTAGCGCCGGCGCTCATAGGTTCTCTCCTTTTGTCACAGTCCACCATTGGCAAGGGTTCAGTATTTTAATCGCATGACGGGGGTCGACCCCGGCGTCAACTGCAGAGTTCATCAATATATCAACGAACGGCTCCTCGGAGCGGTCGTGGCCGAGCAAGATCACCGGCAGCCCGCGCAAGGCAAGGTCTTGCGCCACGTGATACCCCGCCTCGCCCGTCACGACAACATCAGCGCCCGCGGTGATGGCGAGCTCTCCGAAGTCGCCCAGGGAGCCGCCCAAAATGGCGACGGTCCGACACGGGTGATCGACCTCGCCCCACACGCGGGGGTCGCTGCCAAACGCCGTGGCAGCACGGGTGGCAAGATTGCGCAGCGTGCACGGGTCGTTGAGCGTTGTAAGCGCGCCCAGGCCGGTGGCCTCGGGGTCGTCCACGTGCTCCAGTGAGCTCACGGGTGCGGCACCCAGCAGCTTGCTCAGGCAGACACGGGCTTCGTGCGAGCGGTCCAGGTTGGTGTGGAGCGATATGATGCTCACGCCGCAACGCGCTGCCTCGTAGAGCGCCGCGCTGCATTGGGGGCGTGCGGAATCCGCCGGACAAAAGGCCTCGGGCGCCTTGATGTATATGGGATGATGCGTCAGCAGCACGTTGGCACCGGCTTCTTGTGCGCGTCGAACATTAGCTTCGATCGCATCGAGCGCACAGGCAACGCCGGTAATCTCGGCATCGGGATCTCCCACGGAGAGCCCTACATGATCCCAACCCTCGGCGTTCGCTTTGGGATAGCGTGCCAGCAGCGCGTGCTCAAGCTCGGCGACGATCATGCGGCACCCACGATCGTGAGCAGCGTCTGAGCGAAATCATCCAGATCGTTCGGATTCACGCGGTCATCAAACGAGATGCGCAGTGACCCCAATGCCTGTTCGCGGCCAATACCCATGGCGCTGAGAACATGGCTGGGGTCCATACTGCCGCTCGAGCACGCCGAGCCGGCCGAAACCTCAAAGCCGGCGGCGTCGAGCTTGATGATGAGCTCCTCGGAGTCCATGCCGTCAATGTAGATCGAAACCATACCCGGCAGACGGTCGGCATGCGCATAGTCGCCCATGGTGGCGTGAATGCGCGGATGGGCCGTAAGCGTGGCGTAGAGCTTGTCGGACAAGGCCTGCAGCGTCGCACGCTCCTGGGCCACATGGGGCGCCAGCGTGCGGGCGGCAGCGGCAAAGGCCAGCTGTGTACGCAGATCCTGCGTGCCGGCTCGACGACCGGCCTCCTGTCCGCCGCCAAAGATGCGCGGGCGCAGCGGCGTGCGGCTCTTAAGGTAGAGCGCGCCGGATGCCACGGGGCCGCCGATCTTGTGCGCGGCAACGGTCATGGCGTCAACTCCCAGCTCGGTGACATCGAGCGGAATGTGCAGATACCCCTGGATGGCATCGGTGTGGAACAGGGCGCCCACGGTATGCGCGGCCGCGGCAAGCTCGCGGATGGGCTGCACCACGCCGGTCTCGTTGTTGGCAACCATAATGCTCACGAGCGCCACGTCGTCGCCGAGCAAGTCGCTCAGCGCGGCGGGCTCAATGTAGCCCGAGCGGCAGGGCTGCACCAGGCTGACGGTAAAGCCGGCGGCGCGCAGCAGCGGCAGGTTGTCCAGGATCGAATCGTGCTCGATGGCAGATACGATCACACGGCTGCGCTTGCGATCGCGCTGACGAGCGCCCTCGGCAAGACCGAGCAGCGCCAGCTGGTTTGCCTCGGTGCCGCCGTTGGTCAGGATTATCTCGGATGGGCGGACGCGCGCGCCAAAGCTGCGGGCAATCTCGCGACGCGCCACTTCTAGGCGCGCAGCGGCCTTGCGGCCGAGCGAATGCAGCGAGTTGGGGTTGACGCCGGCAAGCTCACTGTCGTCATATTCGCGCTGCGCAAGGAGCGCCTCGGCGCGCATGGGCGTCGAGGCGGCATAGTCAAGATTCACGGGTATTCGGTTTTGACCTGCGGTCATAAGGATTTATGCCTCCTGTGCAGCCTCGTTGCCCAGCTTCTGCAGCAGCGCAACCTCAGCGGCGGGATCTTCGGACTTAAATACGGCGGAACCGGCCACGAGCACGTTGGCGCCGGCCTTGACGACCTCGGCGATGTTCTTGGAAGAGATACCGCCGTCGACTTCAATGAGGGGCGACACGCCGTGATGCTCGCACATGGCCTTGAGCTCGTGGAGCTTTGCGATGGTGCCCGGGATAAAGCTCTGGCCGCCAAAGCCGGGGTTCACGCTCATCAGCAGCACCATATCGACGACGTCGATGATGCTCTCGAGTACGCACACGGGGGTGGCGGGGTTGAGCACCACGCCCGCCTTGACGCCGCGCTGCTGCAGATGCGTGAGCGTGCGGTGCAGATGCGTGGAAGCCTCGTAGTGCACGGTGATCATGTCGGCACCGGCGTCGGCGTACCAATCGACCGTCTCGTCGGGGTTCGATACCATCAGGTGCGCGTCGACCGGTACATCGGTGGAGCGCTTGACGGCCTTAAGGATGTCAACGCCAAAGGTCAGGTTGCCGGTAAAGTGGCCGTCCATGACGTCGAAGTGCACGTAGTCGGCGCCGGCGATCTTGTCGAGTTCGCTCTTGAGGTTGGCCATGTCGGCCGAAAGGACGGACGGAGCGATTTTGATGGAACCCATGGTAGTAGCCTTTCTGCGCTAGTCGGTGAGTCCGTAGAACTCTTGAGAAGGGACGCGATCGGTAAGAATCTCGAGCGCCCTATCCAAAGTAACACCGTTGTAGAGCGTTTGCTCCACGGCAAAGGTGAGCGGAATGTCTACGCCCAGTGAACGGGCAAGCTCGCTGACGCTGCGGGCCGCGACGGCGCCCTCGACCACCATATGCGTGCGCGTCTGATACTCGTCGAGCGACACGCCGTGGGCAAACTCGTAGCCAAAGGTGCGGTTGCGCGAATGCTCTGAGGTGCAGGTGGCGATGAGGTCGCCCATGCCGGCGAGTCCCATGCAAGTTATGGCCTGCCCGCCGCGGGCGTGCACCAGACGGCTGATCTCTGCCAGGCCGCGCGTCATGATAAGGGCAAGCGTGTTGTCGCCGGCACCGGTGCCGGCGGAGATGCCGCACACGATGGCGATAACGTTTTTCATGGCACCGCAAACCTCGACGCCGGTCATGTCCTGCGACAGGTAGATGCGGAAGGCCGTGGATAGGAGCAGGTCCTTAAAGGTCTCCCCTATCTGCGGGTCTTTGCTGGCGATGACGGCGGCAGAAAGTCCGCCGCGGCAGATCTCCTCGGCATGGTTGGGGCCCGAGAGTGCCGCTACGCGCGTCTCGTTGCCGATCTCGCTGGCGATGACCTCGCTCATGAGCAGGCCGGACTCGGGCTCAATGCCCTTGGTGAGGCAGAGCACCGGGGTATCGGCGGCGATAAAGGGCGCGGCCTGGTGGCACACGCTGCGAAGGTGCGTCGAAGGTACGGCAAAGATGATGGCCTCGGCGTCGTCGAGCGCCTGGGCCAAGTCCGTCGTGGCGACAACGTTGCTGGGCAGCTCGTAGCCCACCAGATACCGGGGGTTGCGATGCTCGCAATTGATGCCGGCGGCCGTCTGCTCGCTGTGGGCCCACATGGTCACGCGCTCGGCTCGCGCGGCGGCAAGGCCGGCGACGGCGGTTCCCCAGGAGCCGGAGCCAATCAGCGCAACATTCATGACTCTCTCCTACTTATCGTCGGGCTCGGTGACGCGCTTGGTAAACGAGAGCTTGGACTCCTTACCCGTCATGAGCTTTTTGATGTTCGCACGATGGGCCCACACCACGGTGATGCCGATCAGCGCCATGCAAAACTTGAGGCCCAGACTGCTGTATGGAAAGACCGCGCAAGCGGCGATGGGAAGACCGATGGCCGCGGCAAGCGAGCCCACCGACACAAACTTGGTGATGGCGACGGCCACGATAAACATGCCCAGCAGCGACAGGCCAATAGGCCAGTACCAGGCGAGGATGACGCCCAGACCAACGGCGATACCCTTGCCGCCGTGGAAGTTAAGGTAGGGCGAGAAGATATGGCCCCACACGGCCGCCAGGCAAATGACGCCGAGCATCCAGTCGCCGGCGGCGCCGGGGGCCATAATGCTCACGGGGAAGCCATAGCCCACGCTCGCGATGAGCGGACGGGCGATGACAACGCAGATGGCGCCCTTAAGGCAGTCGAGCAGCAGCGTGAGCGCGGCCACCTTGGGGCCGGCCACACGCAGGGCGTTGGTGGTGCCGATGTTGCCGGAGCCCGCCTTGCGAATGTCGGTGTGGTTGAACACGCGGCCCAGGATCAGGCCAAACGGAATCGCCCCGATAAAGAACGAGACCACGGCGCAGATGGCAGCCAGAAGAATCGGATTAAGCATCCTTTTGCTCCTTCTTCCTAAAGAAGAGTCGAATGGGCGTGCCGGCAAAGTCGAAGGTAGAGCGCATACGGTTCTCCACGTAGCGCTGGTAGGTGTCGTTGACCAGGTCGCTGTGGTTGACGAAGAACGTGAACGTCGGCGGGTTGACGCCCGTCTGGGTCACGTAGTGCATGCGCAGGCGGCGCTTGCCGTCCACCACGGTATGACCGAACTCGCGCAGGTCGGTAAGGAACGTGTTGAGGCGCGAGGTGCTGATCTTTTGCGAGCGCGTCTTTTCGGCGGCGTCGACCATCGCCCAGATCTTCTCGACGCTGCGGCCAGTGAGGGCAGAGATTCGCAGGTACTGGGCCCAGGGAGCCATGACGCCCAGACGGCGGTCGATGGTCTCCATGCAGGCCTCGCGTTTGCGCTCGTCGTCGAGCAGGTCCCACTTGTTGAGCAGCACCACGATGGCGCAGCCGCGCTCGATGGCAAGGCCCATGACCTTCTGGTCCTGCTCGGTAACGCCCACGGACGCGTCGACGACGAGCAGCGCCACGTCGGCGCGGTCGATGGCGCGCAGGCCGCGGACCATGGAGTAGTACTCGATGTTCTCGTACACGGTGCTCTTCTTGCGTATGCCCGCGGTGTCGACCATGCGGTAGTGCTTGCCGTTACGCTCGACGACCGTGTCGATGGCGTCGCGCGTCGTGCCGGCGATGTTCGAGACGATGGAGCGGTCGGCACCCAGGATGCGGTTGAACAGCGAGGACTTACCAGCGTTGGGGCGGCCGATGATGGCCACGTTCAGCGCATCGGGGAACTCGTCGGCGACCTCATCCTCCTCCTCGGGCAACAGGGCAACGATGTCGTCGAGCAGGTCGCCGGTGCCGTGGCCGTGCAGCGCCGAGAGCGGCGTGGGCTCGCCGATACCGAGCGAATAGAACTCCCAGATGCTGTCGTTCTCGCGATCGGGGTTGTCGAGCTTGTTCACCAGCAGAAAGACCGGCTTGTCGCAGCGCTTGAGCATGCGGGCGACCGACTCGTCCTCCTCGGTGACGCCGGTGCGGCCGTCGACCACAAACAGGATGACGGCGGCTTCCTCGGCGGCGGCGAGCGCCTGGTCGCGGATGGACGTGGCAAAGACGTCGTCGCTCTTGAGCGGCTCGATGCCGCCCGTGTCGACGATGGTGAACTCGCGGCCGTTCCAATCGGCCGTGTGATACGAGCGGTCGCGCGTGACGCCGCGAGACTCGTGGACGATGGCGTCCGAGGTCTGGGCCAGGCGGTTAACGAGCGTGGACTTGCCCACGTTGGGGCGTCCGACGACGGCGACGATAGGTTTCATCTGCTCTCCTTTAATGGGTAGGGTCAGCGGAATTAGTAGAGTTGGCAGGCACAATGCCAAGGATGTGCTCCAGGGTATCGAGCAGCTCATGCGGCATGGTTGACACCACATGAACCTCGGCGCCGCGACTGGTAAGGCTTGCGAGTAAATCGTCACGATGATACTCGTCAAGCGTCATGCCGTCAGCGTTGAACATGAGCTTAGGCACAAAGAGCATAACCTCCGACAGATCTTGGGGCAGCTGCTCCAGAATGTCACACGCGACGATGAGGCCGGTCACGTCCACGTTGCCGCCAAAGTAGCGGTTCTTGATGGCTGTGACGGTGCCGGCGAGACCATGCGGCGACTCCACAAAGCGCGCCACGGTGTCGCGCGCGCTGGCGCCCGAGAGACACAGAAGGCGCTGGTTGCGCTCGGCGATGCCAGCGCGGACGCGGGCCAGACGCTCGGCGTCGGCGGCAAGCACGTCGTCGGTCTCATCCAGATACGAGCGGATCATGCCAATGCCGTCGTAGTACTGCGGGTAACCGTCGTAAAAGTCCGCCTCGGGAGGATCGATGCCGGCGTCCAGATAGAATTCGTCGCTCATCTGGAAGGTGTGGCGGCCAAAGCGCTCATAGGCGCGGTCCTGGAACGGTCGAATCATGGCGATGGTCTCGCGTGCCAGCTCGGGTTTGTCGCTGTATGACCAGCTAAAACGGTTCTGATGTTTGGTAAAACCGAGCGGCACGATGCCCAGGCTGGTGATCTGCTCATGTTCCTCGCAAAAGCGCAGGGTCTTTTCCAGCTCCTCGCCGTCGTTCATGCCGGGGCACAACACGATCTGCGCGTGAATCTCTATGCCGGCAGCCATGATGGCCTCGAGTACGTCCATGCCGCGCTGAGCGTTGCGGCCCATCATACGACGGCGGACGTCGGGGCTCACGGCGTGTACCGATACGTTCATCGGGCTCATGTTGCGTTGGATGACGTTTTGCACGTCCTCGTCGGTGAGGTTCGTGAGCGTGACAAAGTTGCCCTGCAAAAAGCTCAGGCGGTAGTCGTCGTCGCGAATATAGAGCGTGGAGCGGCCGCCCTTGGGGAGCATCGTCATAAAGCAGAACACGCAGGCGTTTACGCAGGTGCGCATGCCATCGAAGATGGGACCATCGAACTCCAGCCCCCAGTCCTCGCCCGGGAAGCGGTCGAGCTCCACGGGGGTGACGCTGTTGTCGCGCGGGTCGAAAACCTCGAGGTCGACGGTGTCGTCGTCGGCTTCCCAAAGCCATACGATCATGTCGGCGAGCTGCTCGCCGTTGACCGTGAGCACGCGCATGCCCGGCTCGATGCCCACATCCCATGCGGGCGATTTGGGACGCACGTTCTTAACGAGCGCGCCCTCACCCGGCTCGGGGTCGCGGCTGCGCCCGTAATCGGCCACCTCGGCGGCGTATGCGGGTACGGTCTGGTCCATGGTTAGTGGCAAAGCTCCTTGATGCGCGTGACAGCGTGCTCGATGTGTTCTTGTGGGGTGGAGGCTCCGGCGGTGATGCCGATGTGGTGAGCGTCGGTAAACCACGTGGCCTGGAGCTCGGAAGCTTCCTCGATGTGATACGTGCGCTCGCAGGCGTCTGCGCAAATCTGCGCCAGGCGGCGGGTGTTGCCCGAGTTCTTGCCACCCACCACGACCATGCAGTCGCAGCGGTTGGCAAGTGTGGCTGCTGCCTGTTGACGCTCACTCGTGGCGGCGCAGATGGTGTTGATCACACGCAGCTCCTGCACCCGCGGAGTGATAGCGGCCACGACTTCGGCGAGGTTCTGCGCGGTCTGGGTGGTCTGCACAACCAAGCCCACCTTTCCCTTGAGCGACAGCGCGTCCGCATCGGCAGCGCAGCTCACGACCTGCGCATCATTGCCGGCGTGGCCCAGAATACCCTCGACCTCGGGGTGACCCGGCTCGCCTACGACCACCACGCGGTAGCCCTCGCGCACCAGGCGCTCGGCTGCCTTATGGACCCTTTTGACGTAAGGGCAGGTGGCGTCGACGACGTTAAGGCTACGCTTGCGGGCAGCATCGATCACCTGCGGCACCACGCCGTGGGCGCGGATGATCACGGTGCCCGACGCTGCGTCGTCCAGGGTTTCGGCCAAGCCAACGCCTGCCTCATCAAGCTCGCGCACCACGATGGGGTTATGGATGAGCGGACCCAAGGTGTGAACTTGAGCGCACTCCCCTGCCTGCGGTGCGGCGGCCAGCGCCATATCGAGCGCACGCTGTACGCCGTAGCAAGTGCCGGCGTGGGCGGCGATCTCGATGGTAGAAGCGGTTACCTGGTCGGACGCAGTCTCGGCGGTGTTCGTCACGTTCTCGCTCATTGCTAGAACCTACCCGGATGCTCGGCGCACAACTCGTCTCGCATGGCGTAGACGCGGTTCATGGCTTCGGACTCAAACCATTCCAGGCGCTCCGTGCGCTTAAGCCCGGCCGGTGCGTCGGAAAGCGAGACGGCCTTGCCGGCGCGGATCCAGCACTTCTTGGGACGCATGATCCTTTTGCCCGCGGGCGTGATGTCGGACCAACCGCAGATGGCGAGCGGGTTCACAGGTGCCTTGCCCATCTGAGCGATGAGCGCAAAACCGCCGTGGACCTCGGGCTTGATTTCGCGCGAGCGGATGCGCGTGCCCTCGGGGAAGATCAGAACGTCCTCGCCGCGCTGCAGCGCATGCTGGGCGGCGCGCAGGCACTTCATATCGGCAGTACCACGCTCCACGGGGATGCCGCCAACGCGGCTAAAGGCCCAGCGCACAATCTTGTTCTTGGCGAACTCGGACTTAAAGATGGGACGAATGCGGCGGCCGCCAAAGAACAGCGCCGTCTCCACGGCCAAGAGTTCGGCCATCGAGGTGTGGTTGCAGATGACCACGCTGCCGCGGCCTTCCTGGCGCTCAAACAGCAGATCGGCATCCTCTACCTTCCAGCGCCACATGAGCTTGGAGAAAGCCCAAAGGATTGCCATGACCACGACGACGGTGCCGCGGATGAGCGCCGGGAACTCTGCATAAGGAGCGTTGTAATAATCCTCGGGCGTCTGCTTAAACAGGCGCATGGCCTACCTCCTCTGGTTGATGAGGTCCTCGATTATTGAGACGACCTCATCGATGGTGTGGGCGGTGGAGTCGACGTGCACGGCGTCCTCGGCGGGCAAGAGCGGGGCGACCTCGCGGCTGCTGTCGAGCTTGTCGCGCTGCTTAAGGGCGTCGAGGGTCTCGTCGACCTCGGCCTCGAGCTGCTCGGACGTGAGCGGCTGGGCGTCGTTTTGGTGACGCTGCAGCACGCGGCGGCGGGCGCGCTCGCGCGGGTCGGCGGTCAGGAAGACCTTGACCTGCGCGTTAGGGAACACGACGGTTCCGATGTCGCGACCCTCGGCCACGATATCGCGGTCCTCGGCGGTACGGCGCTGATGGATGAGCATGGCGGCGCGCACGCCCGGGTAGGCCGAGACCTTGGACACGTTGGCGTCAACCTGCGGGGTACGAATGGCGGCCGATGCGTCCGCGCCGTCGATGGTCAGGCGCGTGTCCTCGCCGGTACCGTTGGTAAAGCGGATTTCGATCTGCTCGGCGAGGGCATCGATGGCTGCCTCGTCGTCCAGGTCGATGCCGCGGTCGAGCGCGGCGAAGGTGACGGCGCGATACATGGCGCCCGTGTCGAGCTTGTTAAAGCCAAGCTGACGGGCGATCTCCTTGGCGATGGTGGACTTGCCGGAACCGGCGGGGCCGTCGATGGCGACGATCATGCAATGCTTCCTTTCGATGGGTGACGTGCTGGTATGGTTCGCGGGCGTTGGGGCGCGGCGGGTTGCCTAGCCCGTGTAGCGCTCGCGGTAGGTGTTGCGCTTGGGTGCGGAGCCGTGGCTGCCGTGGTGACGCGTGCGGCTGGCGGGCGTGTCTTGGGGCTTGCCGCCGCGCATGGCGCTGGCCTGCTTGGGAGGGATGCCACCGCTTTTGAGGATCTGCACCTCGCGGTCGGTGAGCTCGCGCCACGAGCTCTTGGCCACGCCCTCGAGCTCAAGGCCGGCAAAGTTGCAGCGATGCAGACGGATTACCGTATGGTGAATCTTGCTCAGCATGCGCTTGACCTGGTTCTTGCGGCCCTCGCGGATGATGACCTCCACGGCGGTAGTGCCGGGCTTGATACCTTGCGGAGCCACGGCCTCGGCCTCGCGCGCGTTGATGACTCGGCAGATTGCTGGCTGGCATAGGCCGTCGTCGAGCTCGATGCCACGGCGGAGCGGTTCTAGATCGCGGTCGGTCAGCTGCCCGTCCACGAGTGCCTGGTAGGTCTTGTAGACGTGCTTGCTGGGGTGCAGCAGGTCCTGCGACAGGTCGCCGTCGGTGGTAAAGAGCAAAAGGCCTGTTGTGTCGCGGTCCAGGCGGCCCACCGGGAAAAGTCCCGGAAAGCGGTCGCGGGGGACCAGGTCGGCCACGCAAGGGCGCTCCTGCGGGTCGCTCATGGTGGTGAGGTAGCCGGTCGGCTTGTAGAGCATCAGGTACACGGCGCCCTGGTTGAGCTTGACGGGCATACCGTCGACCTCGATATGGTCGCGGTCGACATCGACCTTGGTGCCCAGCTCGGTCGCGACCAGCCCGTTGACGGTCACGCGGCCGGCGGTCATTAGGTCCTCCGAGCCTCGGCGGCTCGCCACGCCCGCGCGCGCCAAAAAGCGCTGCAGGCGCATGGTGTGCGGATAGACGGGCTGGGCGTCGGTTGCGGGTGCTGCGTTGCCCATGGCGCGCGTCTCCCCTGTTTCACTATTCCTCGTCATGCAAATCCTCCGAGGTCGCGTCGACGTCCAGGGTGCCCTCATCTTCGACTGCCTCAGCTTCTTCAACATCGGTATCGAGCAGTTCGCGCTCTTCGTCCAGGTCCTCGGCCTGTTCCTCGAGCGTGGACTGAATACTGCGGCCGCTCAGGCGCTCGCGGATAAACTGACGTGACTGCTCGTCGGGGGCAAACTGTTCCAGGTCGGGCAGGTCGCGGGTGGAGCGCAGACCGAATTTTTCCAAGAAGGCGTTGGTCGTGCCGTAGATAATGGCCTGACCGCGCTGGGGGTCGCGGCCGAGCTCGCGCACCAGACCCTTGTCCACGAGAGACGCGATGACGCCGTCGGAATTGACGCCGCGGATGCCCTTGACCACCTCGCGCGTCACGGGCTGGTGGTAGGCGATGACGGCCAGGGTTTCGAGTGCCGCTTGCGACAGCTTTTGCGTGTCCCAGCTCAACACATAGGCCTCGACCACGTCGTGGTAGGCGGGGTGCGTAAACAGGCGCCAGCCGCCGGCGACCTCGCGCAGCTGAAAGCCGCGGTTGGCCTCCTCGTACTCAACCTTGAGCTCGGCGAGCAGCGACGCGCACTCGCCGGGGGCGATATCCAGTGCGCCGGCCAACGCGGGCGCGCTCACCGGGTCGCTCGACACCAGCAGCAGCGCCTCGAGGGCGCCTTTGAGGCTGTTTACCTCTAGCGTGGAAAGGGTTGACATGGTTGCCGCTCCTATTCGGTGAGCTCGGGGCCCTCGCCAGGCACGTATGCCTCGGCACCCTCGACGCGTTTGATTTGAATGGTTCCAAAGATCTCGTCCTGGCTCAGCGTGAGCGAGCCACGCTTGGCGAGCTCCAGCATAGCCAGGAAGGTGACGACGAGCTGCTCGGTGGTGGCGTCGCCGTCCAGCAGCTCGCGGAAGGTGCAGGTTTGGTGCGCCATGGTAAAGCGGTCGACGGAGGCCACGGTCAGGTCGAGCGGTACGCGATGCGGCGCCACGTGCTCGGCTTCCAGTAGAAAGGTCTGACGTTTACCGTCCAGGTCGGCACAAATGACGGCCAGGCCGCGCAGGGTGATGCCAGCCAGGTAGTCGGGCATTAGGCCCAAGAACTCGGGATCGGGGCCGGCCACACGCGGGTGCATGCGGCTTTCGGCCTGCATGCGGGCACCGAGGGCCGCAGCCGCGCCTTTAAACTGCTTGTAGGCAATCAGGCGCTGGATCAGGACCTCGCGCAAGGCGTCGCCGTCGAGCGTGCTGAGCTCCTCGAGGTCTTCGTCGAACTCGTTATCGTCGTCAGCTTTGCGCGGGGCCTCCTGCGGCACCAGAGAGGCAGCCTTGAGGTCCAAGAGGGTTGCCGCGACCAGCAAAAAGTCGCTCGCCACGTCCAGGTCCAGCGCCTCGATGCGCTGGACCTCGGCAAGGTACTGCTCGGCAACCTCGCTGATCGAGATGGCGCCGATATCTACTTTTTGGCGGGTTACCAGCTGCAGCAGCAGGTCAAACGGTCCGCTGTAGACCTGCGTCGACACGCGATACGACATCTTCGACCTCCTTTGACGGCGCCTTCGCGGCGCGGTTTGGGTGCATGTTACGACCGTTTTGCACAGTCGACCTGTTAGTTTACCTTAGATGCCGGCGATTGCGAAGTTAAGCAGCTGCTCAGCGAGCGGATACACGGTAACGTCGAAATAGCGACCGATCACGTCGATGCCGGTCCACATGGGCAGCAGGTACAGCACCAGGATGAGGATGGGCATAGCGTATTGCTGCAGACGGTAATAGTTGTTGAGTGCCTTGCCCTTGAGGAAGGGCACGATGATCGACGAGCCGTCGAGCGGCGGAATCGGGATGAGGTTAAAGAACGCGAGCGACAGGTTGACCACGATAAACGTGACGCCGAAGTTCATGATCTGTGATGCCACGGCAAAGGACATGCTGGTGTAGAGGCTGCCGTACGTTGCGCGCATGTGGATCGCGGCAAGACACGCGAGTGCGATGTTCGACGCGGGGCCGGCCACGCTCACCAGGACCTCGTCGCGCTTGGGGTGCTTGAGGTTGTTGAGGTAGACAGGCACGGGCTTGGCAAAGGCGAACACCGGGCCGCCGGCGGCAAGCATAAGCAGCGGCAGGAGAATGGTGCCAAACGGATCGATGTGGTTGAGCGGGTTGAGCGAGACGCGGCCGCGCGAGCGAGCCGTTTTGTCGCCAAGCGCCCAGGCTGCGGCGGCGTGCGCGCTCTCGTGGATCACGATGCCAACGATGACGGCAACGGCGCTGGCAAGCAGGTTCATGAGGTAGCTGCTGGACATGTCACTCCCCTAGCGGACGCGGCGCGAGGCGCGCGTGAGCAGGTAGTCGGCCACAAACAGGATGACGGCAACGATGGCGTAATCCAGACGGAACACGCCACCAAAGGGCGAGGTGATGACGCCGTAGCCGGCGATAGCGCTCGGCAGCGCGCGCGAAAGCTCAACGACAAAGCCCACGATCTGCAGCTTGGCGGTGAGGCCGCTAAAACACAGCAGCACGGTCATCGCGCTCATAAAGATGCCGCAGATGCGACAAGCGATGGCGATGATGCTCATCGCCACGGCAGCGGCTTTACGAGAGTTCACGCGCGGTCTCCTCTTCGATCTGGGTGGAAAGCTCGAGCCATTCGTCCTCGAGCTTGGGTAGCTCTTGCTTAAGGCCGTTATATTCCCCCAGCGCGGCGTTGAACTTATCCTGATCGGCATAAAGCTCTTCGCTGGCCATCAATTCCATAAGCTCGTCATAGCGGGCGCGCTTTTTGTCGAGCTCCGCTTCGATCTTCTTAAGCTGGTTGCGCACGCCCTTGAGCTTTTTGTTGAGCGCGGCGCGGGCCTGGGCCTCGGCGCGCTTTTGCTCCTTGGTCTTTTTGCCCTCGGCAGGCTTGGAAGCGGCGGCGGGCGCATCGGGCTGTGCCGCGGTGACCTTGGCGGACTTGGCTGTGGCCGGTGTGTTCTCCCCTGCTGCCTCGGCAGCGGCGCGGGCCGCGAGGTCCTCGCGCTTGTAGAGGTAGTAGTCGTAGTCGCCGTCGTAGACCGTGACCTTGCCGTCGCGGATGTCAATGATGCGGTTGGCCACAGCGCGCACCAGGTGCTCGTCGTGGCTGATCAGCACGATGGTGCCGGGGAAGTTTTGCAGGGCGTTCTCGAGCATGTCCACCGAGTCGATGTCCAGGTGGTTGGTGGGCTCGTCCAGGCACAGGAGCGCCTCGGGGGCCACGAGCATTTTGGCGAGCGCTAGGCGCGCCTTTTCGCCACCGGAGAGGACGCGTACCTGCTTCTCGATGGAATCGTTGTCGCTAAACAGGAAGGCGCCCAGCAAGCTGCGCTGCTGCGGCACGGTCCACTTGGGCGTGACGGTGTCGATCTCTTGCAGGACGGTGTTGGACTCGGTCATGCCTTCGAGCGCGTGCTGGGCGTAGTAGGCCACGCCCACATTGGTGCCCAGGTCGCGGGTGCCGGTGGTGGGCGGCTCCAGGCCGGCGAGGATCTTCATGAGGGTGGACTTGCCGGCGCCGTTGGGGCCGACGAGCGCCACGTGCTCGCCGCGGTAGAGTTTGAGGTCGATATCGCTGTAGATGTGTTTGTTGCCGTAGGACTTGGACACGCCCTCCAGGCCCACGACCATGTCGCCCGAGCGCGGCGGATCGGGGAACTTAAAGTCGATGTGCTTGTGGCCCTCGGGCAGGATGACGAGCTCCTTTTTGATCTGCTCGATCTTGCGGATGCGCTCCTGGGCCTGGGCGGCCTTGGTGGGCTTGTAGCGGAACTTGTCGACGAAGACCTGCATATGGGCGATGTCGCGCTCCTGGGCAGCACGCTTGGCGCGCATCTGCTCCAGGTTGTCCTCGCGCTGCTTGAGGTAGCTGCTGTAGTTGCCGGTATAGGTGGTTACGCGGCGGTTCTCGAGGGCGGCGACGTGGTCGACGCAGGCATCCATGAAGGCGCGGTCGTGGCTGACGATGAGGACGGCGCCGTCGTAGTTCGCGATAAAGCCGCGCAGCCACTGGACGCTCTCGAGGTCCAGGTGGTTGGTGGGCTCGTCCAGCAGCAGCAGGTCGGGGTGGCGCAGGAAGAGCTTGGCGAGCGCGATGCGCATCTGCCAGCCGCCCGAGAACTCGGAGCACGGGCGCTCAAAATCAGTGACCTTAAAGCCCAGGCCGGACAGAATTTTGCGCGCGTTGCTCTCGAGCTCGTAGCCGCCCAGGTGCTCAAAGCGGTCCTGGACCTGGCCGTACTCGTTGAGGAGTGCGTCGACGTCCTTGCCCTGCTCGGAGAGCTCGGCGATCTGGGCCTGCAGCTCGTTGGCGCGCTCGCCCATGCGACGGATTTCCTTGGCCGCCGCCATGACCTCGGCGAGGATGGTGGTGTCCTTGTGCTCCAGGTTGGTTTCTTGCTCGAGGTAGCCCACCTGGCAGTCCTTGGCGTACTGGACCTGGCCGGCATCGGGGCTGTCGATGCCCATGATGATTTTGAGCATGGTGGTTTTGCCGGCGCCGTTGGGTCCCACGAGCGCAAAGCGTTCGCCGGGGTTGATCTGGAAGGACGCGCCGCTAAAGAGGACGCGCGCGCCGAAGCTTTTTTCGATCTTGTCGACCAGGAGGATCATGGTGCCGCCTTTGACCTTGTGTGCCTATATGAAAAAAGGCCCCAACTTGCGTTGGAGCCTCATTCAATGCTCGGGTGGAGACGAGGGGGATCGAACCCCTGACCTCTTGACTGCCAGTCAAGCGCTCTCCCAGCTGAGCTACGCCCCCGTGCGATGAAGTACTATACGGGAACTCGGACCACGATGCAAGGACAATTTTGGAAAAACTTTCCGGGGGCATCGCAGGCAGCCGACCGAGGGCGCCCGGAAGTGAGCAAGGCACCCGTCTAACGACCGATTTCCAGCCAGTTGCATAGTACGTTGGCTCGCAACTCCATTTCCGTCGTCTTTTGCGCCTTATTTTTGCACCTATAGCGCAATTCCAAGCGCGAGCAAAGACTTCGCACGATCGCATCAAGTTGCTCGGCATCGTTAAGCATGTCGTGCGTAACCAGAAAGACGTCATACCCCATACTTTGCAGCGCCGTCATGCGTTTGGCATCGTGGTCGAGCACGGCGCCTGATCCGTGGATAACCTCTCCCTGAATCTCCACGATGCCTGCTTTCATTATGGTTGGATTTATGATCACGATATCCCCGTAGCAGACTTTTTGCCCTGCAATGATCTGCGCCGATGCGGTAAGCGGCGTAAGGTCGTTAACATAAACGTTTCGAAAGCCGGCACCGCCGCGAGAGCGTGGAAGCGATAGCAATAAAATTCCTGCAACTTCAAGCGGAGAAGCTGCTATACCTGTCACCAGCTGAGCGGCGTTGTAAAACTTCGTACCCCACTTTCGTCTTTTCATCTTACTGGCGTACTCATGAAGCTCGTGTAATTCGACGAGCGGCTTCCTCATCCAGAGCGAAGTGCCCTTTAGCCTTGTGACCTCCTTTGTTTTTTGTCCGTTGGGCCCCTTCGTATTTACCTGTTCTTTTACTTTTATGCGCGCATAAACGCGTTTCCATTGTGGCTCGTCTTGGCTTTCATCGAGGTCAAAGCGGGATTCGGTGGTTGCATTCTCGGCAGCGTCATTGGCTTTGTCTAGTTCCGCCTCTGCTGCTGCGGTGGGCTCAAAGACTGAGAACCATCCGCAAAATTCGTACATGGCAAGGACGAGATCGGTTGGAGACACAAAGCGTGCCATGGTAAATAGCGTCGCAAGTGGATTGGTAACCCTAAAGCTCATCGCGGTTTCCAGCGTGCTATCCACTCCCGAAGCATCATCACAGTGGATTGTTGTCCGTAATCCCGAATGGTAGTTAACGCCACCGGGCACTGTGGTGGTAATAATCGGGGTCTTGAGGATATCGGTCACGAAAGGGGCTTGGGCTAGAGCTCGCCAGCCGTCTTCTGGGCTTGGCAGTCTTGGGTAGAGGTCGCGGACCTGCGGTGGGCAGCGCCAGTAGCGGAACGCGGTGTTTGCACAAATGATCTCGTCCATATGGGCCTCCCCTAGCTTTGGCTGCGTGCCGTTATGTTTGCAGGTAGACCGATTATCAATGGCGGCATCATGCGGGTGAGTACCGGAAGCTGACCAAATGCTGGCCAATAGCTTGACGCATTGCGCCTAAAGATCGCCGTGCGGCACAAATCTGCTGGTAGGAGTTCTGGGGCCGTGGTCCCTATCTCCACATTTGTACGTGAATCCCATGGCAAATTCAATGAAAGAGCGCATGGGCTTTATGCAAAACGCGCGATGACGTCAGCACAGAAGAGATCAGCTAGAAACGCGTTTAAAAATTTCGATTCGATTTTGGTGTCAGATTTGGTGTCAAGCTTGGTGTCAAAAAGAAAAAGGTCAGAGGCTTAACACCTCTGACCTGCGCTTTTGATGGTGGGCGATACAAGATTCGAACTTGTGACCCCATCCGTGTGAAGGATATGCTCTACCCCTGAGCCAATCGCCCGTGCTTTTCAGCAAGGAGAATACTAACACGAATTTGGATGACGGTGCAATACATTTTTTAAAATCGCGATTCAGGTGAGGCACTACTCGCCTCTGGCGAACGTTTTCGACTCATTCAGCCGGATTGCCGTGCACGCGTTACCTATCGGACGCGGAAAAGAAAAAGGCCAGACACACGGTCTGGCCTGCTGTTTCGATGGTGGGCCCTCCGGGATTCGAACCCAGAACCCAGGGATTATGAGTCCCCTGCGCTAACCGTTGCGCCAAGAGCCCGTTAAAAATGTTGCATCACATGCGTAAATGTAAAAGGCCTTCGGTTTCCCGGAGGCCTTAAATCTCATGGTGGAAACGAGGGGACTCGAACCCCTGGCCTCTTGATGCCGGGAAGTCCGATTGACCTCAAATCCGTGCGAAAAGACGCATTCAGGGCAATTCCGGGTAAACGCGAAAACCGACGCAACGCAAATTCTGCAATCGCAGCGATTACTGCGAGATGGAGTATACCACGCAATCGGCGCTTGGAGCCGTCGTGATTGATCGGTGCTTAATCCGCACGTAAGGCCTCGCTTGGGCGCGGGGGAGCCTATCAGGCGACCTGGTGCCGGCACCAGCGACCCAGGGCAAGGGGGACGCCGACTGCGACGAGGGCGCCGTAGACGAGGGCCGCCATGCCGATGAGGTCGAGCACGACCGGCCCCACCGGGTAGGAGAACAGCGCCGCGAACATGTCGAACGGCGACTGCAGCCCCATGGGGAACAGCGTGAGGATGTGGCGCAGCACCCCGACGCCGGCTGACGGGAGGAGGCCGGTCACGAACAGGACGACCACGTCGGTCACGATGATGGCGAGCGTGGAGGGCGTCGACGCGGAGAGTGCGAGCGTCAGGGCGAGCATCCCGAGCATGACGAGGTAGAAGATGCCAATGTACAGCGCGGCGGCCTGCGCCATCGTGAGGTTGTAGGGCGAGGCCAGAGCATAGTTCTGGATCGCGAGGTCCGCCCCTCCGGCACCGTAGAAGGCCAGGGAGACGCCACAGACGATGGCGGCACCGGCCGCGAACAGGGCCGTGGCGTAGAGGGCGGCGGCCGCGAGCTTCGCGGCCACGAGTCTGCCACGCCCGTTTAGGGACGAGAGGAGGACCGCGTCGGTCCCCTCACGGTACTCGGAGGCGAACAGGGGCGTCACCGTGACGCAGGCGGCGAAGATGGCGAAGACGAGGAACGCCGTGCAATCGAGGATGTTGTCCCAGCCGCCGGACCACCCGTATCCGATGGGCTCGGCCACGCCGGCCTCCTTCTCGGTCCAGAACGCGCGCTCGGCCGGCGAGTAGACCCACTCCCCTCCCATCCCCTCGTCGAGGGAGTCCTGCAGGCTGGCCGCCAGGGCGCCGTAGAAGTCGAGCGCCATCTCGGGGGTAACGCGGAAGGCGTACTGGTAGGGCTCCAGGCCCCTGACCGCCCAGGGCTTGAGCAGCGTGATGTAGTACGGATCGTAGAGCTCCAGGCGTGTCGCCTCGTCGTACGCCTCCGCCACGGCCTCGTACGCGGCTGCGTCAGACAACTCCGCGAGCTCCTCGGGGTTGAGCCTCTCGTAGGCGATCTCCTGGTAGCGGGCGATGTCGGCGGCCACGCGCTCTGGCGTGAGCTCGCCCGCGCGGGCCTCGGCCACCTCGCGGCGGTGCGCGATGGCCTCGGGCCCCGAGAGGATCTCCCCGATGTTGCCCTCGGCCCTGGCCTGCATCACGTTGAGCGCCATGACGGCGACGAGCATGACGATCGCGCCGGCGTTCGCGGCGACGGCCACGCGGCGGGTAAGCATCTTCTTGAGCTCGAACTTGATAAGGCTAAGCATGTCGGCCACCTCCGAAATGGGCCGCGGCGCCCGCGGCGATCGGCGTCGGCGGGCCCGGCGAGCGGCGCGGGGCCGCCCTCCGCCCCGCTCTCGTCGAACACGTGCAGGTACAGGTCCTCGAGCGTGGGCTCGGCCCTGACGGCGCCGGGCACGCGGGAGGGGCCGTCTCCGGAGAGGAACCGGACGAGGGCCGTTCCGTCCCCCATGTGGTGGACGTTGACCACGCGCGACGCGGTCGACAGCTCATCCGCCTCCCGAGCCGGGACGCGGGCCTCCCAGACCATGCCGTCGACGCGCGACACGACCTCCGACGGGGCGCCCCGCATTATCAGGGACCCCGCCCTCATCATCAGGATGCTGTCGGCTATGCACTCGACGTCGGAGACGACGTGCGTGGACAGCAGGACGACCTTGTCGGCGGCGAAGCTCGCGATGAGGTTGCGGAACCGCACCCGCTCCTTCGGGTCGAGGCCGGCGGTGGGCTCGTCGAGCACGAGGACGTCCGGGTCGTTGAGCACCGCCTGGGCGATACCGAGGCGCTGCTTCATGCCACCGGAAAACGTCCGGATGAGGCGGCGCTCCTCGCCGGCGAGCCCGACCCGGTCGAGCAGCTCGAGCGAGCGCGTGCGTGCCGCGCGGGAGTCCAGGCCCTTCAGGGCGGCCATGTACTCCATGAAGTCGAGCGCCGTGAACTCCGGGTAGTACCCGAAGTCCTGGGGGAGGTAGCCGAGGCGCGCCCGGAACTCGCCCCCCATCTCCGCGGTCGGGCGCCCGTCGAGGCGGACCTCGCCCGAGGTCGGGCGCAAGATGCCGCATATCATGCGCATGATCGTCGTCTTCCCCGCGCCGTTGGCGCCGAGCAGCCCGTAGACGCCGGCCCCCAACCGGGCGCTGACCCGGTCGACTGCGATCTTCGGGCCGTACTGCTTGGTGAGCCTATCGAGCTCGAGTTCCATCGCATTCTCCCCTCTATCGAAATCAGATGTCGAGCGGGGACCGGACGTCCCCGCGCCGGGGCGCGAAGCCCCGGGCTCCCTCGCCCAGCCACGCGCGGACCTCCGAGGCGCACCAGAACCCGGAGGCCAGGCAAGCGAGGCACCAGGCCCAGGCGCTCGCCGCCGCGTACGCGACAGGGGCGGCGTAGAACAACAGCGCCGACGCGGCGGTGACCGAGGAGGCCCACGCGACCGCGGCGCGCCCGGCGTCCGGCCCCGCGGCGCGCCTAGCGCACATGAGGCCCCCGGCGCAGGCCGTCAGGTAGGGGGCGGCCATGAGGGCCAGGGCCCTGGCGGCACCCAGTCCCTGGGCACCCGCCGAGGCCGACCCGAGCGCGAGCACGAGCGCGCTGGCGACCCCGAAGAGCAGCAGGCGGGCGAAGGACACCGACACGGCGTTGAACGGGCACGACGACTCGAGCTCGCCCATGCCGAACGGCTTGGACCGTGTCACGCCGACGAGGCACACCAGGGCGAGCAGCCCGCCCGCGGAGGAGAGCGCCTGGAAGGCGGCGGGGCCGTCCGCCCCCACGCCCGTACCCGCGACCGCCAGGGCACCCACGGCGGCGATGGCGACCCAGGCACCGGGCGGCGTGAAGCGGGCCTGGGCGGCCAGGAACGCCGGGAGCGACGCCTCCGGCCCCCTCCTCCCGAGGGCGGCCGCCTCGGCCTCGCAGGCGGCGACGCAGGCCTCGACGAGACGGGCGCGGCCCGCCTCCCGGTCCCAGCCCTCGCGCTCCTCCCGGAACAGGCGGGCGAGCTCCCGCTCCGGCGATCGGTCAGGAATGTGATCCATCATGCGTCCCCTTCCTCGGAGGCAAGGGCCTCCCTGATGTCCGACAGGGCGGAGCCGATCCGGCGCGCCACCGCGAAGCGGCTGAGGCCCGTGACGCGCGCGATCTCCACCGCAGTGAGCCCCTGGTCGAACTTGAGCTCCACGATCTCGCGGGCCTCGTTTGGCAGGGCCCGGACCGCGCGACGAACGGCGGACAGCCTGTCGGCCGAGCCGGACCC
>OLRM01000478.1_pt1 | contig 31097 bp, 20 predicted proteins | sample 1643211 | NCBI WGS metagenome assembly OLRM01 (sample SAMEA3136690, study PRJEB25190) | human gut metagenome | biome: human gut; feature: human-associated habitat; material: faeces | place: Austria | collected 2013
GCACTGCCGACTGAATAACACATCCCCGTCAATACGGTTCTTGCTGCACGCTTACCACTGTTGTCCCAGAGGGCATTGAACTTTTCCCTTAACATCAAAAGAGCAACTGCTTCCGCCAGGGCTTTATCTTTACGGAGAAGTTCTTTTTCTAGTTCTCGTAACCGGGTCTTTGCTTCACGTAATTCTTTATCAGCACGGCGATTTTCTGTCATTTTCATTTCATGAGCCTGAATGGATATAGCTCTCCATTCTTTAATTTACTCAACAAATAATCCCATTCTCCGACAATAATCAGCCAGTTCCATTTCAGATAATGTTGCAGTTTCAATTACAACAGAAAATCGTCGCTCTGATGTCCATTCATTTCCATCGACAGAAGATATTTTTTCATTTTCAAACAGGCCTTGTTGCACCAGTTCAAGTCTCCATCTTGCTATTACTGAAGGGCTCAGGTCCAGTTTACGGGCAATATGCCGTATGGACCAACTATAAGGTGGTAATAACTAGGTAACACCTTGTTCTTTTATATCAATTGGTACCGCATGTGCAGGCATAGCCTCTCTCCTGTGTAAAAATCTAGGCGACAACTATCCTGACACAGGGGGCCATTGACCGAAGGAGATCAGTGAAGGTAATTTAAAAACGGTTCTGTGAAACTGACGCGAACCGATCTCCATCGATGTTACCGATCTCCTTCACGGTAATACGCAAGTGCACCAGACAGAGGATCTTTGTTGTCAATCCAGTTACCCAACGCACCACCTGCCGCATTCTAGGCTATTGTCCCTTTCCAGCCCTGCCCCATGGTTATCGCATTTATCCAACCTGCTGCCACTGAGTTGACCGAGTTTATTTCACCACTATCTGCATACTGCATCACGGCATTTGCTCCGGCACCAAGTAACCACATAGCTTGGGCACTCCCCGGTAACAGCCACCTGTCGCTAATGCGGCAGCATAAGCTTTATTTTCAGCCTGCCCCCGCTTACAGGCTTCACCGGAAGGATTATCACTACAGGAGAGAACATAAGCACCATGCTCTCTGGCTTTTTCCGTCTGGAGCCATTCACTGCCACCCAGCTGGTTATTCTCAACATTCACCTACAGGTGAACAGCCTCCAACGGTTCAACATAACGCAAATTATGTATAGTTCAGAACAACGAACCAAGCATAATTTGCGTTATGTCTGGAACCCAACAGATGTTTGCAACTGTACTGTCTGCGTTATATCAAAAGTCACTCAGAGTCAGGCGGTGTTTTCCTTGATTTATATCTGGCTATCAGTTTAGAAAAAACAATCCCAACCCATGCAGTTAACCCGGTAATAACACCAAAATAAACAGCCCTTTTTATTTGATTGATTGGAAATAAAAAAAAACTCATTTTTGAAAGAAAAAAACAGAGATACAACCAAACCGACTCCAAGTAACGCTATTGTAAAAAACAGGCAGCAGTACAGAAGGAGAGTTAAATAATTCCACAAAATTCTCATTTATTTTCCTTTTTTTCAGGAGTTTGAGGATTATTGAAATCCTTGATAATTCCATTGGTAAACTCAGAGACAGCACCACCGCCAAGCTCATAAATAAAGCCCGGAACAGGATCATTCCCTAAGATTTTCCCCACGGCTGTGGGGGCATACTTCCCAAATGCCCCACCCAGACCAGCACCAATACCAGCCCCGGTCAGTGAAGCTGTATTTGGACCATCAGTAAAGAATGCCCCACCCATTGCGATACCTGTGTTCGCAAGGACACCACGACCGGGAGCCATCATGCCTGTTGTAAATGAGGTCGCGCTTCCCAGATAGTCCCACGACTTATTCGCATTCTGCGGCTGGTTCAAATCATAGACCTGATAACCACTATTGGCCGCCAGTCCAAGAAGCCCGCCACCAAGAACTTTACCTGCTGACGCAGCAGGCCCCAGATACCATGCCCCGGCAATCATTACACCATCCTGATATCCATCCACGATCACTTTCGTGATATTGGTACTGTCCGGCATATCACCTTTCGCTATCTTATCCAGCCCAGCCTGTGTTTGTTCCGGTGTCAGATTATTGTCCACCGCGTACTTGTTCCATGATGTAGCCGCAGCTGCATTGCTTTCAAAACCATCACCGAAGCTGAGCGCATTATTCTCAACAACAAATCGTACCTTATCTTCACTTAAAATCCTTTTATGCCAAGAAAGCGAAACAAGACTATACCAAAACCTAGAATTCCACCTCCCACACACCCCATCCTTAGACCTCTTAAAACTTCGGACCATCTAAAATCAACTTCCCCATACGCTAAGTATTTAATGATAAGCAATATGAAATAAGACAACTCAGCAATTGCAATTCCTGAAACCATGGAGGTAACTATGACAAAGAGACTGAAAATAAATAGTTTCATTCACGCTCTCCTTTCTTCAATTTATCATTAATGACTTTTTGTAGTTCAGTCCCCGTCATTTCTGATGTAATAGAAGCCCCCATATTACCTGCAGCCCCCGGAATCTTGCTCGGCACCATTTCTTTGGAGATACCTAACTGCCCTTTAACTTCAGTATATTTTAGTAGAGTCGGATCGAATTTAGGATTCCAGCCACCGGTTATCCACTTGCCTGCTGTATTTGCAACAGGCTTCACCACATAATTGCCAACCCCATATCCAAACCCGGCCCCCGCTCCATTTGTAATCGACCCAGTAAGAGGATCATCTCCGTTTATAGCGTTGGTTAATGCTCCACCTGCCGCATTCCAGGCTATTGTCCCTTTCCAGCCCTGCCCCATGGTTATCACATTTATCCAGCCTGCTGCCACTGAGTTGACCGGGTTTATTTCACCACTATCTGCATACTGCATCCCGGCATTTGTCCCGGCACCAAGTAACCACATAGCCTGGGCACTCCCCGGTAACAGGGCAACGCTGCCTGTTGCTAATGCGGCAGCATAAGCTTTATTTTCAGCCTGCCCCCGCTTACAGGCTTCACCGGAAGGATTATCACTACAGGAGAGAACATCAGCACCATGCTCCTTGGCTTTTTCCGTCTGGAGCAATTCACTGCCACCCAGCAGATTATTCTCAACCGTTGTCTTACCTGACTGTGCGCCGGCTACCGCTGAAGCCCCCGAGTCTCCCACCAGACCACCGGCCAGGCCGGCAGCAACCGTTGCCAGTGTCGAGACCGTCTGCTTCTCTGTCTCGCTCAGCTCACTCACCGGCTTACCGTACATCTGTGTGGCAATCATTCCCATCATCTCTCCGGTGGCTGCGCCTGCGGCACCGGCAAGGGCATTATTTCCCTGTGCCACCGCCAGTGCAGCATTCACTACTGCATGAGCTGCCACACGTCCCGCACCATCCGGGGTGGTCTGTTTGATAATTTCAGCAATATACGGCGCAGCACCACCTGCCAGGGCTGCACTCAGATTACCGCCGGCCAGTCCCTGTACCGCTGCGGTCGCGGCCTGTATCGCCTGCTGGTATTTCCCACCGGTACCAAAACCTGAGGCCGCCATACCGTTATTGTAGGCCCGCTGCGCCACATCCTGTTCCGTGTACGGTTTTCCTGCTGCCTCAAGCTCTGCACGGGCCTGATTCAGTGCTGCCGGGTCCCGCTTCGCTTTCTCACCGGCTATCTGTCCTTCCGTTCTGGCAATATCTGCAACCTGGTTACCAATCTCACCAATGAGTTGCGCCTGCTGCAGTCGCTGCTGCTCTTTTTCCCTGTCAAAGATGGGGGACAGCGTCTGGTTTGCATGTGCTGCGTCACGGTTCAGGTCTGCCACATCCTGTTTCTGGCTCTGCGTATCCCGGATGGTGATATTCCCGGCAGACACTGCCGACTGCGTGGTACTGTCCGCATGGCCTTCATGATTTGCACCGACCAGCAGATTGTTTGCCATGTTCCCCAGGAAATTTCCGGCAACACTGCCACCGGTACTGAGCCCTGCACTCTGATGTTCCGTTTTAAAGTCAGCCCGGTTGTCAATGTCACTGAAGCCCAGTGTGCCGGTATCCAGCCGGTTTTTATCTGCCGTTGCCGTGGACGCAATCACAGCACCGTTCAGTTGTGTATGCTGTCCGGTGGTGACATCAAACCCGCCCCTGCCGGCAAAAATCCCCGTCTGCTCCTGCACACTGTCGTAGTTACTGTGCATTTTATCCCGGCTGAGGCTCACACTCGCCGAACCGCTCATGGACCCGAAAGTGAAGCTGCCTCCGGCACTGGCATTCTGCTGCTTACTGTCATAACGGTCACTGTCCTGCTCACTGGTCAGTGTCAGATGGCGACCGGCATCCACTTTCACCGTTTCACCGCCAGCCTGCGCGCCGGTAAGCGTGGTGTCCCGCCCGCTGATAATGGTCAGCCGGTTTCCCGCATCCACCGTGGTTTCTGTATGGGTGGTACCGTTGCCTTTTTCACTGCCCTTACCCTGGTTTGCACTGGCTGACAGACTGAGGCCGACGCCTCCGGGCCCCACACCGATACCAACTCCCACACTGCTGCCACGGGATGTGTTCTTTCCTTCCAGCTTTGACGTGTTTTCTGCTGATACCAGATTCACGTCACGGTTTGCCTGCAGCAGAACGTTGTTCCCGGCCTTTATCTGACTGCCCTGTATCGTCAGGTCACCATCCACGCCCTTCACGCCGGAGCCGGTGGCCTGAATACTGAGGTTATTACCTGCGGTCAGTGTACTGCCCTTCGCCACCGTCTGCTCTGACTGCTGTTCTGATTTCGAAGACTGGCTGCCGTAAGAGAGGCTGATACCCACGGTATTGTTATTCTCTTTCTGGTTGCCCTGGGCTTCTGCCAGTCGTCCGGCCTGCACGGCCTGAGCCCCCGAGAGCGCGGCCTTCACCCCCTGCAGGGCTTCAAGCCGGCTGTTTCCGGCAGATTTCGCCGCCTGTACGGTCTCCACCGTCGTATTCAGGGCGCTGCCCGCTGTGCCGGACAGGGCAAGCGTCAGACCGGAGGTTTTCTGCTCCACCGTATGTGTCTGTACATGCCGGTCAGTGGCGGCGGTAATGCTGACCTCCTTACCACTGAGTGCCATGTCCCTGCCGGCAATCAGGTCTGAGCCGTTGACGGTCAACCGGTTACCGGCCTGAAGGGAAACATCACCGTGAACACTCCCCACCGTGCTGCCTTTCTGTGTGGTGTCTGTTGCGGTGTCCGTGACTTTCAGACTCTGGCTGCCCACGCTGAATCCCACACCTCCGGAGCTCATCAGCCCGGATTTTTTCTCCTGTTTCAGGTGTGTTTCACGGTTACTTTCTGTCAGCGTTCCGATACTCAGGTTATTTCCGGCAGCCAGGGAGACACGGTTATCCCCGGCCACACTGCTGCCCGTGACGTTCAGATTATGTCCGGCGCCGATACTGACCGTATCCCCGTTCAGTTCACTGCCCGTCATGGTCCGGCGGTCAGTGACATCATGCGTGGTTGTGGTGGTTTTCGATAACATCCCGCTGCTGCCGGTCACTTTATGGTATTCATCCAGCGAGCTGGTATTCTGTGCACCGGTCAGCGTCACGTCATGACCCGCCATCAGGGCCAGGCCTTTCTGAGCTGACAGCGATGCCGCCTGTGACGTCATATCCCGTCCGGCGGTCAGCGTGACATCACCGTTACCGGCAAGCGTGCTGCCCGTACTCTGTGTGACGCCCTGCGACAGACGATTATTTTTATCCCAGGTAATATTGTCCTGCGCGGATGTGGTCACTGTGGAAAGCGTCATATCCCTGCCCGCGCTGAGTTGCGTCAGGCTGTCCTTACCCTGATTCACCACCGTTGCAGCCGTCAGATTCATATCCCGTCCGGCCTGCAGCACCAGTCTTCCCTGGTCGTTCTGCACATACACGCCGGCCACACTGTCGATACTGGTACGTTCAAAATGGTTCTGCCCGGCATCGCGCTGTGCCGTACGGGTGGTGGTGGTCAGACTGATATCCCGTCCGGCCATCGCCAGCAGGCTGTCCGTAGCCTGCAGCAGCCCGCCGGTACTGTTAATATCCGTCCGGGCCGTCAGGCTGACATTTGCTCCCTGAATGGTGCCGGCCTGGTTGTGAATGTTTTCTGCACTGAGCTGCACGGTCTGCTTCCCGGCCAGTTTACCGCTGTTAAACAGGTCACCATCCAGCTTCATCACCATGTCCCTGCCGGCAATCAGAGCACCGGCGCTGTTCACATCACCGGGTTTTACACGGGCATACACCTGAGGTACCTGAACCGTCTGCGTGCTGCCGTCCGGCAGTGTCACCGTGGTGTTAACCAGCCAGACAATATCACCGGTCAGTAACGCCATCTGCTCAGCAGTCAGCGCCACACCTGGTGTCAGGTTGTATTGCTTACCAAATGCAATACCCGCATCCATTAACGCCTTAAACTGCTCTTCATCATTACTGTATCCGTCCAGGTACCGTTGCCCGGTCAGAGCGACAACCTGCTCACGAATCAGACGCTGTTCGTAAAAACCATCCCCCAGGCGTTTGAGCATGTTATCCCCGTTCTGAGAAAACGCCTTCTGCATGTAATCACTGCCCAGCCACGTCTTCTGGTTCGTAAAACGCGGGTCCGTTTCAACCAGATATGGCACATTCACTGCCGGATTTGTTTTAAACAGGCTGCTGTCCGGCAGACGGGTATCCGGCCCGGCAACATGGATACTGCCCTGAGGTGCGCTGACTTCAAACTGCTGCCCCGGCAACAGAATGACCGGTTCACCGGCAGACACCACCGGGCGAAGCGGTATCCGGTCAGTACCGGCTACTGTCGCATCCACATTTCCGGTCAGTCCTGTCTGTACATCCGTTCCCTGTGGCTTCAGGGGAGAAAGCGTGACATGGCTACCCTGAACCTGTCCGTGGCTGGTGAGCTCTCCCGGCTTCAGCGTGATGGTCTGAATGACGGTGGGCGGCGCGTAAGGGGAAATACTCTCCCCCTGTTTGTCCGTCCCTTTCTTTTTGATACGGTAGTAATATGTTGATGTGCCTTTGTCAGTAACATGGCGCTCTCCGCTGACACTGACGTTTTCCACATCACCGGCCTGCATATCCAGCAGGCCACCTGCAACCACCTGGCTCTTGTCATTAAGCAGTTTGTCTGCCACAACCGTCATGCCGGCACCGGACAGAATTTTGCCCGGGTCAGATTCTTTTACCCGGGTTTCTTCCACGGTACGGGTGTAATCGTACTGCGTGAATTTATCTCTGGCGCCTTCCGGTGTATGCAGTTTTTTCAGTGAGTTACTGGAATCGTTATCCACATAAACGCCCGGTTCACCGGCGCTCCAGCGTTTATCTGAGCCGCTGAGCTGATACTCAGTCACCTTTTCCGTGGAAACCACCACGCGCTCCGTGGTGAAATGGTCATTGACGTTATTGATTTGTCCGGCACTCAGTGCCAGATATCCGGCGGCTTCAATAGTGGCACTGTGATTATTCAGTACACCGGCTTTACCTGTGGCGGTGCCATTCGCATCCAGCGTGCCACCGATATGCATATCACCTGCACTGTAAATCAGGCTGTGCGTCCGGTTATTCAGGGTCTGTACCCCCAGGTCCACACGCTCACGCCCGGCCAGTGTCGCCGCCACGCCATTTTCATCCAGATTATTCAATGTGGCAGCGCTGACACCAACAGCATCGCCGTAGATTCGCCCGGTACCGGAATTCGTCAGGGTGTTCGCCTGAAGACGCGTATATTTCCCGTCAATCAGCCCACGGTTCAGCAGTGTGTCCGTCACGTTAAGCCAGGTCTGCCCGGCACTGATTTCACCTTTCTCTGTGTTTTCAAGGCGGATGCTGTTCAGGTCAAGCCGGCTGCCTGCCAGCAGGCTGCCGGTATTAGAGACATCGCCATTAACGGAAAGCGTAAGGTTTCCGTTTGCAATAGTCTGACCACTGTTGCTGAACGTTGTGTTACTTTTCAGCGTCATATCGCCCAGCGAAAGCAGTTTCCCGTCACCACCGAGCTGACCGGCATCCACAGATACTGACTGCCCGGCCTTAACCACGCCGTCACGGTTCGAAAACGTCAGCTGACGGCCACTGACAGACAATGTCGCGCCGGAAGAGAGCACGCCATCATTATTACTGAGCGTCCTGTCTGCCATAACCGTAAGCGCCCTGTCTGCCAGAATACTGCCCTCCTGGTTATCAAGGTCCTGCGTCGTGATGTGTATTGTCTGCGCTTCCAGCCCCTGGCCGGTATTCTGCGTGTGGCGATTGATAAACTGCAGGGCGTTCAGCGTAATGGCAGAACCACTGCGAATCAGACCAGAGACGTTGTCCACAACGCCCCGTACACTGTCGAACAGAATGTCGCCCACAGACTGTATCTGTCCGTGGCTGTTCTGCAGGCCTCCCGTATGCAGACGGAGTTCACCTTCACTGACCAGCCGGCCACCCTCACGGTTATCCAGCGAGGTGGTGCTCAGGTCAGCTGTCGTTTTCGCCCCCACGGTCCCGCCCCGGTTATCCATTGCTCCGGTACTGACAGTCAGTTCCTGCAGGCTGTTCAGCGTACCGCCTCTGTTATCCAGCGTCTGGCCTGCGGTATTAATGCTGATGCCTTTCCCCTGAATAAGACCGGACTGATTGTTCAGCGCCAGACTGTTCCGGCCGGGCAGGCCGTTCGCCACAATCTGACCATTCGCCACAATCTGACCGGATGTATTGTTAACCACGCCTGCAGTCAGGGACAGCGCATCTCCCGACAAAAGCACACCGGCAGTGCTGTCCAGTGTGCCGGCATTCAGCGTCATCGGCCCCTGACTGATAACCCCGCCCCGGTCACCACTGTTACGGTTACTCAGTGTGTCAGCGCGGAGATTCAGCGATGCACCGCTCTGTATCAGGCCGCCGGCATCGTTGATGATATCTGTCGAGGAGAGGGTCAGTGACTGCTGTGCCACCAGTCTGCCACCCTGATTATCAGAGCGTGTGACATCCAGCCTGCTGTTACCGTTGCTGACCACCGTCCCCTGCTGATTTTCCAGCACATTCAGGTGCGCATTCAGGTCTCTGCCGGCGGCAAGCGTCCCTTCCTGATTACTGACATCGCCACCACTCAGCAACATATCCGTCCCGGCCTTCAGTGCGCCTTTCTGGTTCATCAGCGTACCTGACGATATCTGTAATGACGCCTGACTCCCCAGCACGCCCTGACGGTTATCGAGCGTTCCGGCGTTCAGGGTCATATCCTTCTGACCCGCCATAAATCCCTGCTGATTATTCAGCATACCGGCCCGTACTGTCAGGGTACCGGCGCTGCTGATACCACCCCGTGTTTTCGTGTTCCGGTTACTGAGTACCCCGTCCTGTACATCCAGCGTCATGTCACTGCCGGACTGAATCAGACCATCATCAGAGACCAGTTCGCTGCCTGACACAGACAGCGTTTTCTGTGAAAGCAGTCTGCCGGACGTATTATCCAGCGCACCATCCAGCGTCACAGACAGCCCGTCAGCCACTACCGTACCCTGGTGGTTATTCAGATTCCCTGCCGAAATATCCAGCCAGCCAGCAGACTCCATTCGCCCCTCAGTATTGCTGACAGCCTGCTGTGTTTTTATCCTGCCCGTTCCGGCAGCAGCTGAAATCAGTCCGTTGTCGTTATTCAGCGCCTGTGTATTAATCAGGATGTCACGGCTGGCAATCAGACTTCCCTGCTGGTTATCCACGGCGCCGGTTGTCCTCACCTGCAGACTGCCTGACTGCGCCGCCTGCACTTTCCCCCTGCGATTATCAAGGCTCAGTGCATCCAGGCGCACCGCGCCATTTGCCGCAAGCAGCCCTTCCCGGTTATCCACACCTCCCGGCAGGTTCAGTGAAAAATCCCCTGTTCCCGTCTGAATCAGTTTACCCCTGTGGTTTGACAGGCTTTGTGCCGATATCTGCAGTGTGTCGGCATTTATCGTACCGCCATTATTGCTGAACTGCCCGGCAGTCCGGGCGGAAAGCGTACCGGCACTCAGTTGCGCATTCTGTGTGGACAGATTTCCACTGGTTGCATTCAGCTCAGTATGTTGTCCCTGTATCCGGCTGTTGCTTAAATCCAGCCCCTGCCCCTTCAGTTGCATGTCCCCACCGGACAGAACCTGCCCGTGTGCCGCCAGTTCGCCGGTGGTACTGACAGTCAGGTTGCCCGCTGCCGCCAGACGTCCGTCATCTTTCACCCCGGCGGCCAGCAGACTCCGCTCACCGCCGGTCAGACGCGCTGTCTGAATCCGGGTGTTGCGACGTGATGCCACAGAGCCTGTATGGGTGAAGACACCATCACTCTGTATCTGCGTATCCTGCCCCGCATAAACAGAACCACTGTTATGCAGCTCCCGGGTTGTCGCCAGATGCACATCCGTTTTCGCACTGATACTGCCACTGTTTTCAATACGTCCGTCAGCCGTCAGGGTAACCGCCCCTGCCTGCGCACCAATATGACCGGCGTTACGAACACCCACCCCCGTTTCCGTACCGACAAGGCGAATTTTTCCGGCATACATTCCGCCAAGACTGGCCACATCCAGTGCCATCTGAGGCTGTGAAGAGACATCTCCGGTCTTTTTCTCAATCTGCCCGTGCGCGATATCCACATTGTTACGTCCTGTGGTCACTTTCAGGTCCTGCGCCCAGATACCCGCATTAATCTTCACAGACCGGGCAATGATATCGGTATAATCCGTGCGCGAGGCATCCATCCCTTTGCCCGTAATCTGAATCTCACCTCGTTCAACACTGAATCCGGTCAGACTGCCGTTTTTCATCTGCGGCTGCCCCGTGGTCAGCGTGGCCCGGTTCGCATTAATAAAACCGCACCCGTCGCAACTGATGCCGGCCGGGTTCGCAATCACCACCTGCGCCTTTTTCCCGGCAACCTCAACAAAACCGTTCAACTGGCTGGGATTGCGACTGTTCACTTCATTAAGAATGATTCGGGCCTCTCCCTTCGCCAGCCACGGGTTCCCGGCCACCATGCCACCCAGCTGAGTCTGCACATTGTTATGGGCATTATTCAGAATGACACCCTTGTTACCGACGTCGAACTGGCTGTATGTGTTATGTGAAACCCCACCGGCAGAAGGCGTCTGAATATTCACCTGCGGAATGCCGCTGGCCGTCTGCGTAATCGTGGGCTGCTGATGCCCCGGTGCGCCATGGTCTGCGACAATGCCTGCAGCACTGACAGAATGCACCATCCCCGACGCCAGCCACAAAGAGAATGCAAGCGGCGTGACACGGCAGATACGTTGCCTGTGTGGATATCCTGTGCGGGAGGACAGTGATGTACCGGCGCGACCGGAACGGGCAATATCTGCCACCACCATCAGCATTCCCCGGGCTTTGTTAAAAATAATGCGGTAACAATTTCTGTTCATTCTGATAAACCTGACTTATCTCTCCGGCACATCCACAGCAAGCGGGTGCTGCACACGCCACTGGCGCGCCTCTTCACGACTGACCTGTGCACCCCGGAAATTCATCACCCGCAACCCGGTCTGCTGCCCACGGTGGTACAGCGAACGCCAGCACAGACGGGGAAAAATATCCTGCCGGACAAGACGACTCATATCCGGAGTGTGTCCAAAAGGGGCAACCCAGTCACAGACCCACATCCGGTCGCCGCTGTTCCAGTCCGACTGAGGCATGAGAATTGCCGGCTGCGTAAGATAACGCGCCTCTGCCTCCGGGCTGAGCCAGGCCTGGCTCATGAAGAAAACCGGTCGCCCCTGCTCTGTTGCCACCACATACTGTCGGTGCTTAATCACCGGCAGCAGCAGGTCCGGCAGGGTATGCAGTGGCGCATCACGATGCAGGGGGGAGTGCATCCACAACCAGACGGCCGCCCCCAGGACTTCCGCCTCATTGACCGGCTCACCGGAATACAGGGGACTCAGAACGTCATATTTCCCGTTACGCATGAAACTTTCTCAGAAATCCCGGAACAGATTAAAACCGGCTGTCACATCACTCGTCATAAAACCCGCCGGTTTTGAAAACGGACGACCGATGAAAACGTCATAATCCGTACTGAACAGTTGCCCCCTCAGCCCCACAACACCACCGGCCAGATGACGTCCCACCAGGTATTCACTGCCGGCTCCCCCCACCTCGCCGTAATCCATTCCCAGATATAACTCCTGCTCCGGCAGTGGCGTACGCCAGGCCAGGTCGTTGCGGATATACCAGCCGTTACTGGCATTCAGCGTTCGCTCCCCGTCAAAACCACGAACCGTCCAGCGGTTACCGATGGCAAACTGTTCCTGTGGGGTCAGCGGGGTATTGCTCAGCTGGCGCTGATACCGGAAGGAATAACTGAAGGGCTGCCCTGCCAGTGTAAAGGGCAGATTAAAGGACGCATTCATCTGCAGGATCTTACTGAGCGCCGTTGCCTCACCGAAGATTTCCTCCGGTGCCGGCTGTGCACCAAACCAGCGGGTTCCCCGTTGCCAGCTGACACCAGCATCCAGTGTGGCCTGAGAAATATAATGACGGTGCTGCAGCCCAAGTCGCCAGGCCGCTGTCTGCCGGCGCTGCACCTGGATTTCCGTATCATTAATGTAGTTACGCGACCTGCGGGCCTGAACATCGTAAGTCAGCACCGTTTTCTGCGTCCCGTTACGGTGCAGTACCCGGCTCAGCTGCATGCCCAGATTCTGACTCTCGCCACTGTACTGGTAATCCTCAACCGCACCAGCTACCGTCTGATGGTAATCGTAATCACTGGCGGTGACGGAAAACTGCCAGTAACCGAAAGGCACAGAGTAATGGGCCGTGTAGTTTTTACTGCCCTTACCCCCGTAATGTGGAAAATTATGGGTGGCAGAAACATACAGCAGGTCACTCAGGGAAAAAGGATTATCCAGAGAAAATGTTATACCACCGAGATAACGCCCTGTGCTGCGGGTACCTGAATCATCAAGCGAAAACCCCAGTCGCCAGTATTTATCCTGTTTACGGGTAATAAGAATATCACTTTCCCCTGGCTGCTCACCGGGCACAATTTCCATATCAGCCTGCACACCCGGCAGTCGTTGCATATTCTCCAGCCCCTGCTCAATGTCCCGTAAATCCAGCAGAGAACCTTCGTGTGCCGGGAATGAGGAATACAACTGAATATAGTCATCACTGTCCGGTGTCAGACGCACATGTCGCACAACACCGGGAATAATAACCAGCCGGAGGATACCGCTTTTTAAATCCTGCGAAGGTGCCAGAACACGGGTGGTGACATAACCATGATCGACCAGACGGTTCTGCAATGTACTCATCAGCAGATTAATTCCTTTCGCCCCCAGGCAATGCCCGACCGCCCCGTTGGCGATTTTTTGTAAAGGCAGCCAGTGTGGTAACGCATCAGCCCCCTTCAGTTCCGTCTGTTTAATCTGAAAACAGGGCGTTTCAACAGGAAAATTAATCTTATGGGCAAAAGAGCCAGGTGCAGAAAGGCGAACATCAGGGGCTGAAGGCGTCAGTTGTTGCTCAAGGGCTTCCTGACGTTGCTGCTGAATGATAAATGCTTCATCTCCGCTACGCCGGACATCCGCAGCCTGAAGAGATAAAGGCGATAATAAAGCAGACATCAGTGTCAGTGACAGCAAGGACGGACAGCACCGGAATATGCTTTGTTCCTCAGCCCTCACGTTCCTGCAACATAATTTTCCAGTCAAACGAAAAACCTTTTATTCATGTCATACCAACAATCACCAGCCTCCTGACGATACCTCCCACCATGTTTTGCGATGGCACGCTACCGCCCTTCCGGTATTTACCCGCATCAACCGGTACCAGAATGCTGAGCAATAAATCTGCCAATTTTTAGCTGACTTATTTTTGATCATTATAGAATAATGATCTGAACTACAGCAATATGACAGATTTATCGATCGATATAACACAAATGAACAGTTCTTTATTCTGACATATATCGCAAAAACAGCACATTGCAAAATTTATAGCCATAATTAATGGAAAAGTGCAGAAAATTATTCCACTGAATGCTTTTAATACAGTTGGTTAGCTAAAAAAATATCATTTTTTGATTTCAGTCATTGAAAATTGCAATGCGTGACGATTCAACAGCATTTAAGTGAGTTTCAGGATATGGGAAGGACATGAAAGGAGGAGCGCAATAAAATATACAGGAAGAAGGGGAAAATGTTTCGTAAAAACAGAAAATTAACAGCGCACATCAGGAAACTCAGTCTCCTGATTCAGTGCTACCACATGAAAATTTAGTTAACTGTTACCGTACTAAAATTTATGTCAGAAGATGTTCCATTACCGAAAGTCAATCAGCGATACAAAGACGATCATGGTGCGCTTGTCACCGTGACCAGTGTTGAGGAAACCCGGGTGGTGTTTATGCGGGACGGCTATCCGCATCCCTGCATGCGACCGATGTACAACTTTCTGGGAAAATTCAAACCCGAACCCCGGGAAGAAACAGAATAAAACGAAATCCCTGCCGGCAATCACACTGCCTGATGGCAGCATAATCCACTTATTAATTCTCATCCCCGGAGACAAGCCCAGAAAACCACTCCGGGTGTTCACTGTATGCCGTGTTCAGCGCATCCCAGGAAACGTTGATATAAAAGCTGTCCTGCAATTTCCGGGTAACCACCTCTGCCAGGCGGTTCCGGTTATCCACCAGTCCGGCATAACCTCTCTCTGCCAGCCACTCATTCAGTTCATGTTCCAGAGACAGATTGATAATATCATAATCGGACCTTGCCATTCCCGTTTCCTTAGCACATGTTTTCAGGCACGGATGTAAAGTATAAAAAGTGATAACCTGCAGCTGTCAAGAAAAACTCCGCCTCTCGTGCCAGAATCAGATATGATGCATAAAATATCTTTTACATTCAGAATAATCATACACTCACTGCCCGGATTTATATGTTTAAATACCACAATTTCCGGACATTTTTAATTACCCCACCTGAAACATCAGGACTTTATATAAAAACAAAATCCGGATCACAAAAAACCATAATACAGGAGAATAAAAACACACATTTTCCAGAAAAATCTCAAAAAAACATAGCAAACCGAACGATACTTATCTGAAGAACGCAAATTATTATGGCTGGCGAAATTTTTACATCAATACATAACAACTACAGGCACAGAATACCTGCTGGTGTATCTGATCTTGTCGAACAACCTCTTTATATAATAGTAGCAACATGGGCGATGAGAACTAATACGTTACTAACAACGGAAGAAGTATCCCGTGAATTTTTACTCACTCAGCAACGCGCTACCGACATAATCCATTACATTCACAACGAAGGTTCTAAACATATTACTAGCGAACGTATAACACTAATAAAAAACACGCCCAAAAGAACAAGATATCGTGCGCTAAAAATTATTAATGTAACTCCACTACCAAAGCAATTATTAAAAAACATCCGAAGCACATTCACTTCAGTTGAAAGACAAAAGTCAGAGAGACTAAGCAAAGAGGATTTCATAAAAAACCGGGATAAACTTGACACAATCAGAAAATGGATGTGCATCAGAAAAGTCGGAGAAAAATATTCTGATATTTCAGAGTATTTATAAACAACAATCACCAGTATTTTTCCTGACAACAATAACCATAATACATAACTTATAAACCAGGGAAAACAAAACCAGAGAGGACTTCATTCCTCTCCGGAGCTGAATGATTCTTGCTGTATGCCATAATCATATACAGTACAACCATAACATGCCATCACACTTGTCTCTTGCAGGCACTTCACCCTCCCGACAGAGGACTGTTAATTATTTAACGGCATAAAGTTTCAACAGCAAGCCAGCAAATCTGAATGATTACAGATGCTGGCCTGCTGAATCTCCCTTCTGGAAATCGTCAGAATCTAGTGATTACTTACTTTGTTCTGGTTTCTCTTCATCCTTATTGCGCACTTCCACTTTGGGTAATTTATTAAAAACCAGATTTTCTTTTTCAACCAGAGTCATGACTTCTTTGGTGATATCAGCTGACTCGTTATGCGCAAGCACAACACCTGAAGACAATACGGCAATATTTTTAGGATTGTCTTTTCTCCATGTGCCTATGGCATTATCTATCGCACGGGATAACACCATTTTTGCGCTATTTTCCTCAATAACATATTGTCGTTCCAGTTTTTGTCTGGCATCAAGAAGCAGCGCCTCTTTATTCGCGTTATCTGCGAATGCTTTTTGCGCATCCTCATATCCTTTTTCAAGAATACTCTTAACCTCATTCAGATGCTTTCTGGCCATGTCTCCGGCGGCAGACTGATTATAAATAGCATCGATATTAACAACTGCAATTTCTTTTGACTTTTTCATATAAAAAACACCAGTAAGTACAATCAGCAACAGCAGCACTACTGCATTAACAACAGAAAATTTCATTACAGAACTCATTATGACAACCCTGAGGTGGCAGGAGGTCCCCTCCTGCCACTGTGTGATTAGAATATATATTTAATACCCAGCATTGCCTGGGCATCACTGTACCCTTTATCGCCAGCCTGAACACCAACATTGCCCCAGACATTCAGGTTATCTGACAATTTACCCTGAACACCCGTTTTGACTTCAGCAATATTTGTAGCTCCGTCCTGACTGAGTGCCGTATTATCCATTTTGACACCCCAGCTCCGTGTATTATGGATCCAGTTAACTTCCACAAATGGCTCGAACTGATGCGCCTTATTATCATCAGACGCACTCTTACCTTTCAGGTAAGTTCTGACGCCCAGACGACTCTGGATATTACCGTCTCCGCTGAGCTGAACTTTCGTGCCATTCTTCTCCGTATGCTCACTGGCTCTTACATTCATCCACGTGATCTGGGACTGCGGCTGAATATACCAGTCATAGTGGCTACCCTGGCTACCGGTAAATTCGCCGGCTTTAAAGGTATAACCCGCTTCCACTGAACCGGTAAATCCACGGGATTTCCAGGACTCCGCAGCCAGTTTTTCACCATTAACGGTATTATTAAACCATCCGTACTGGATCCAGGTATCGACATAAGCCCCGTTGTCATTACCGTCATTCTGCTGCCACGTTCCGTATAAACCGGTGCTGTATCCATTGATCGCACCTTTAGATTTATATCCCGAAAGCGAGGATGTCGTGGAACTCTTCTCATTTCCATAACCGGCCATAATCCCCAGTTGCAGACGGTCCTGACCGTCAGTCCATTGCGCAATGCTGCCACCCAGTTGCACAACATAACGGTTACTTTGCGTATTCAGCTGTGAACTGCTGTCCTTCCAGCGATTATGACCGCCGATATGACGCATCCACATACTTGTTGCTTTCTTCTCACCAGTAAACACATCGGTATAGTAAGTTTCCCCCTCACGATCGTGCATTCTGATGTTGAACAGCGTGTTGGCTGCCGCTATGTTCGCAATATAAGAGCCCGCTTCCGGACGATAGACCTTCTGTACAGGTTTATCCGGCGTGGGCTGTGGCTGTGGCTGTGGCTGTGGTTGTGGTTGTGGTTGTGGTTCTGGCGGCAATTCAGAACGCAGATACCAGTTACCGTCAGTACCACCCGCATTACCTTTATGCAGGAAATATTCCCATGCCCCTGCCACCGCACGGTTCTGCAGTCTGAAGTTACCGTCAGACTGCCCACCGACATGCACAATCTCAATGCCGTCAGCGGTCTGAGCCCCCTGGCCCCGGACATTATTCACCACCACGCCGGTATCACCGGAGGTGTTACCCGTGACAATCAGTTTGTCAGTGGCAGAAGTATCATCCCCCAGCACGGTATTGATAATTAACGTACCGCCACCACTGTAATCGCCATTTACGGTCAGGGTATTTCCTGTCTTACCACCGGCCAGACGAATGACGCCGGTATTGGTCAGTGAGCCAACGGTAAAATTGCCCGCCTCTGCCGTTTCATAACCTGAGAGAGCATTCAGTGATGCCAGTGTTCCCTGGTTATTAACCTGACCCGAAACGGTCCCCAGCCCACTCAGTGTGCCGCCATTAAGAACATGAATGTTTTTGGACCCTGACAACGTCGCGCCAGCGGCACGGGTGACTGAATCATCACCGACAATCAGAACGCCATTCTCAACCGTGGTATCACCGGTATAAGTCAGCTCATGATTAATGATCAGATTACCCGCCCCCTGTTTCACCAGAGCGCCGGAGCCAGTAATATCATTCTTCAGTAACCAGTTTCCACTGGCGGTAAGCCAGGTGACACCATCACTGTCAATCAGCCCGGTGCCCAGGTGTTTTTCATCTGAAGCCCGCAGAGCAGCATCTTTCTGCACACGGAATTCACCGCTGAAATTACTGTTATCCCCGGAAAGCGTCAGATCAGTGGTGTTCAGTATACCCACTGAACCTTCTCCGGACAGCGATTTACTCAGGTTACTGCTGACTCCGCTACCGACGGCGATATCAATCGCCAGGCGATCATTAAGGCTTTCAAAGCTGATGGAGCCCTGGCTTCCCAGCCCCTGTGCGCCGTTCATTTCAACCAGCGCCCCCTGGGTAAGGCTGGCATTACCGGTAAACCCGATATTGGTGCCATGTACCGTCAGATTGCTGCCCGTGACAGCCAGCGTTCCCTCACCGGACAGCACGTTGTTTTCAATGATGCCACCATTATCATCCCCCGGCTGACGCTGCGTGCCGCTGACCGTTAGTACACTACCGCTATCAAGCTGAATGTGCGCTCCCGTTTCTGTCTGCAGTGCACCGACAGTCTGGCTGTATCCGTTTGTTCTGAAGACGGCATTGCTGGCGACGTTCAGATTACCTGTTGCGCCAAGTACATTATCATTTGCCATCTGTAATGTGCCGCTGCGCACCAGCGTATCCCCGGTGTAGTTATTACCGCCGTTAGACAGTGTGACAACCTGCCCCGCAGCTTCGATGGCCAGATCCCCTGCCCCCGTTAACTGTGCGCCAAGATCTGTCTGCAGTCCCTGGGCATTCGCTCTCGGTGTCAGCACCAGCGCTTTATCACCGGTTCCCTGTAAATCCAGCGACTTCAGCCCATAGCCTATGTACAGTCCGTCACCTTTAATCCCGTCGGAGCTTCCCAGCAGCTTATAGTCATAATGTCCCTGAGCTACAACTTCACCGCCCTGAGTGACATCAAACGTCTGACTGTGAGAAATAGCCTGCCCGTTTTCATCCACCAGTTGCAGTTGCCCGCCAGTACCGGTGACGGTACCCGCTGCATTCACCAGTGTGACCAGGGTCTGCGCATCATCCTGCTCCAGCAAATTCTTACGGGTATCAACAGCCGGAATATCATTAATCACTTCATCTGGCATGGTGACCTGAATTGTGCCTTTCCCCCGGATATCCAGCGTACCTGCAGCAGAGGTTTCAATACTGTTGCTGGCAATGGTATCGCCCGGCATAACGGAACCAAAAATCAGCGTTCCGCCATTGAACCCAAGACCGCCAATCTGCTGAACACCGGAGCCAACCGTTGTGATATTCCCGGTTTCAGACATCAGCATTGCATGGGTTAACCCGCTCGTATTCAGCCCTTCCAGAGCAAAGCTACTGGTACCCAGCTTCAGAGTTCCGGCAAATTGATCCCCGACGTTATGGCTGAATTCAAAAGCAGATGTGTCGGCATCAAGACGGGCAGACAGTGTTCCTGTGCCTGTTAACAGTGGATCAAAGGTAAAGTTGCCTGCAACTGCAGGAATAATGGCCAGTTCGCTGCCCGATTCAATATCGACGGACCCCGGGCCGGTCCCCCCATCGGTCAGCACAAGAGCTTCCTTCAGAGTGACAAGTGAACTGTTCTTCAGCCCGACATGTTCAAAATTCTGTAGTTTTACAACAGAATCCAGCGTATGAATGGCGTTATCAAAAATCAGGGAATCAGAATCTCCCTGCCCGCCATCCAGCAGGTTCCAGGTTGCCCCTTCACCTTTAATGGTGAAGGTGTTCTTCCCGGTACCGGCAGTAACCTGATCAACATGAGCCTTACCATTGAGTGTTACATTATTATTGCCATTTCCTGCAGTCACTTCTCCTGTCAGTGTGCTGCCATCATCAAATAAAAATGTATTGTTACCCTCTTTTGCACTGACGGTTCCGGTAATACTGCCTTTATTGGTGAATGTGTTATCACCGCCGTTCAGAGCCACAACCCCCTGAATTTCAGCACCGCTGTCATTCAGTACGGTGGTATTCACGGCGTCATCAAACGCCATTGCAGTCCCGGTGGCGGACGCAGCTTTAATCTGACCTTTATTGGTAAAGGACTGTGCTTTTGAAGCATCCACTACGGCATGACTCAGAGAAGCAGAGATGAGATTACCGCTCTGAACCACTTCACTGGCTGCATTGTTAACCACCAGAGCAGAGCCGCCATCGGCCTGTGTAACATTGACACTTGCACCGCTTTTCACGACAGCACCATCTTTAGTGTTGACGAAAATACCCGTGCCGTCCGTACCCTTCAGGTTAATGACCAATCCAGCGGAGTCAGACATATCCAGGTTATTATCGGTTTCACTTCCGTCAGCTTTCTGGAACGCCAGTGCAATTCCACTGCCGTCTACATTAATAGTGCCGCTGTTGGTCTTGGCCAGGGAGGCGGAAGTACGTACACCAATGCCATCAGCCACATTAATTTCAGTCGTATTGGTTAACTGAATGCCTTCAATTTCTGCGCGGTTCTCAATCCCGTGACCGACCGCACCTGCAGCATTAACATTGATTTTCGCACCATCAATAACCAGCCCCACAGCCCCTGTATCCAGCAGGATGCCATGCGCATTTTTCTGACCTTCGATCGTACCCAGGCCACTCCCTGCCAGGTTCAGTGACGCGCCCGCCCCCAGTTTAATGGCAGCCTCACCATCCACAGCGACGATATCCCCTCCTGTGCTGGTAATCTGAGACTGTGCGCCTTCAACAAATAATGCAACGCCATTGGCCGCAATACGGCTTCCTGTATTTTCAAAGCGGCCGTTATCAACCCAGACGCCGATATTATCGGTACCGGCAGTGAAATCAATATTGCCGCTGTTAATCAACAGTCCCTGATTACGCGTAATAAAGCCCTTGGCATTATTCAGCGGCGAAGAGATATCTGCCTCATTGGTAATAACCGAGCCAGTATTCGTTTGCGTAATACTGCCATCCAGAGCGTATTCATTTCCGTCAACTTCCGCGACAACAGCGCCATCCCCTACAAGGTTAACTGATACCCCCTGTTTCAGCGTCGCTGTCGCCCCACCAGTTACATATAATCCCTGAGCCTGAGCCCCCAGGATCTGGAAATCACTGCCAGCCTCAGCCAGGACATTGCTCCCTTTCCCTGTGGCCCAGATACCACGACTGCCTGTACCGGAGGTTTTCATCAGCAGAGAGCCAGCCTGTTTTGCCCCATCTTCAATACGGAAAAGCACAGAACGTTCCCCACTGGCATCCAGCAGGGTTCCTGGTGCAATATTCGTTTTAATGGTTGCACCATCTCCGATAATACGAAAAGCAATCTGATCGGTAATACCGGAACCGTTAGCTGCAAATTGCGGTATTGCAGATCCAACAAGATTCACCGTTCCCTGCTCACTGGCCTGAACACCAATCGCTCCCTGTCCCTCCAGGGATATCGTCCCCGCAGTCATATTGACGGTTGTTTTAGCACCAGAAGCTTTAATCCCCGTCGTACGGTTAGCATTATCTCCGCTCTTAAGAACAAGATTGCCCGTGTTATTAATTGTCGTGGTTTCCTGCACCGCACTGGCAATTAATCCCACACCGCCATCCTGTACGGTAATATTTCCGCTGTTGGTTCCAACAGCGCCTTCCTCAACCCGGACGCCCACTGTATTCTTCCCGGTAAAGATGATATTACCGGTATTATCAAGTGTGGCACCATTACGGGCGATATACCCGGTCACTTTATCCTGGGTGGAACTTAACTGAGCCCCCGCCGTTAATAGTGTGGTCTTGTCCTTCGGATTAATGAGGTTGCCGGAAATATCATAGCCATTGCCATCCGCAATACCGGCTATCGCACTGGCATTATCCATCTTGATAATGGCATTACTTTCAATTGTGCCCTGCGCTCCTCCTTCAATTAAAGTCGCTGTAGCCCCCTCCCCCGTCAGGTTGATGGTCATTCCTCCTGACGTTACTGTCGAGGCCACTCCGCCATCCGATTTCCCCGTGGCAATAAGTGCATAAGAGTTCTTACCAGACGCCGTAAGTGCAGAAGAAGCTCCCGCAGTTCCCTGGAATGTCGCACCGCTGGCAATACGGAATAATGTTGAGTTTTCAGTGGACACATCCATAACACCGCTTCCGGTATTATGAATGGCTGAGTCCTTTCCATAGACATAAAACCCTACCTGATCGCTGTTGCCAAATAGCACTGCACCATTGCCTGACAGGGTCAGACTGCCGCCATCTTTAGCAAAAACCCCCACTGCCCCCGTACCGGCAAGACTGATTTTTCCGGATACATCAACATTGCTTCCGGCACCTTCCACCCAGGCACCATAGTTACGGAAACCACTGCTGATATCCACGCCGCCAACATTTATCGTACCGTCAGAATTTAATTGCCCTGCATTGATTGCCTGCAGTCCGGCACTGTTCAGACCGTTAACATTAATAACCCCGGTGTTTTTCATCCCGGAGCTATTATTTGCCAGCATGCCAACATTCAGTGCCGGCGCATCACTGTCATGTCCCTCAATAGTAATAGTACCGCTATTTGTAACATCAACCACGCCAGCGTCCGTAGCTGCAATACCATAGTTACCCTGAGCACCTTGTCCCAGAAGGATCGTTCCCTCATTGACAGCACGGGTAGCCCCTTTTGCAACTTCAATCGCAACAGAACCAACAGCCGAATGAGCTGCTGTTCCATTTTCCGCAACGCCAACTGTAATTCTACCACCCGCTGCGTTAGTAAAAATCCCTCCGGTACCAACACTTATCCCCCGGGTCTTTCCCTTGCTGTCAATAGTTGAGGGATCTGCGGTAATATTAATTGTACCGTTGTTAACCCCTTCACCACCGCCAGCAACGAGCATAGCCGTGTTTATACCGTATGGATTGACGGCTGCGACTTTAAATGGACGAACATTAATAACACCATTATTTACTGCACGGGAGCCAGCATTAATGGCCATCATACCTTCACCATGCAGTGAATACTTATTATTGTTATCCCAGGCATAGATAGTGCCATTATTCACAATGGAACTGTTATCATAAGCACGCATGGCTGTACCAATTGCATCAATAATACCATCATTGATACCAGTACCACCTGTGCGAGCAACAATGCCAGCCCCATAACCATATGCAGGCAATACGCCAGTTAGTTTACCTGTCGAACTTAACCGCGCTGTACCACTATCCGTTGCAGCCAGGACTGCGAGTAATCCGGTACTGGCCTGATATATATCCGGATTAATCTTCCCCCCTGCGGTACGATCAACATCGTACTGATGCGTTGTGGTAATAATAGCTTTATTAAATTCTGTCTCATATTGAGATGGTGTCAGCTTACCGTCAACTATCGCCTGAGTCAGATAATCATTATATTGTTGTAATTCAGCGAGTGAATTAACCTGATATTGTTGTCCCTGCCAGTCAGTAAAAGTACCGGCATACTTCATTGAATCAATTGTAGTGGTATATGTAAGACCATTTGCCGCTGTTGCAGCTGCCTGAAAATAAAATTCATTTGCAGAGTTCCAGTTGACCGTAGACCCTGCCCCATCAGCAACAGCAAGCTGACTATTCTTAAAATAAGAACCTATGAAACCAGCGCCAACATCAATATTGGCCGTCCCCCCCTTACTTGCAGTCACAAAGCGGGTTTTATAAAAAAAATCAGCAGTTGGTGAAAAGCCTGAAATACGCTCATCAGCAGAAGACCCTGCTGCACGCTGAGAAAATGCACTATTGTCGTATACCTGAACCGTTCTGAATGCGCCAGTTGCAGCATCCCAGTATTGCAGAGCTTTAGTTCTTCCTCCGGTATCAATATAAGATAATCCCGTCAGGTCATCTCCGGACGTAATGTAGCCTTCTGCCTTTGCCTGTGCTACTGACATATAAACGGTTCCTGAACCGTTGGCAGAAACTGAGGTCGGGCCAGTAATATTTTCTGTTATTCCATTAACTGTCACATTCCCGACAAAATTATTGTTTTGTGCTGGTCGCCATGCAGGAGCCAGTGAAGCATCAGCAAGTGCGCTGCTGCTGTTAAGCGTCATCGCACCACCAAGAATAATAGCGGATAATGTCAGATTCAGACGTGCAGACTTACATTTTTTCTTACTGCCCGTAAGTTCTGAAACCACGTCCCACTTCTGTGTGCTGTGATTCCATATCACTTTATATATTTTATTCATATATATCTTCCTTCAAAATCACTATATCGGTCACAACTGCGTTTTTACTGAAATAAGAGACAGGGGGATATTCATCAACTGATGTAGCCGCCTGACACCAAGTTTATCCATGACTCTGCGACGATGCGTCCAGACGGTCTTACTGGATATACCTAAAGTATGAGAAATCCATTCCAGATCTTTCCCTTCTCTGGTATACAGGAATACGGTTTGTTCTCTGGGAGAGAGTTGCAAATCAATAAACGAAACTTTCCTGACAACGCGATAATTAACTCCCGAATTCCAGTTAGTTATATAGTTTGCCAGGCTTGTGCATAACTTCTCATACGTCAATTTCCAGGGAATGCAAGGCACCCCGCTATGAATCAGTCCACCTCCATTTCCCCAAATCACACAGGGAATATTATATTTATAGTTCCGGAGCCGTTTATCCAGCCACTGGTTTACAAAACGCAAAGACAACAGACTTGTCGTAAGATCATCATCCGGAAACACAGGTAAAAGTACAACTCGCCTGTTACGCAATAAGTGTGTACCGGCCTCACTCTCCAGAAAAGAAAATTCATCAGCAGAGATAACGCAAACATCAGAAAAAGCAGCAAAGAACACGTTTTCTAATGCTTTGATTAGATAAATATTTTTTGTCGTTGTTATAAGCACCATATCTTCTGTCGCTCAGCCAATATCTGGCAGAAATCATTCAGTCAATAATGACAGACACATAAAGAACTATCACAAATGGTTATTCTGTATATGGGTGCCGCTTATTGATGTCTGACTCTAATCAGTTTGATAAAAATATTTAATCGCAGGTCGGGTATCACCTTAAAGAGGTATACAGATGTTCGAATCAATAGATAACTAACATTACTAAAAACTACTCTGTTATTGATTGAACGACAGAGTATCAAAAAAAGCACATATGATCGACAAAAACGATCGATTACACAACATTAATAGCTAACATAAATCAATCAAAGCAAATCGATCGATAACAACGATCTATCAGCATTAACAAACACACATAATTAGCCACACAAGACCATTAAAAAACACAATGCACACACTAAATAAACATAAAACACAATAAAGATACAATCAAATAACACCCAACCAATCCTTTCCATAATAGATTTTATAAATAAAAATAATTACAAACATTATTAATAGTCTGTAATATTAAATTCTTTAATGATTTATAAATTTAATAATGACATTTCGCTCAAAGCTCACCTGATATATGTCAGCGCCAGTGATATAAGACGGTAATGGGGATGCGGACGATTTCCAGGACTCTCAGGAGATGAAACATGTTTACTGAAGAACAAAAAATCCGCGCCATTGAGCTTTATTTCAAATATGGTAAGAAGCTGGCTCCCGTCGTACGCGAACTGGGCTACCCTTCGAAAAGAAATCTGCGGCGTTGGATCCGTTCATGGGAATCAGGTGGCGGAGCAAAAGAATCCATTCGTCATAAGCCCCGTTACACAGATGAGCAAAAACAGGTTGCTGTTGAACATTATCTTAACCACGGCTGCTACCTGACGTTTACCAGCAGAACTCTGGGTTATCTCTGCACCGATGCGCTCGCTGCTAGTTGGGTTAATGAACTTTATCCCGACAGACGACGTATATTTACCAGTAAGACCAACCCGGTTGCGCCCTTTGAACCAGAAGTCAAACGTCAGGCTGTCATGGCACTCTGTACACGACAAGTATCAGCCAGTGAAATCGCCAGGCGTATTGGTGTCAGTCGTGCGGTATTGTATAAATGGAAAGATGAAATTATCGGCAACAGTGCTTACCAGACTGTGCGTAAACATAACGAACCTTCCCTGGAAGCAGAACGCGATGCGTTGCGGGAGGAAGTCGCCCGACTGAATCAGGAAATACGCCGCCGGCAGATGGAGCTGGATATTCTGAAAAAAGCGGAGGAAATCATAAAAAAGCCCCGGGCATCAGTATCAGTCACCTGGACAACAGAGAAAAAACAAAGATCGCTGATGCCCTGAGACAAACATATCCCCTGACAGAATGACTGCATGTTCCGGGTCTTGCCCGAGCAGTTATTTGCAAAATGGCATCTGAATCGATCGCAGTTTGGCATCACAATCGATCATGATTTGGCATGCTTCCGATCATTGATTGGCATTCAGCCAGTCACTCCGGGAATTAACTCTTTTCACCACAATCTCCATTGCCGTGTTTAAACCAATGGAGACGTCAATGTCCAAAAAGAGAAAATCCAGGAGCACTATGGAAACCTGTTTTAAGATCCTTCAGCTCAAGTTCGACAAGAAGCTGACTAACCGTTGTATCGGACTGACGTTACACATCAGCGCCTCAACCGTTTTTGAGGTTCTTGCCCGCTTCAAAGCCTCTTCTCTGTCATGGCCATTACCTGCTGATATATCCCATGAAACGCTGGAGAAACTCATTTTCCCGCCCAAAGACACCTCTGCGTCAGAGCTTGTAATACCTGACATGCTGTACTTCGATATGGAAATGAGAAAACCGGGTATGACGCGGCAACTGTTGTGGATGGAATACAAGGCACAGGCGAGTGACAAAGCGATGGGATACTCGCACTTCTGCCGTTGCTACCGGGAGTGGAAAAAAAACGCGACGCCTCTCCATGCGCCAGGAGCATCGTGCCGGCGAAAAGCTTTTTATCGACTTCTGTGGTCCTACGGTTCCTGTTATTAATCCGGACACCGGTGAGATACGCCGCGTGGCAATCTTCGTGGCCGTAATGGGGGCGTCCAACTATACCTACGTTGAAGCGTGCGAAGGTCAGGACATGATGTCATGGTTAAATGTCCACAGCCATTGCCTGACCTTCCTGGGCGGCGTACCAAAGCTGCTCATCCCCGATAACCTCAGAAGCGCAGTGAAAAAGGCCGATCGCTATGAGCCTGTCATCAACGACAGTTATCTGGCGCTGGCTGAGCACTATGGCACGGTTATCATCCCGGCCCGACCACGCAAACCTAAAGATAAACCAAAAGCAGAAAACGGTGTCCTCATCGTCGAACAATGGCTTCTTGCTCGCATCCGTAATGAAACCTTCCACACGCTCAAGGCGCTGAATGCGCGCCTTCGGGAGTTACTGACGGACATGAATAACCGGCCAATGAAGGGGTACGGCAATCAAACCCGCGCAGAACGCTTCCGTATGCTGGATGCGCCAGCACTCTCTCCACTGCCTCTGGCGCCTTATGAATACACGGAATACAAAGCTGTGAAAGTTGGCCCTGACTATCACGTTGAATATGCCCGTCACTGGTACTCCGTTCCACACGAACTGGTCGGTCAGCGTCTGTCACTGAAGGCGGGGCAGTCGGTGGTACAGCTCTGGCACAAGGGGCAGTGTGTGGCGCAACATCCGCGCAGCACACATGAATATAAACACACAACCAATCCGCTTCACATGCCAGAGCGCCACCGGCGGCACGGGACATGGACACCGGAACGCCTTATAGAGCAGGGAAAACGTACAGGCCCGCCCACAGGGCGGGGGGGGGGGGAATCCATGCTGAAGGCCAACCCCCATCCGGAACTGGCTTACCGTGCAGTTCTGGGTCTGCTGGCACTTCAGAAAAAATACTGTCCGGAAAGGCTGGAAAAGGCCTGTTACGTTGCCCTGCACTATAACGCCCCGGACAGACGCTTTATCGACAATCTGCTGCGCCATCATCGGGATAACATTGAGCTTCCGTTATCCCGCCAGGGCGAACAATATCCGGCATATGCTTCAGAGCATGAAAACCTGCGTGGTCCTGGCTACTACACTACCACTGACAGAAGGAACAACTGTATGAGTGATAATCTGTTAAACAAACTGACCCAACTGAAACTCCCGGCGATGGCCGGGAGCCTGATACGGTAGCGGGAAACGCCCCAGACTTACAACGAACTGTCGTTCGAGGAAAGGCTGACGCTGCTGGTTGATGACGAGCTTCTGAGCAGGGAAACCAGTCGTGTGGCTCGGTTGAGAAAAAATGCCGGCCTGAAATACCAGGCAACACCGGAAGGGCTGCGTTGTCCGTCCTCAAGAGGTCTGCGGGCTGAACAGATGAGGGAACTGCTGAACGGCCACTACATAATCCACAGGAAAAACCTGCTGATAACAGGTCCGACAGGATGTGGTAAGAGCTGGATAGCCAATGCGCTGGGCGAACAGGCATGTCGACAGAAACACAGCGTCCGGTACTGTAGAACCGGGCGATTACTGGAACAACTGGCTCAGGGACGTGTTGATGGCAGCTGGCTGAAATATCTGAAACAGTTGCAAAAAATACAGGTTCTAATCCTGGACGATCTGGGGCTGGAACAGTTAAGTAACGCCCAGTGTAATGACCTTCTGGAGCTCATAGAGGATCGTTACGGACAAAGCAGCACGATAGTGGTAAGCCAGTTCCCGGTAGATAAATGGCATGGTCTGATGAAGAACCCAACAACAGCAGATGCCATCCTGGACAGACTGGTACATAACTCACACAGACTGCTCCTTCAGGGAGAGTCCCTGAGGAAAAATCCCCCGGTAGTGGAAAGCATCGAAAAAACGAGTTAAAAAGCGGTAGAAAAAGTTAAGTTCCCGGTTGATCGAATGGATGCGAATCGCTGATCGGACTTCGATGCCAACCCGTGATCGAATAGAGCGGAATACGCAGTTATTTTTATCATCGGCTGCACTGAAAGCCGGTGATAAATACGCCACGATACGTACGATGCTGACAGATATCTTTAACAGTAACTACCAGTATTATGGCTATCGTCGCCTGTATGCGATGCTCGGAAATGAAGGGCTACGGTTATCAGAGAAAGCTGTACGCAGAGTTATGGTGGAGGAACAGCTTGCCGTCAGCCGTAACCGTCGTCGCCGCTACTGCTCATATTGCGGAGAAATCGGACCAGCCCCAGATAACCTTATTGCCAGAGATTTTAAGGCAGAGCAACCTAATCAGAAATGGCTGACGGATATCACGGAGTTCCTGCTCCCTGCAGGCAAAGTCTGGTTATCACCGGTGGTGGGCTGCTTCGATGGAAAAGTTGTGAGCTGGTCTCTCAGTACTCATCCCGATGCTGAAATGGTCAACACCATGCTGGATAATGCTGGCGAACGTCCGGTAATACACAGTGACAGAGGAGGGCATTATCGCTGGCCGGACTGGCTGGAAAGAGTGAATGCTGGAGGTCTTATTCGCTCAATGTCCCGTAAAGGGTGTTCGCCCGATAATGCTGCGTGCGAAGGCTTTTTCGGTAGGCTGAAAACTAAAATGTATTACGGGCATAAATGGTTGGGCATCACGCCTGAAAAATTCATGCAGCATGTGGATGCTTACATCAGATGGTATAACGAGCGGCGTATAAAATTATCGCTGGGTGCTGTCAGCCCAACAACATGGGCTGACATAATAAAACAGTCCAGGAAATCATCCGCATCCCATAACGGTCAAAGATCGTGGCGTTGACAAAAAGTTCAATGCCCTCTAGAACAACAGCGAGAAAGACTCTCCCCCACATATGTTTACTATTATTATTGTCGGGCGAATACGATAGATCTTTTATTTGCTTCACGGCTGCCGCAAACTCAGAGGCCGGAACAACCAGTTTAACAACAACAGCGAAGCCTCCTCTAGATATTACTTACAGCAGAGAAGTAACAGGCTGGTAGTACATTATCATACAGGATAATAAAGAGACGAATAATTCAAAAACATTCAGATGGCTAAATAGTGGAATCAACTTCTACCATCGCAGATATATGGTTAAGAATTAACAATAAAAACAGTTAATTATAGCCAAAAAGGAAGTCAACACAAGAGACTCAACACCTTTGGATTACCATGGTACTCTTTGCAGGTATGTGCCTGACATCAGAAAATTACGACCAACATTGATTACTTTTTACGACCTTTTTCTTTCTCTATCATTTCACAACAAAAATTCTCCAGATTGACTTTATCACCAAAAGAGCGTCCCGGCTCCCTGGGAGGAGAAAACATTTTTTGACACTCAACCTCAGTCATCCTTCTCTCCGAGTAACGGATCCACTGCGCCGGAAGACTACCCGGCTTAATTATTGTTGCTGTAATTTTATAGCGGGCGACCATATCACTTCTCTTACTTCATAAATATACCTTCGACTGAGCCATCACCAGTGACGTAAGCGCGAAAAAAAGTCAGCAGACAGCAATGGCTCATGCGGAGATACACTAAAAAAAGCCCGCCTCTTATGCGGGCAAAACAGTCCTAATTTGGTCAACGGCATTGTTTTACACTAAACAATGAAACAACACTTGAAGTAGTGTGCACAAATCACTCAATATATTTCAATCCCCTGAGAGAATTTTCAGAATTTTTCCAAAAAAATAATAGCAAAACCAAAAGATACATCCGTCATGTGTACTTTCAAGAGAAAAACTTTACCTCTTCAGAATCATTTGTATCTATTAGGGTCTTCCCTTGTTGTGGTGGTTGAAGGCATGATGATGGTGTTTTAATTGCCAGAGGTCACCGCCATGGACGAAAAGTCCCTCTACGCTCATATTCTCAACCTGACCGCTCCATGGCAGGTTAAATCTCTTTCTCTCGATGAAAACGCTGGTTCTGTTACCGTCACAGTTGGGATCGCTGAAAATGCCCGGTTAGCCTGTCCGACCTGTGGTAAATCCTGTTCTGTTCACGATCACCGTCATCGTAAATGGCGTCATCTTGATA
>OLRM01000485.1_pt1 | contig 30774 bp, 23 predicted proteins | sample 1643211 | NCBI WGS metagenome assembly OLRM01 (sample SAMEA3136690, study PRJEB25190) | human gut metagenome | biome: human gut; feature: human-associated habitat; material: faeces | place: Austria | collected 2013
TCACGTTCTTGTTAATGATGTCGCGCATGCGCTGGCTGCCGGCCTCGGGCGCGAACGTCAGGCCGCCCTTCTTTTCGCCGGCGACCGACTCGGCCATATCAACGCCAAACGAATCCAAGCGCTGCGACGGAATAGACACGCGAATACCCGTATCCTCCAGGCGATGGTTGAGCCTGCCGAGCACGTCACGAATGCAGGAGTGGTCGGTCGTGGAGAGCGAGGTCAGCGACACCTCGTCATAGCCAGTCTTTTCCAGACCCTGAATCACCGACGAGACGATCTGGTCGGCCGAGCGCTCGCGCACCGGGCGATACGTCATGCCGGCCTGGCAAAAACGACAGCCGCGAGCGCAGCCGCGCAGAATCTCGATAGACAGGCGGTCGTGAACCAGCTGCGCATAGGGCACGCACGACTGCGACAGCGGATTCGTGGCGCCGAAATCCTCGACGACGCGCTTGTAGACCACGGTCGGCGCATCCTTACCCTCGCGCGGCACGGTGTAGCCATGCGGCGAGCAGGGCTCGTCGTGACGAACCTCATAGAGCGACGGCACGTAGTTGCCGGCAATGGATGCAAGCTGCTCGACAATCTGCGCGCGCGGAACTCCTTCGTCGCGCAGGCGACGATGCAGCTGGCAGGTCTCGAGCAGCGATTCCTCACCCTCGCCGATGAGGATGGCATCGAAGAAGGCCGCGTACGGCTCGGGGTTGTACACCGAGGGACCGCCGGCGATGATGATGGGGTCGTCTTCGCCTCGGTCGGCCGCTAACAGCGGAATGCCAGCGAGGTCGAGAGCCTCGAGGAAGTTCGTCACCGCCATCTCGTGCGGCACATGCAGACCGACGATATCAAACGAAGCGACCGGCGCTGCACCTTCGAGCGACAGCAGCGGAATACCCGCCTCGCGCATGGCGTCACCCATATCGGGCCACGGCACATAGCCACGCTCGCAGGAGATGCCCTCGGCCTGGTTAAGGATGTTGTAGAGGATGGCGATGCCCTGGTTGGGCAAACCAACCTCGTACACATCCGGGTAGATCAGGCAGCAACGGTAATCGGCATCGGCCTTGGAAAGCGTGCCCCACTCGTGATCGATATAGCGGCTCGGCTTCTCGACCTTGGCGAGCAGCGGCTCAATTAAATGAAAACAGTCTTGATACGGAACGCGCAACGGAAAACCCCTAAGCAGCGAGATCGGATGCGTCCTCGTAGGACGCCATAGGACGGGTAGCGCCAGCGACCGTGGTCACCAGATCGCGAACGCGGGAGAACGTGGCGGTGACCACCTCGTTGGCACGGCTGTAGTCGACATCGCGCTCGTAGAGCGAAACGAGCGCACGGCCCATGCCATAGGTGCCCGCGGCAGCAGTGAGCGCCTTGACGGCAAACCCAATATGCGGCGTCTGCTTGACGAGCGCACGGGTGACCGCGCGGATCACAAGACCACCGGCAAGCACGCCCGCGACCTCGTAGCCGCGCTCGGGCTTAATGCCGCGCCCAAAGACGGCAGCGAGCTCAAAGAGCATGCCCACCTGCGCCAGCGCCATAACGGGATAATCGGCGCCCGGCAAAAACACCAGCGCACCGGTCGCCATATTGGTGAGCGCGCACGAGGTGATGATACGATTGGCCGCCGCGATGCGCATGAAGGCAAAGTTCGCCGCAAAAGCCGTTTCCTTGTCCGTGCGATCGAGAATCCAGCGGGCAAGCGTCTCGAGCAGATACGTCTTATCGGTTGCCGCTACCGCGCCGAGCATAGGCGTGGACTCCTCGATAAACGGCACCTCCACAGCAGACTCGGCAAGCACGCACACGGGCGCGCCGGCGATCACGAGCTCCTGCACGGCACTCTCCAAGCGGTCGGAACCGCACGAGAGCACCAATACCACATCGGTATCGGTCTTTGGAGCAATTCGCTCCTCCCCCAGACGCTCGACGCGCACAATGCCCGAGGTCGTCTGCGGCACAAAGGCATCACGCACCGTCTCGGCCAGAAAGCGCGAGGCGGACGAATCCAGATAGACCGAGACGCGCACCGGCGTATCGGAATCCTTCTTAACGGACGCGCCCATCTTAAAAGCGTGGGTCAGCTTATCTACGGGAATTTTCATAGCAAACCCCTCCAGCGGTTACGCGGCGCCCGAACGATGCCGCCATATGGATTGTACGATACCCACCGTCAGCAGCTGAATCATCATCGAAGACGAACCGAAGCTAATAAACGGTAGCGGAATACCGGTAATCGGCATCATGCCGATGCACATGCCGATATTTTCGAAGGTCTGGAACGCCCACATGCCAACGATGCCCACACACGAAAGACGCAAAAACGGGGACTCGCACTTAAAGGCGACGCGAATCGTCGAAAAGATCAACAGCACGTAGAGGCACAGGAGCATAAAGGAACCGCAAAAGCCAAAGGTCTCGGACAGGAAGGCGAAGACGAAGTCGGTGTGGAACTCAGGCAGAAAGCCGCCGGCCGACTGCGTCGCATGGCCCAAGCCCTTACCAAAGAAGCCACCCGAGCCAACGGCGATAAGCGACTGCTGCAGGTTGTAGGCATCGTCCGAATCGGCATTATCGGGGTCGATAAAGACCGTCAGACGGTTCATCTGATACTGCTTGATGAGCACATCGTGGCCGAGCAACGAATCAAAGACCGAATCGAGTGCCAGGACGAGGGCCACCAGGCCCACGAGCAGGGCCAAGGTCGACAGCACCCATTCGCGGCGTGCACCGCTCATACAAATGACGATGGCGCCCGAAACCAGCACGACCAGGCCCGAGCCCAGGTCGCCCATGGCAACGACGGCCAAAAACGGAATGGACAGCATGCCGCAGAGCTTGACGTAGTCGCGAACGGTATCGATGCGACCGTTATACTGCGAGCCAAGCGTAGCAATAAAGAAGATGGTGATGAGCTTGGCAAGCTCAACCGGCTGGAACGTCAAGCCGATACCGGGAATCTTGATCCAGCCCGTCATGCCCAGACCGCCCGTATAGGACAGACCCGGAATCTTGGGCGAGAAAATCACGATCAGGTCGATGACGAGCAACGCCGTCGAGAAATTGGAAATACCGCGCAGGTCGGTTCGCCAGACCAGCACCGCCAGCACCGTGCCGATGCCAATTCCCAGCAGATGGCGCGAGAACGAAGCATCGGCCTTAAACTGCGAAGCCGACCAGATAATGATGGCACCGTAGGCGACGAGCGCCACAGTAGCCACGAGCACACCGATATGCACTTTTTGACGAAACGTGCCACGCGAGGCCGAAAGTTGCTTGTTGACACGGTCCAGGCTGCTGCGAGAGCCGGTCTTGGTTGAACGGAACAGATCCGCCGGAGAAAAATCCATCGCAACCTCCTATCGAACCGAAGAATCGCCCGAGGCCGAAGAGGTATCGGGCTCGTCATAAATCACACCGAGCACGTCGCGCACGACATGCATCGCGGTATCTGAGCCGCCGCCGCCCTGCTCCAGGACAGTAGCGATGACATACTTGGGGTCATCGGCCGGTGCATAGGCGCAGAACCAAGCGTATTCGTCCTCGCCGCTCTTCTCGCCCGTGCCCGACTTGCCGTATACCTGCGGCGTCAGGGTGCCAAAGTGCGCCGCCAGGGACGTCGATGCCATGTAAATCACGTCGTGCATGCCGTTGCGAACAAGAGCCAAATCCGAATCGCTGTTGATCTTGGCCTCCAGACGCTTCTTCTTGCCCTTGCCGTTGTACTTATAGGCATCGCCGTCGCCATCGCGCGACACGGCAGACAAAAACACGTGAGGCACGTACTGTTTGCCGCCGTTGGCAAGACCCATATAGGCACACGCCATCTGCAGGGGCGTCACCAGGATGTCGCCCTGGCCGATAGCAATGTTGGTCATATCGCCGGCATTCCACTTGCGGTCCTCGGCAGAAGCGTCGGTGAAGTACGACTCTTTCCACTCGGCATCGGGAATACGGCCCGCGCCTTCACTCGGCAGATCGATACCGCAAGTCTTGCCTAGGCCCCAGCGACGAAAGACATCCTGCAGGCCCTCGGGATGTTGCTCGTCATAGAAGAACGCCTTGCCCATGTCGTAGAAGACGGGGTCGCACGAGTTGGCGATACCCGACTGCAACGTCATGGTGCCGTGGCCGGAAGTCAGCCAGCAGCGCTTGCCCCAAGCCTTGCCCAGGCCCGTCCAATAGCCCGTGCAGTTGGTTGTCTGCGTTGAAGTGTAGGTTCCAAACTCAAGACCGGCCAGTGCCGAGAGCGGCTTGATGGTCGAGGCCGACATGTACTGTCCGCTAATGGCGCGGTTGATCAGCGGGTGCGAACCCTCGTCATCATTGAGCTCGGTCCACACGTCATTTGAGACGCCGCCGATAAAGACGGACGGATCGAACTTGGGCTCGCTCGCCATGCCCAGGATCTCGCCATTGTTGGGATCGAGACACACCACAGCGCCGTTGCCGGCATTGCTGTAGCCAGTGGTCTTGGCAAGCTCGATAGCGCTCGCCAGCGCCGTCTCACAGGCCTGTTGGATCTTAAGGTCGAGCGTGAGCTTAATGTCGGAGCCGGCCTTCGCGGGAACGGCGCCGGCCTGACCGGTCACATTGCCCGAGGCATCGACCTTGACGGTCTGCTCGCCACGAATGCCCTGCAGCAGGTTTTCGTAGTAGCTCTCAACGCCCGCCTGGCCCACGATATCGCCCGACTGGTACGTAATCTTGCCAGCAGAGGCATCATCATCGCCAGAGGCTTTCTTATTCTGGGCCTCAAGCTGCTCGGAGGTAATGGTGCCGGTATAGCCCAAGATATGGCATGCCGTCTCGCCATATGGATACTGACGCTCAGTACGCTCGGCAATCTTGACGCCCGGGAACTCGCCGGCGTGCTCCTTGATATAGGCAACCGTGGAGCGACGGACGTCTGTCGCGATGGTATGCAGGCTCTGAGCGCCCTCTGTATTGTCCTGAATATTGCGAAGGACCGCCACGTAAGGCATTCCAAGCACGTTGGCAAGATGGCGAACCAGAACCTCATCCTCGGCAAGGTCGCGGTAGGCCACGACAGCAAGTGAGGGACGGTTCTGGACAAGCGCCACGCCATTGCGGTCGAGGATGCGGCCGCGCACAGCGGGAGTGGTAACGGTGCGCGTCTGATTGCTGTTAGCCTGCTTCTCGTAATAGTCCGACGAGACCATCTGCATGCCCCACAGCTTGACGACAAGCGCCGCAAACATCGCGCCCACACCCGTGGTGAGGATGGAAAAGCGGCCCTTAAAGGCGGTCGCCGCAGTATTGCCCTCGCCCTCGGTGGCGCGCGGGGCCGTTCCATGCTGCGTATCGTAGGTAAAACGGGAATCGCCACGACGCATGATGACCAGCGCGACCACGATGGCCACAACCAGCACGATACCGGCGATAATAACCGTCATCTGGGAAGACATCTACGGGCCTCCCCTATTTGAGCTTGCGGGTCTTGGGCTTAAAGCGCATACCTGCCTGGCGTCCGCCGCGTGCGGAGAATCCATAGCCGGACTGCGGCACGACGCCAGACATCAAAAACGGAATGGCAACCAGACCCGTCAGGATCGAGGACGGCAGCGCATGGCCGAAGATCGCCACGGCAAAGCTCGTCTCCAAACCCATAAACAGCAGGATGATGCTGTAGATCACATTAATGACGAGCGCGAAGGCGCCCACAGTGACGCCGCGCGCACTCGGGGTACCGCCCGTCTGACCGACGGCGCTGTGCACCAGGGCAAAGCTGCCCACTGTCAGCAGGAGCGACATAACGCCCACCGGCACGGCAGCGGACAGGTCATAAAACAAGCCGCTGCAAAAACCGCACACGACGGCACGGGTCGGGTCGCCCGAGAACACGCTTAGGCACACCAGGATAATCATGAAGTTGACGCGACCGCCCGCAATGGAGATCTGCGGTGCCAGGCCTGCCTGCAGCAGCACGCACACGATGGCGGCGATTACAAACGTGCGGGAGCTCATCCCCTGCTCGTGTAGATCCATGGACATGCCCCCTATTCGCTCGAGCCAGAATCGGTCGTCTCGGACGTGTCGGAACCGTCATCCGAACTCTCGTCCTTCGTCTTGGTCGCAGCATCGCGCGACGTTCCCTGCGGCGTGCTGTTGGCCGTGCTCACGTCCTCATCCGAGGCCGACTGTTCGTCGGTCAGCGAGATAATGACCAGCACTTCCTCGTTGTTCTCGGCCGTGGTCTGAGCGCGCACCACAATGGTGTAGTACACGTCGTTTGCCGATTTCTCAACCGACGAGACGGTGCCGAGCGGTAAACCCTTGGGGAACACACCACCGATACCCGAGGTCACGATGATGTCTCCAACCTTAACATCGGAGTCGACGCTCACGTACTCAAGACGCAGCGTGCCGTCAGCCTGACCCTGCAACATGCCCTGGGCGCGCGTGTCCTGCACCATAGCAGACACGCCGGAGTTCTCGTCGCCAATCAGGCGCACGGTCGACGTTTTGGCCGAAACCTCGATGATCTGTCCGATAACACCGGCCGAACTCGTCACAGGCATGTTGATGGTAAGCCCGTCGGCAGAGCCCTTGTCGATGGTAACGGTCGAGGTCCAGGCATCGCCGGAGGCACCGACAATACGAGCAGCGGTCGATTTGAGGTTGTAGGTCGACTGCAGGCCGACCAGCCCCTCCAGACGCTCAGCGGTCTTTTGAGCCTCGGAGAGCTCAGCAACCTTAGAGGTCAGCTCCTCGTTTTGCTTCTTAAGCTCGTCAAGCGTGTCCTGCGACGCCGTAAGGTTAGAGAACACGTTGCCGATCGCATTGAAGGGAGTCGCCACGGCCGAGCCCACAAAGCGCACCGGCGAGGTAATCGTCGTTACGCCCGAACGCACGGCATGAATCGGTCCTGCCTCGCCCTCGCGGATGTAAAACGTGAGCAGCAACACCGAAATCAGGCTGAAAACAATCAACGGGCGCATACCCGTTGATTGTCGCTTGGTATTCAGATTTGTGGAGAAACCCGAAGATCGTGCCAAATGGAATCCACCTTTTGGAAATTAAGCATTGGTCTGGACGAAGCCGCCATCAAACGCATTGGCCTCGAGCACGCGGGCGCAGCCGTTAACAACGTTATCGAGCGCCGTAGGACTGACGTTGACCGAAACGCCGGTCTCATCGCGCAGGCGCACGTCGAGACCGCGCAGCAGCGCGCCGCCACCAGTCAGCAAAATGCCGTAGTACATAAGGTCAGAGGCAAGATCGGGAGGCGTAGCGTCGAGTGCGTCCTTGACGGCCTTGGCCATCTCGTCGAGCGGCTTGTTGAGCGCGCGACGAATCTCCTCGCTCTCGATGCGCACGGTCTTAGGCAGACCGGTGATCACGTCGCGGCCGTTGACCTCGACGTCGAGCTCGTCCTTGAGCGGCACGGCGGAGCCGACCTTGATCTTGATGTCCTCTGCCGTACGCTCGCCGATGGCCAAGTTGTAGGCATCGCGAACGTGCGTGAGGATGGCCTGATCGAACTCGTCGCCGGCAATACGGATGGACTGCGAGACGACGATGCCACCCATGGCGATAACGGCGACCTCGGTGGTACCGCCACCGATGTCGATGACCATGGAGCCGGTGGGTTCCTCGACGGGCAGGTCGGCGCCGATAGCGGCGGCCATGGGCTCTTCGATTAGATAGGCCTGGCGGGCGCCGGCCTGGATCGTGGCCTCAAAGACGGCACGCTTCTCGACCGACGTGACACCGGAGGGAACGCAGACGACAACGCGCGGACGCGGGGTCCACGGATAGCGCTTCTCGGACGCCTTGTCGATAAAGTAGCGGAGCATGGCCTCGGTAACATCGAAGTCGGCGATGACGCCGTCCTTCAGGGGACGAACGGCCACGATGTTGCCGGGCGTACGGCCGAGCATGCGCTTTGCCTCGATACCGACCGCAAGGATGCGCTCGTCGTTCTTGTCGATGGCGACAACAGAGGGCTCGCGAATGACGATGCCCTTGCCGCGCACGGAAACAAGCGTATTTGCGGTGCCGAGGTCGATGGCAAGATCGCCCGCATAGCTACCGAAGAACATATCCATCAAAGAAAACAACGCAACTCCTGCTGTGTTGGATGATTGCTGGAAAACTACTAGCTCATCATACTAGCGCAAGCCCGGCACCTCACTTGCGGTGAAGCGCCGGGCAAAGCTAAATCCCATAAGGTCACTACTGGTTGTCAGCAGCCGAGAAATCCATATCGAGCGAGAAAACGGCCCAGCCGATATGGTTGTCGGAGCGCACGAATTTGACGGTGTACTCCTGCTCGCCGCCCTTGGACAGCGACGCCTTCACCTTGGCGGTCGTCTCGGTCATGGACTGATCCATGCCCTCGACGGACACGGTGGCACCCTGCGGAATCGAGGAGACGATCATCGACTTGGCGTCCTCGGACAGGCTCGAGGCCAGGCAAGACTCGGCCTTTGCGGTGTCACCGTCGCCGGCAGCCTGGAACAGATCGGTAACGACAGACTCCTGAGACGGGAAGCCAAAGCCGCGCGTGTAGGCAAAGCCCAGACCGCCCGCGGCGATCAAAATGAGCAGAAGCAGTACGATGAAGACTTTGAGACCCGTGTGGCGATGGCGACGACGGACCTTGGCCTGCTTACGATCCTGACGGTCCTGCTGGACCATCTCGGACTCGGACAGCGTAAAGAAGCCGGTGTCCGAGGGATCGGGCATAAACTGACCGGTCGCGCCCGTAGGATCGAGAGGATCGACGGCAGGAGCGTCCATCGCGGGCGCCGGAGCCGTGGCCATGGCCGTCTGGGCAGACAGCGCGGCAAGCGAATCGTGCACGCGGGCAAGCTCATCGGCCTGCTCGGAGGTGAGCTGGTAGATGCCATCGGCAGTAGCGGCGTTAAAGGCATCGAGCGCATCGGAGGGACGGCCGGCGGCAGAAAGCGCCTGACCCATGCCGGCGTTAAGCGCACGCGTGTCGTCGCGGGGGCCGGCAAAGTCGATAGCCGTGCGGTAGGTCTCCACGGCATCCGCCGGACGGCCGAGCTTAATGAAGCAACGGCCGAGCTCGCCGAGCGCGGCGGCAGGAGCCGGATTGGCGCCGTCGATGGCGGCCTGACGGAAGGCGGTTCCCGCGTTGGCATAGTCGCCCGATTGGAGCAGCGCATTGCCTAGACCCAGATAGGCCTTGAACGGCGTGGCATAGGAAGCATCCTGCGTAGCAGCAGAGAACGCCTGAGCGGCCGTCGTGTAGTCGCCCACGGCGGCGAGCGCCTTGCCGCGGTTGGTGAGCAGCGCGCCGCGCTTGCCGTAGGTGCCGTCGTTGAGGGCGGCGGCATAGGCCTCGGCGGCCTCGGCATACATGCCCAGGTGCATCAAGGCGTTGCCACGAAGGTGATCGGCCTCGCCCATAATCTCATCGGGAGTTTTTGCCGCCCCAAGCATCTGGGCTGCAGCGGAAAAATCACCCGCGCGGTAAGCGGCGCGGCCCTGTTGGATCAGCTGGCTATTCAAGGAAGTCCCCTTTACTCGTGAACGATCTCGACATGGACGATCTCGTCGCCGGCACGCAGCTGCGAAATCACATCGAGACCCTCGACCGTGGTGCCAAAGACGGTGTAACCGGAATCGAGGTTATGCTGGGCACCCAGGCAGAAGTAGAACTGCGAACCCGCGGAATCGGGGTCCATGGAGCGTGCCATGGCAAGGGCACCATCGACATGGCTGTTGCGCGGATTGGTGGCAAACTCGCCCTTGATGCAGTAGCCGGGACCACCGGTACCGGGCATGCCGTCGGGGCCCTCAAGACCGGCAGCAACGTCGGCACCGGACATGTCGCGGGTATTGGGGTCGCCGCCCTGGATGACAAAACCGGGCACATAGCGATGGAACTTAAGGCCATCATAGAAACCCATCGTGGAAAGCTCGCAGAAGTTCGCGACATGAATGGGAGCGCCCTCACCGTCAAACTTGACCTTGATGGTACCCTTCGACGTCTCGATAACGGCGCACTCGTCGCCGGCAAGCTGATACTCGGGCGTGTAGAGCTCTTTCTTAAAACCAAACATGTGGTTCCTTCCTCGTGCGTTTAAAGCATATTTGTACGAATTGTAGCAATAAGCATGCGCTTACATCAATTGCGCACGTAGGTTATGCCGACTATGGCGAACTAATTTTAGGAACGCTGCTGCGGCTTCCAAGAACCCACATTGGCATCGTACTGGTTGAGCGCGCTGTTGCCGCCCTGTGCGATGGGCGCCAGGATCTCGCTTTGGTGGGAACTCATCGACTCGCCATCGGGAATGGCCAGCGAGATATCCCAGCTCTGGCAGATCACGTCGACGCGCTCATACATCCACTCGGCAAGCTGCTTTAAGTGGGCGATGTCGTCCGCATAGACCGTATCGTCCTGTACTTTCAGGTTGTTAAGCTCAACTTGCGTCTTTTTGATCTGGTCGCGCAGGGCGTAGGCACTCTGCGACAGCTCCTGACGGGTGGACAGCGGCGTTCGGAGATAGCCGTTGTTAAAGGAATCGATGACCTCGCCGATCTGGTCCTCGTCAGCGTAGGACACGATGGTCTGATACAGACCGTCGAGCCTGGTATAGAGCTGATCGTCGGTGAGCACGGTTTCTTCCTGGACCACCTCGGCAGAATCGCCCTGCTTGGTATCGTCCTCAGTCGCCTCGCCCTTTTGACGCGTGGGGAAGGTGGTTTGTGCAGCTTGGCCAAACTGATCATAGAAGCCAGGCATAACACCCATGGGATCGGTCGTCACGAACCAATAGGCACCACCGCACATGACGGCAAGGACCGCGATGATAATGAGCGGCTTAGGAATATGACGCTTATGCTTGTGATAGGCGTCCTCGTCGGGGTGCACCTTGCGCTTGGGTTTTTGAGTATCGTCATGCAGGGAAACGGGCGTGGGAATATCGACCTTGGGGATACCGAAATCCTTATCGAAAGCTGGCAGCACGCAGGTCTCATTGGGGTCGGCGGCGTCCGAAAGCACCGCAGCGGCAGAGGCCGGCGCATGCGGCACCTCGGTATCGATCTGCTCTTGCGTTAGGCGCGGAAAGCCCGCCGTGCGGCCCGCTGCCAGGTCGGATGCTGCCGCGTCCTTGGAGAGGATGCCCGGAGCGGGGCGTCCGCATTTGGGGCACGTACGATCATGCGGGGAAAGACGGGCACCGCAGCCCTCACAGAACACGAACTCGGTGTGCTCGGGACCATCACCCGGACCCACATAGGCGTTGCAGTAGGGGCAGAACGAGGCGCCGTCCTCGATAGTCTTAAGGCAATGCGGGCAGATCACGGCATCCTCTTTTCGAAGCAATTCAAACAATCGAGGTTAGAGCATAACATCGCCACGGCCCCACAGGAACAAGGCACCAATTCAACATCGCCAGGGCGCGTAGCTACTTCTTCATTTTGCTTGGCATCGAGACTTTGATGCCTTGGGCGGACTTGGTCACGCGAGAGCGCTTGGCTCCGGCACCCTTCTTTCTCTTGGGCTGGGCCTGGGCCACGCCCTCGAGCGCGCGGGCCTCGGCCTCGCGAACGGTGCGATCTTCGCGGCGCTGCGCCATGTCGGCGGCGAAGCGCTTGGCAAAACGCTCGGCCGTCGAACCCGTCGAGCTCACCTTGCCGCCACCGCGACCCAGGCGGACGCGCACACCGCGGCCAAAACCAGTTGCGGCATGACGACGACGCGGGTTGAGCGAATCCATCATCGTGGCGAGCTTAAAGAACACCGAGCAGGTAAAGACCACGATGACAGCCAAGATAACCATCTGGCCCATCGACAGGTTGGCAATAGACAGCAGCTCCGGGAATCCGATAACGCCCACCAAGATGCCGGCGACCACAAACACAAAGAGCACCACACGTAGGGGCGTGAGAGGCTGCGAGATGCGCCAGATCAGGCTGACGCTCGCCGCGCACGACGTAAGCAGGCACATCGTAGAAAGCGTGAGCTGGCTAAAGCCAAACACGCGCGCCACAAAGATATCGAGCGCCGCAGCCAAAATGACCGCAATCGACGCCGGCAGCGCACGCTTGAGTACGTTCGTCAAAAACGCACCCTTCACGCGAGCATTGTTGGGCTCCAGGCCCAACACAAAGCCCGGCGCGCCGATGCAGAAGAAGTTGATGAGTGTCATCTGGATGGGCTCGAAGGGGTACGGCGGCAGCGCAATGCACAGCGCCGCCAGGCCCATCGAGAACAGCGTCTTGGTCAGGAACAGCGACGCCGAACGCTGCAGGTTGTTGATGGAGCGACGGCCCTCGGCCACCACGGCGGGCATCGAGGCAAAGTCGTTGTCGACGAGTACGATCTCGGCCACGTTGCGCGCGGCATCGGAGCCGGCCGCCATGGCGACGGAGCAGTCGGCCTCCTTGAGCGCCAGCACGTCGTTGACGCCGTCGCCCGTCATGGCCACGGTGTGCTCGCGGCGTTTGAGCGCCTGCACGAGCTCGCGCTTCTGCTGCGGGGTCACACGACCAAAGACATGGTAGCGGTCCACTGCGGCATCGAGCTTGGCCGGCGTATCGAGCGTCGTGGCGTCCACATAAGCGTCCGCCCCCGGCACGCCCACCACGCGCGCGATCGACGACACCGTACGCGGGTCGTCGCCACTGATCACGTTGAGGGTCACGCCCTGCTCGTTAAAGTAGCCGATGGTCTCGGCCGCCGAGGTACGAATCTCGTCGCGGATGGTCACAAAGCCCACGGGCTCGGCCTCACCCACCATATCGCCATCGGGCGTAAAGCCGTCCACGCTCGCCACCACGAGCACGCGGCAGGTATCGGCAAGCTCGGCGACACGGTTCTCGACCTGCGAAAACACACGATCAGAGAGCACAAACTGCGCTGCACCCATCACATAGGAGCCCTGCGCAAACGACGCGCCGCTCCACTTTTTGGAGGACGAGAACGGAATGACCGACAGCGGCTCAGACACCTCGACCGGGCGATCGGCGTAATAGTTGAGCAGCGCCTGGCAGGTCTCGTTGGCATCGGCCGAAGTCGCACGTGCCACGTTAGCCAGCGCAAAATCGAGCACCGTGGTATCGACGGGAACAGCCGCCTCGTCCGAGTCCACGCCAAAGCCAACACCCTCAACAGGCAGCGGGTAGGTACCCTCGACCTCCATACGACCCGAGGTAATGGTGCCCGTCTTGTCCAGGCACAGCACGTCGACGCGCGCGAGCGTCTCGATGCAGTAGAGCTGCTGCGCGAGTACCTTGCGGCGCGCCAGACGCACCGTGGCGATGGCAAGCACCGACGAGGTCAGCAGCACCAGGCCCTGCGGAATCATGCCCAAAAGAGCGCCCACCGTGGACAGCAGCGCCGACGAGGGCACACGACCGGCAAGCAGCTCGGAAAAGCACCACGAAAGCGCGCTATCGCCCGGCGTACCGGCGGCATCCCACAGCTCGCTCACACTCGAGGCAAAGAGTGCCAGGCCGAGCGGAATCATAATGAGGCTTGCGAAGCGCACGATGGCGTTAAGCGCGTTCATGATCTCGGAATTGACCTTTTTGACGTATTTGGCCTCGTTATTAATTTTGGCCACGTAGTTGTCGGCGCCGACATGGATCACGCGGGCGCGCAGCAGACCCGAGTCGATAAAGCTGCCGCTCATGAGCTCGGAACCGGGCTGTTTCTTAATAAGGTCGCTCTCGCCCGTCAGCAGGCTCTCGTTCACGAGCGCCTCGCCCGAAACCACCACGGCGTCAGCGGGAATCTGGTCGCCGCGCCCCAGGCGGATGATGTCGTCGAGCACGATCTGGTCCAGGTCGAGCTCCACCTCGGCGCCGTCGCGCACCGCGATGGCCTTCTTGGAAGTCAGCAGCGTGAGCTTATCGACCATCTTCTTGGAACGCATGGACTGGATGACGCCAATAGCGGTATTGAGGAACACCACGAACAGGAACGTCAGATTCTTAAACGAACCGGTCAAAATGACCAGGAACGCCAAGATCACGTTGATCAAATTGAACAGCGTGCAGAGGTTCTCGATGATGAGCTCTTTGACCGACTTGGTCTTGAGCTCCATGTTGCGGTTGATCTTACCGGCGGCGATGCGCTCCTCGACCTCGGCGGTCGAGAGTCCGCGCTCGATATCCGTTGCTGCCATACCACGTCCCATCACGTCGCGTCAGTATAAGAAAAACCGCCCGGACCATGCGAGGTTCGGACGGTCTTACGTTCGATGGTGCCCCATGTTGGATTCGAACCAACGGCCTTCTGCTCCGGAGGCAGACGCTCTAATCCCCTGAGCTAATAGGGCCAACGTCTGGCATTATACCCAAGTGCACCACGGGCTATCAAAATAAAAGAAAAAGCTTTGCAATTCCGAGGAAGACGCGGCGCAATGGCCCACTTTAGAAGGCAAAAGCGAGTCAGATAGTATAAACTCTCATGCACCATATATACACGGCTCGCGATGCGGGCCGTTTTTGCAAGGGTTATCCATCGAGGTGAGAGGCACACCATGATTGCTATTTTAAAGCAGAGCGCCAGCGACGAGGCCGTCAGCCATATCGTCAGCTGGATTGAGAAAAAGGGCCTGAAGACCGACGTCTCGCGCGGCGAGAATGAGACGATCATCGGCCTGGTGGGCGACACGACCAAGATCGACCCGTTCCTGCTCGAGTCCATGGATGTCGTCGAGCGCGTGCAGCGCGTCTCCGAGCCGTTCAAGCGCGCCAACCGCAAGTTCCACCCCGAGGACTCCGTCATCGACTGCGGCCACGGCGTCAAGATCGGCGGCGATCAGTTCCAGGTCATCGCCGGCCCGTGCTCCGTCGAAGGCGAGAACCTCATCCGCATCGCCCGCCGCGTGAAGGCCGCCGGTGCCACGATGCTGCGCGGCGGTGCCTACAAGCCCCGCACCTCCCCCTACGCCTACCAGGGCATGGGCCCCGCCGGCCTCGACCTGCTGTGCGAGGCGTCCGCCGAGCTCGACATGCCGATCGTCACCGAGATCATGGACCCACGCGACGTGCAGGTCTTCTTGGACAAGAAGATTGACGTCATGCAGATCGGCGCCCGCAACGCCCAGAACTTCCCCCTGCTCAAGGAGGTCGGCAAGACCCAGACCCCGATTCTGCTCAAGCGCGGCATGTCCGGCACGATCGATGAGCTGCTTATGGCAGCCGAGTACATCATGAGCGAGGGCAACAACAACGTCATTCTGTGCGAGCGCGGTATCCGCACCTTCGAGACCCGCACCCGCAATACCTTCGACCTCAACGCCGTGCCGGTGCTGCACCACCTGTCGCACCTGCCCGTCGTCGCCGACCCCAGCCACGCCACCGGCTACACCCGCTACGTTGAGCCCATGGCGCTCGCCGCGACCGCCTGCGGTGCCAACGGCCTGGAGATCGAGGTCCACGACGAGCCGAGCCGCGCCTGGTCCGACGGCGCCCAGGCCCTCACCCCCGATCAGTTCGACGACACCATGCGCCGCATCCGAGCCATCCGCGAGGTCGTCTGCCAAGAGACCATGGAGTAGCCCATGGGTACGGTGAGAAACGCACGCGTTAACCAGGGCGGCCCCAAGTGTGCCGGCATCGTCGGCCTTGGCCTCATCGGCGGCAGCTTTGCCCGCGGCTATGCACAGGCGGGCGTCCGCGTGCTGGCCTGGGACCCCGATGACGATGTCATGACGGCCGCCAGCATGGGCACTGTCGCCGGAGAGCTCAACGACAAGACACTCGGCGAATGCGACATCATCGTCCTGGCTTGCTACCCCGAGGCCTGCATCGAATGGCTCGAGGCTCATGCCCAGGCACTCGCAGACGCCACCGACACCGAGGCCATCATGGGCCCCGTGGTGATTGACACCGTGGGCGTCAAGTGCATCGTGTGCGAGCGCGCCTTTGAGCTTGCCCGCGAGCACGGCTTTTACTTTGTGGGCGCGCACCCCATGGCGGGCACGCAGTACTCGGGCTACACCAACTCTCGTGCCGACCTGTTCCAGGGCGCCCCCCTGGTGCTCGTGCCACCCGCGGTGGACGATGCGCTCAAGCTGGAGCTTTTGGGCCAGGTGCGCGAGATGGTGCGCCCCTTGGGCTTTGGCAAGTTCAGCGTGACCAGCGCCGCAGAGCACGACCGTGTCATCGCCTTCACGAGCCAGCTTGCGCACGTGGTGTCCAACGCCTACGTAAAGAGCCCGACCGCCCAGATCCACCACGGCTTTTCGGCCGGTAGCTACCGCGATCTCACCCGCGTGGCGCACCTCAACCCGCAAATGTGGTCCGAGCTCATGATCGACGACGCCGACGCGCTCGCCTTCGAGATCGACCATCTGATCGAATCGCTCGGCGCCTACAGCCTTGCGCTTAAAAACCGCGACCAGCGCTATCTGGAGAATCTTCTTGCCGAGGGCGACCGCATTAAGCGTGCACTCGACGACGAGGCCTCCCACTAGACCACCCATCACGCCAGGTCGAAAGGACCGAAGCTTATGGCGATTACCATCGATATCGACACTGCACGCCCCTACCAGGTGCATGTTGGCACGTTTTTGCTGGAGCAGGCGGGACCGCTCGTGCGCGCCACTGCCGGCGGCACCAAGGCCGTCATCGTGACGGACACCAACGTAGGTCCCCTCTACCAAATGCCAGTTAAGCAAAGCCTGGAGGCGTCAGGCTACGAGGTGAGCATCTGCACTTTCGAGGCCGGCGAGGCCCATAAGCGCGCCGAAACCTATGTTGCCATTTTGGAGGTTGTGGCCGAGCACGAGCTTTCGCGCTCCGACGTGATCGTGGCACTCGGCGGCGGCGTCGTGGGCGACGTGGCGGGCTTTGTGGCCGCCACCTACATGCGCGGCTGCAAGTTTGTGCAGATCCCGACGAGCCTGCTCGCCATGGTTGATTCGTCGGTGGGCGGCAAGACCGCCATCGACCTGGCTGCCGGCAAGAACTTGGCCGGCGCCTTTTGGCAGCCGAGCGTGGTTATCGCAGACGTGGGGTGCCTGGCCACCCTCACGCCCGAGCAGTTCGCCGACGGCTGCGGCGAGGTTGTCAAGCACGCCGTGATCGCCGACCCGGAGCTTTTCGCCGAGCTGGAGAAGACCCCGCTCACGCTGGAGCTGCTCAACCGCGATGTGTCCCGCGTAGCGCTCATCATCGCCCGCAATATCGACATCAAGCGCGCCGTGGTCGTCGCCGACGAGCGCGAAACCAACCAGCGCAAGCTCCTCAACTTTGGACACAGCGCCGGACATGCCGTCGAGGCCTGCGAGCACTTTGAGCTCGGACACGGCAACTGCGTGTCGATCGGCATGGGCATCATCACGCGCGCCGCGGCCGTGCACGGCGTCTGCGATGCTGCACTGCCCGGTCGTATTGAGGAACTCTGCGCCCGCCATGGCCTCAAGACCCGCTGCGACCTCGATGTCGATGCCGTTTTTGCCGAGGCGCTCCACGACAAGAAGCGCGCGGGCGACACCATCGACCTGGTGATTCCGCACGGCATTGGCCGCTGCAGCATCGACCGCACGCCGCTTTCCACTTTCCACGAACTTATTGCCGAAGGCCTCGGCCAGAAGGGAGACGCATCCGCATGCTAGCCCGCATCACCCCGTCCCCACTCAAGGGCACCGTTCCCGCCATCGCGTCCAAGTCGATGGCGCACCGCCTGATCATCTGCGCCGCGCTCGCCAACGGCGAGACGCACGTCACCTGCAACACCACCTGCGCCGATATCGAGGCCACGGTGCGTTGTCTCACGGCGCTCGGCGCCCGCATCGAGACCGTCGAGGACGGCTTCCAGGTCCACCCCACCATGAAGAGTGTTGAGTTTGGCCTGCTCAAGGCCCTTGCCGGCGGCACGCTCGACTGCGGCGAAAGCGGCTCCACGCTCCGCTTTATGTTGCCCGTCGCCTGCGCGCTGGGCGCAGAAGCAACTTTTGTGGGTCAGGGACGCTTGGGCGCCCGCCCGCTCTCGCCGCTCTCGGACGAGATCATCGCCGCCGGCTGCGGCCTACAGGGTCTGGGCGGTTTTCCGCTCAAGACAAGCGGACGCATGCGCCCGGGCACCTTTGTGCTGCCGGGCAACGTAAGCTCGCAGTACATCTCGGGCCTGCTGCTGGCAGCCCCGCTGCTGGCCCAGCCCTCCTGCGTGCAGGTAACCGGCCTCATTGAGAGCCGTCCCTACATCAACCTGACGATCCAGGCCATGAAGGCCTTTGGCGTCGAGGTCAACGTCGAGCGTATTCCGGCCAAGGACGACCAGCCCGAGGTCACGAACTTCCGCGTGAGCAGCGGCTCGTACCGCACGCCCGGCAGCGTTGCTGTCGAGGGCGACTGGTCCAACGCCGCCTTTTGGCTGTGCGCCGGCGCTATCGGCGTCGACCCCATCACCGTGGAGGGCGTATCCCTGAGCTCCGCGCAGGGCGACCGCAACGTGCTCGCCGCGCTTTCGCGCTTTGGCGCCCGCATCGTGCGTTCCACCAACGCCGCCACCGTGCAGTCCGACAAGCTCGCCGGCTTTGAGATGAGCGCCCATGACATTCCCGACCTCGTGCCCGTTATCTCGGCCGTGGCCTCCCTGGCACAGGGCCGCACCTTTATCCGCGATTGCGCCCGTCTGCGTATCAAGGAATCCGACCGCCTGGTCACCACCACCCGCGAGCTCACCGCGCTGGGCGCACAGGTGCGCATTGCCGGCGATGACCTCATCATCAAGGGTGTCGATGCCTTCACCGGCGGCGAGGTCGATTCGCACAACGACCATCGCATCGCCATGATGGCCGCTATCGCCGCGAGCCGCGCCACCGGCGAGGTCGTGATCCACGGCGCCGAGGCCGTCAACAAGTCCTATCCCGATTTCTTCGACCACTACCGCCTGCTGGGCGGCAAGGTCACACTCGAGGAGGAATAGCATGTCCTCGACCTTTGGCAACGTCTTACGCTTAAGCATCTTCGGTCAGTCGCACTCCCCCGCTATCGGCTGCTCGCTCGACGGCATCCCGGCGGGCATCGCCGTGAACCAGGAGAAGCTGCAGGCCTTCCTCGACCGTCGCGCCCCCGGTCGCGACGAGACCGCGACCAAGCGCCGCGAGGCCGACGTTGCGCACATCATCGCCGGTGTGGTCGATGGACACACCACCGGCGCGCCCATCGCCGCGATTATCGAGAACACCAACACGCGCTCCAAGGATTACTCCGAACTACGCCGCAAGCCCCGTCCGGGACATGCGGACTTCCCCGCGCGTGTGAAGTATCACAACATGCACGATGTCGCTGGTGGCGGGCATTTCTCCGGCCGCCTAACGGCACCCTTATGCATCGCCGGCGGCATTGCGCTGCAGGCACTCGAGGCCCGCGGCATTCAGGTCATGGCGCACGTCGCGCAGATCGGCGGCATCTCCGACCTGCCGATGGACGATATGGTCTATCGAGAGGCCGACCGCAAGGCAATCCTTTCGAACGACTTGCCTTGCATTGACGCCGCCGCAGCCAGCCGCATGCGCGAGGAGATTCTGGCCGCGCGCGACGAACTCGACAGCATCGGCGGCATCGTGGAGTGCGGCATTTACGGGCTTCCCGCGGGCATCGGCGACCCCATGTTCGACGGCATCGAGAACCGCATCGCGCAAATCGCCTTTGGCATTCCCGCCGTAAAGGGCGTGGAGTTTGGCATGGGCTTTGCCGTCGCCGCCATGCGCGGCAGCGAGAACAACGATCCGTATCGCATCGATGCCGAGACCGGCGATATCGAGGTCGGGTCCAACAACGCCGGCGGCATCCTGGGCGGCATTTCCACGGGCGCACCCGTCATGTGGCGTATGGCCGTGAAGCCGACGCCCTCAATTGGCCGCAAGCAACAGACCGTAGACATGGACGCCATGGAAAATGCCGAGCTCTCGGTCCACGGCCGTCACGATCCCTGCATCGTCCCCCGAGCCGTCCCCGTAGCCGAAGCAGCCGCCGCCCTCGCCATCTGGGACGCCCTCCTCGAAGACGCCGCCCAGCGCTAACTACCCACCCCTCAACATCCCCCCGACACGTGAAAGGGATCTCCATGGACCTTGCTGACATCCGCCAGGCCATCGATGGCATCGACACCACGCTCCTCAACAGCTTTGTTGAGCGCATGGACATTGCCACCGAGGTCGCCAAGTCAAAAATCGAGATGGGCAAGGCCGTCTTCGACCCATCCCGTGAGCGCTCCAAGCTCAACAACCTCGCCAGCCGCGCGCCCGAGCGCTACGAGGCGCAGACCATCACCCTGTTCCGTCTCCTCATGAGCATGAGCAAGGCCGAGCAGCAGCGCTACATCAACGAGCTCAAGGGCATCACCGTCTCGCAAAAGGCCCACGCCACGGCCGTGGCCTTTGACACACCCTTCCCCCAGACGGCCACCGTCGCCTGTCAGGGCGTTGAGGGCGCTTACAGTCAAATCGCCGCGTGCAAGCTCTTCGACGTGCCCGACATCGCGTTTTTTGAGACCTTCGAAGGCGTTATGCGCGCCGTGCGCGACGGCTTCTGCGAGTTTGGCGTGCTGCCCATCGAGAACTCCACCGCCGGCTCGGTCAACGCTGTCTACGACCTGCTCGCCCAGTTCGACTTCCATATCGTGCGCTCGCTGCGTCTCAAGATCGACCACAACTTGCTCGTCAAGCCCGGAACCAAGCTCGCAGACGTGTGCGAGGTCTACAGCCATGGTCAGGCCATCGCCCAGTGCGCCGGCTTTATCGAGGCCCACGACCTGCATGCCACCAAGTACCCCAACACGGCCATGTCGGCCGAGATGGTCGCCAACTCCGACCGCACCGATGTTGCCGCCATCGCATCGCGCAGCTGTGCCGTGCTGTATGGTCTGGAGGTGCTGGAGCCTAACATCCAGGACTCGGACAACAACTACACGCGCTTTGTCGTCATCAGCCGCGAGCCGCGTGTCTACCCCGGCGCCAACCGCACCTCGCTCATGATTACCACGGCCAACGAGCCGGGCGCTCTATACCGCGTGCTCGAGCGCTTCTATGCGCTCAACATCAACCTCATCAAGCTCGAGAGCCGCCCCATCCCCGGGCACGACTTTGAGTTTATGTTCTACTTTGACCTGGACTGCCCCTTTGGCAGCAAGGCCCTCGACGACTTGCTCGATTCCGTCGACGACGTGTGCGAGAGCTTCACCTACTTTGGCAGCTACACGGAGGTGCTCTAGATGACCGATACCGCCGCAACCCGTCCCTACGGCGTGCTGGGCCGCGTACTGGGCCACAGCTACACCCCGACCATCTACAAGGAGCTCGCGGGGCTTGAGTACGTGCGCTTTGAGCGCGAGCCCGAAGACCTCGCTGCCTTTATGACAGGCGACGAATGGGAGGGCACCAACGTGACCATCCCCTACAAGCGCGCCGTCATGGAGTATCTGGACGAGCTGAGCCCGCTCGCCGAGCGCATGGGAAACGTCAACACCATCACGCGCCTGCCCGACGGGCGCCTGCGCGGCGACAACACCGACTACTTTGGTTTTCAGTGCCTGGTCGAAGAGCTGGGCGTTGAGGTTGCCGGTAAGAAGGTCCTCGTACTCGGTGCCACCGGCGGCGCGGGCACTACGGCCAGTATGGTGCTCGGAGATCTGGGCGCCACCGTGGTGCCCGTGGGCCGCACAAGCGAGGTCAACTACGGCAACATCGCGCAGCAATCCGATGTCACGCTACTCGTTAACTGCACGCCCGCCGGCATGTTCCCCCACTGCCCCGACGCTCCCTGTACGCTCGAAGGGCTTGACGCGCTCGAGGGCGTCATCGACATTGTCTACAACCCTGCACGCACGGGCCTCATGCTCGAGACCGAGCGCCGCGGCACCCCCTGCATCGGCGGCCTGCTGATGCTCGTGGCCCAGGCGGCGCAAGCCGTCGAGCGCTATACCGGCCAAGTCACCCCACGCGAGCGCATCCTGGACGTAACGGAGCGTCTGTCCCGCCGCGAGCAAAACATTGCCCTGATCGGCATGCCGGGTTCGGGCAAGACCCGCGTGGGTGAGCAGATCGCCCTGCTCACGGGTCGCGAGCACATCGACTTAGACGCCGCGCTTGAGAAGCGTCTGGGCATGCCCTGTGCCGACTTTATCGTCGAGCGCAGCGAGGCGGCCTTCCGCGAACAGGAGACGGCGGCGCTGGCCGACATCTCCAAGCGCAGCGGCCTGGTGCTCTCAACCGGCGGCGGCGTGGTCACGCGCGACGAGAACTACCCGCTGCTGCACCAGAACAGCCAGATTGTGATGCTCAACCGCAAGCTCGACGAACTCGCCCACAGGGGACGCCCCATCACCGCCCGCGACGGCATCGACAAGCTGGCCGAGCAGCGCATACCGCGCTACCGCGCCTGGGCCGATTACATCATCGACTCACGCGACTGCGCCGCCAACACCGCCCAAGCCCTCCTCGACGCCCTCCCACCCGCTCTCTAACCAAAACCATCACAAAGGGGACAGGCACCTTTGTGATGGTTTCTCGACTGCAAAGGAAGCAACCATGAAAGCACTCGTCATCAACGGCCCCAACCTCAACATGCTCGGCATTCGCGAGCCGGGCATCTATGGCAGCGACAACTACGACCGCTTAGTGCAGATCTGCCAGGAAGCGGGCGCCGCGCAGGGCTTCGACGAGGTCGAGATCTTCCAGTCTAACCACGAGGGCAGCATCGTCGACAAGATCCAGGAGGTCTACGGCAAGGCCGACGGCATCGTCATCAACCCGGCGGCTTACACGCACACGAGCGTCGCGATCCTCGATGCCCTCAAGGCCGTCGCCATCCCGGCTGTGGAGGTCCACATCAGCGCCGTTGAGACCCGCGAAGACTTCCGCCAGGTGAGCTATGCACGCCTAGCCTGCTTCGCCACCATCACCGGCGAAGGCCTCCAAGGCTACGCCCACGCGTTGGAGCTGCTGAGGGAGCGTCTCGAAAAGTAAGACTGCAACACTACTGAATAAATGATAGCGGGAAGGGCCGACTTGGTCCTCCCCGCTTTTAATTACGCCTTCTTGATCACGTACGCCAATCCAATATCGCAGGCACAGCGTACGATTGACGCGAAGAGCCACGATGCTGGCAGCGTCATAAGCAGAGGCATGGTCTGCCAAGGAATAAACCAATCGACCGCATGGATCGCAAAGATCGCCAGACTGGCTTGTCCGCAAAACACGATCCCTCGCTCAAAAGCCCCCAAAACCGGCACGTCTTTCAGCTTCTCCAGCGCCATGGAAACCCAGCACACGCAGTAGCTGCCAGCAAGAGCGGCAGCCGTCGCAACCACAAACCCATCCACGCGGCGGCTCGAAAGCTCAAGCCCACTCAGCGCGGCAAGGACAAGCCAAGCGACACCGGCTCCAATAAATAGCAGAGGCTTGTTCACGCTCGCCTCCAGCCCCCCTTTGGCGGGCCGTATAGCCAACCCACATCAGCAAGACGATGTAGCAGCTCAAATCCAAATCGAGCGGCAGGTAAACACCAAAATAGCGAGACACGCTCAAACCGCAAAAGGCAATCGCGGCACAGACAACGCCCCGCCAAACAACCCCAATTCCGCGGCGATCAAACAGCCGCACGAGCACATTAAACAACAGGCGCGACGTAAACAGCGCCGCCAAAAACCATGCCATGCCTACGGCGGTAACGCAAAGCCCAGGCACATCAACGCCCGAGGCAAACACAAGCGTCTTAAGCCCCGCAACCAGCGTACCGATTGTCAAAGGAGCGCCGCTCATCAAGAACGTCGGCACCTGCCACGCCAGTGCAAGAACCACATACGGCACCAGCAGGCGAGACACCGAACCACTCAGCAGCTCGCGCCACGGCTTCGGCCTAAACGTATACCCGGCAAGAATAAAGAACACCGGCATGTGAAACGAGAAGATCGCGTGCCGCAAGGGAGAGGGATTTGGAACGGTGTGCCCCACAATGACCAGAATAATTGCAATCCCCTTTGCAATATCGATCCAGTCGAGCCTTTTGCTTCCCATAGCGAACCCTTCAAAACCGCAGCACATAAGATGAAAAAAGCCCAGACCACCAAGCGGTCCGGGTTTAATAAACGATGGTGCTCCATGGCGGATTCGAACCGTCGACCTTGGGATTAGAAGTCCCCTGCTCTATCCAACTGAGCTAATGGAGCAAATAACCGCACGCCCAAGCAAGCGCAAGCCTGTCAGGCGCAAATAATTATAACCTAGTTGAACTGCTCGCGGTACGCCTTGCAGACCTCATCGACCGGGCCGTCCATGCGAAAGTTACCCTTCTCAATCCAAACGGCACGCTGGCAGATGCGCTCAACCTGCTCCATGGAGTGCGAAACGAACAGAACCGTCACGTCGCCGCTCTGGATAAAGTGCTGGATGCGGTCCTCGCACTTCTGCTGGAAGAACACATCACCGACGGACAGCGTCTCGTCAACGATCAGAATATCGGGCTCGGTAATCGTCGCGATTGCAAAGGCGATACGCGCCACCATGCCCGAGGAGAAGTTCTTAAGCGGCATATCGACAAAGTTCTGAAGCTCAGCGAACTCGATAATGCCGTCAAAGTTGGCATCGATGAACTCCTTGGTATAGCCGAGCAGGGCGCCGTTCAGATAGATGTTCTCGCGGGCGGTCAGCTCGGGGTCAAAGCCGGCACCAAGCTCAATCAGCGGCGCGATGTTACCGTGCACCTTAACGCTGCCCTCGCTAGGCTCAAGCACGCCAGCGATAATCTTGAGCATCGTAGACTTGCCAGAGCCATTGGTGCCGACCAGACCCACGACCTCGCCGCGATGAATATCAAACGAGATGTGCTTAAGCGCCCTAAACTCCTCAAAGAACAGCTCGTGCTTGGCAAGCTTGATGAAGTACTCCTTGAGGTTGGTCAGCGACTCGGACGCCATGTTAAAGATCATGGTGACGTCGTCGACCTCGACAGCCAGAGGCTGCTCGCTGTAATCAACAACAGATTCAGTCATCACAGCACTCCTTAGATGTAGAGGATGAACTTGCGCTCGGACTTATGAAACACGGTGTAGCCAATAGCAAGCGCAAGAACCGCCCAAGCGACGCACATACCAAACGTCAAAAGCGAGGGCGTGGTCTGGAACAGAAAGATATCGCGCATAAACTGCAGGTAGTTGTACATGGGGTTCGCATACATCAAGATACGCACGAGATGCGGCATTTGCGCAACGAAATCGGTCGTCCAGAAAATAGGCGTGATATAAGTCCACGCCGTGATGACAACACTCCACAGATGCATGACATCGCGGAAGAAGACCGTAAGGGCAGAGAGCATCATGCCCAGGCCCATGCAGAAGCACATAAGCAGCAGCAGGCAGACGGGCAGCAGAATCAGGTGCCAAGAAGGCATAACGCGGAACCACAGCATGACGATGGCGACGGCGACCAGCGAGAAGGCAAAGTTGACCAGCGAGAAGAGCACCTTCTGCACCGGGAAGACCCAGCGGTGCACCTTAACCTTCTTGAGCAGCGGAGCCGCACCCACGATCGACGTCAGGGCCTGGTTCGTAGACTCGGACATGACGGCAAAGGTAACGTTACCCACGATCAAGTACAGCGGGTACATCTCGGGCGTAATCGAGCCATTGCGGCCCTGGGCGAAAATCGTCGAGAACACGATGGCCATGACGATCATCATCAGCAGCGGGTTGAGCACCGACCATGCGACGCCCAGAACGCTACGGCGATACTTGATCTTAAAATCCTTGGTAACCAGCTGACGAAGGATAAACGCGTCCTTCTCAAATTCGTTCTTAGCAAACGTCGCAGGCAGACTGCGAGTTTCTTGTTGCTTTGTCTGATCCGACACGGATGCAACTCCTTTACTCGTAATCGTTGACAAACGAACAGTATAGACCCGACGGCCATGCAAACGATTCGCGCAACAAAACTGGAGAACTAACCCACATCTTAGGATGTCAAGCCCAAACGGCTATACTTTAAAGGATTGAATGTATAAGGAGCATTGAGTGAATTCTGATTCCATCGCCGTCATCATCCCCTGCTACAACGAAGCGCTCACGATCGGCAAAGTCATCGACGACTTTCACCGCGAGCTTCCGCAGGCGACGGTCTATGTCTATGACAACAACTCGTCGGACGATACCTCACGCATCGCCACCGAGCACGGCGCCACGGTGCGCCTTGAACCCCGTCAGGGAAAGGGCAACGTGTGCCGCCAGATGTTTCGCGATATCGACGCCGATTGCTACCTGATGGTCGACGGAGACGACACCTACCCCGCCGAGGCGGCCAAAGCCCTCTGCGAGCCTATCCTCAGCGGCACGGCCGATATGACCGTAGGCGACCGCCTTTCCAACGGCACCTACGCCGAGGAAAATAAGCGTGCCTTCCACGGCTTTGGCAACAATCTGGTCCGCGCCATGATCAAGTGGATCTATGGCTACAGCTTCGATGATGTCATGACCGGCTACCGCGCCATGAGCCGTCCGTTCGTCAAAACCTTCCCCGTGCTTTCCGAGGGCTTCCAGATCGAAACCGAGCTCTCAATCCACGCCGTCGACCACCGCTGGCGCATCAAAGATGTGCCCATCGAGTACCGCGACCGTCCGGAAGGCTCCGAGTCCAAGCTCAATACCGTGAGCGACGGCATTAAAGTCGTTGCGATGATTGGCACGCTGTTCAAGGACTACCGCCCGCTGAAGTTCTTCAGTCTGGTTGCGCTTTTATTCGCGATTATCGGCCTGACTTTGGGCATTCCTATCTTTGTTGAGTACTTTCAGACCGGCCTAGTCCCGCGCTTCCCCACCGCCATGCTCGCCGCCTCGTTTATGTTCCTGTGCGGACTGAGCCTTGCGACCGGATTCATCCTGGATTCTGTGGCAAAGGTTGAGAAAAAGCAGTGGGAGGTCAACGTGTACAGCAAATACGCCTACGATGACCAGCCCGGCCACCCTACTTCCAAGCCAAGCGAGAGGTAAACCACCATGCCGCTCATCTCCATCGTCGTGCCGTGCTACAACGAGCAGGAATCACTTCCGATCTTTCTCAAAGAGCTCGATGGCGTCGTTCGCATCATGACTCAGCAGGACCCCGAGATCTCCTTTGAAGCCGTTCTCATCGACGATGGCTCGGCAGACAAAACGCTCGCCGTCATGAAAGCAGAAGCCGCGGCGGCGCATCCATACGCCATCCGCTGGCACTCTTTCTCGCGCAACTTTGGCAAGGAGGCGGCACTATTCGCCGGACTCCAGCACGCAAAGGGCGACTATGTCGCCACCATGGATGCCGACATGCAGGACCCGCCCTCGCTCCTGCCGCAGATGTACGAGATCTTGCAGACCGAAAACTACGATAACGTCGCCACACGCAGGACCACCCGCGAAGGCGAGCCTCCCATCAGGTCTTTCTGTGCCCGTATGTTCTACAAGATCATCAACCGCATTTCCAAGGCCGACATCGTCGACGGAGCACGCGATTTTAGGCTCATGAAGCGACCTATGGTCAACGCCATCATCTCCATGGGCGAATACAACCGATTCTCCAAGGGCATTTACGGCTGGGTCGGCTTCAAGACCAAATGGCTCCCCTACGTAAACGTCAACCGCGTGGCCGGCGAGACCAAATGGAGCTTTTGGTCGCTGCTCCTCTATTCCATCGACGGCATCGTCGCGTTTTCCACGGCGCCACTCTCCCTCGCCGCCCTCACGGGTATCGTCTTCTGCCTCATCGCCATCCTAGGATTTATCGTCATCCTGGTCAAAACGCTTGTTTGGGGCGATCCCGTAGGCGGATGGCCCTCCCTTGCCTGCCTCATTACGCTGTTTGGCGGTATGCAGCTCCTGTGTCTGGGAATCATTGGCGAGTACCTGGCAAAAGCCTACTTGGAGGCCAAGCGCCGCCCCATCTATATCATCCGAGAGTCCAACGAGGAATCTGATGACACAGCCCAATAACAGCACGCTCAAGAATGTGGCGTTCTACGCCGCCTGCTTCACGTTTTCCGTCGCACTCTTTGTCGCACTTGCAGCGGCGGGGCATGTCTACCCCCTTGGCGACAACTCGTTTCTCACCAACGATCTCAAATACCAATACATCGACTTCTTCGCGTGGTTTCGCCGCGTCCTTTTAGGCGAGGCAAACCTCCGCTATTCCTTCTCGCAGGGACTCGGCATGAACACATGGGGGCTCTATAGCTACTACCTCGCCAGCCCCTTCAACCTGCTCTGCGTGCTGTTTCCTGCAGACAAGCTGACGCTCTTCGTATTTGCCATAACCGCGCTCAAACTGGGCTGCATCCACATCAGCAGCGCTTGGTATGTGCAAAAGCGCTTTGACCTGTCCAAGCCCGCCGCATTCCTGCTTTCCCTCTCGTTCACGTTTTGCAGCTGGACCATCAGCAACCTGCGCAACCCACTCTGGATCGATTGCCTCATCCTGCTGCCCATCTGCGTCTACGGATGCCACGAGCTCATTCGCAAGCAGCGTATGATCCGCCTCGTCATCACAACGGCGCTCAATGTCATGTTCTGCTGGTATACGGCCTACATCAGCATCCTGTTCCTCTGCATCTTCGTATTGGTCGAATTTGTCGATTATGTTGTAGAAAAAGGATTTAGCTGGAAGCTCATGCTCGATCGGGCCCTGCGGTTCGCCGGGGCTATCGCGCTTGGATTGCTTCTGTCCGCCTGGACCTTTTTGCCGACCATCCTTGCCATGTCCAAGGGCGGACCCGTTCTGGCACTCGGCCCCCTACTTAAAACCAGCCTCAAGTCGCTCATCGGGGGCTTTCTTCCCTGCATGTGGGTAAACAACGAAAGCACACCGCAGTTCTATTGCGGCATCATCATGATGCTGCTCGCGGTGAGCCTACTGGTTAACCGCACGGTTTCAATCAAGACGCGCATTGCAACACTCGTCGTCACGATAATCCTGGTCGCCAGCTCCGTTTTGAGCCCGCTCGAGTACATCTGGTGCGGCATGCGCGTTCCCAATGGCTTCTACTCGCGCACGGCTTTTTTGCTGAGCTTCTTTGCGCTGTGGGCCGCAGGATACGCGCTGCAGAAACTCCAAGAGCGGACAACATTACGTCGAGCCCATCGTCCGGCCATCATCATGCCACTCCTGGCACTCACGGCAATTGAACTATTTGCCAACGCCCATGTTATGTGGAACCAGCTGTACACAGGCTATTCCGAAGAAGCCAACAGCGCCTATATCGCCACCGCAACCGACACGATCACGGCTATTCAAGACCAGACTACGGCGTCGTTCTACCGCATTGACCGCACGACCACACGCGTCGACAGCGCCGCCCTCAACGAAGGCCTGGCGCTTGGGTACAACCAGTTGTCTTCGTATTCGTCTGCCAACAACCCGCAGGCCATCGCACTGCTCAACTCCCTTGGATACAGCAGCGTCGGCGAATTCTCGACCCGTTATGCCGAGCCCATTCTCGCCGTCGATGCCCTACTGGGAGTCAAATATGCCATTCCTGAAAACGTGCCTGCGGGATACGTTTTAGCCAAGACGAATCAGGCCGACTCCACAAGCGCGGTGTACCAGAACCCCTATGCGCTCAGCATTGGCATCGCAGCCTCAAGCGATATCCAAAACAGTACGTTGAAGAGCGAGAACCCTTTCGAAAAGCAGAACGACCTCTACAGCAAAATCCTAGGCCGCGAGGTCGAGCTCTATACCAAGATCGAGGCCACGAGCACGGAAAATAGCGATAGCTTAAAGCAATGGAGCGTTACCGTACCGGCAAGCTCAATCGGGTATCTCTACATCAACAAAGATGCGACCGCCGGCAGTTATTGGCCCGTCACCCTTACCATCGACCAGCGAACGATCGAAAACGAGGCCTGGAGATTCGACAATAATATCCGCCAGATTGCGGATGCATCGGACGCCCCGAGCCAGCATACGGTGTCAATCGGAGTCGCAGAGGGCAATTCAGACATGCCCCAAGACAATGAGCCGGTCTTTTACGCCCTCAATCTGGACGTTTTCGAGCAGATTATTTACGAGCTTAAGACGAGCGAATTTGTCCCGACAGTTTTTGAGGACGGAAGGATCGAAGGCGAGTATACCGCCAAGGATGACGGCAACCTGCTGCTGAGCGTTCCGTACGATGAGGGCTGGAACGTAACGGTAAACGGAACCGCCGCAGAACTAACGCCCGCCGCCGATAAGGGCCTGTCGTCCCTGAACATGCAGAAAGGCGCGAATAGGATTGTGATGACCTACAAGACTCCGGGCGCCCTTGCGGGGCTTGTAGTGAGTCTGGCGACCGCCGCCGCCCTTGTTGCAGCGGGGCTATACGCCAGGAATAAGAAAAGCCGCCGTTAACAAGCGGCGGCTTTTTTACTCTCGTCAATTCAATAGCGGCGACTAGAGGGTCTTGAGGTACTCCCCCAGCTCTTCCTCCCAGTCGGGCATGTGGAAGCCGACCGACTCGAGCCTGGACAGGTCGAGCGCGGAGTGGGCCGGGCGCGGGGCGACGGGGCCCTCGGCGCTCGCATAGTAGTCGGCGGTCGATACCGGCACGACCTTCTCGCCGTTGCCGTTGGCCGCCTCGAAGACGGCGCGGGCGATGTCGGCCCAGGACCTGACCGCGCCGGAGCCGGTGCAGTTATAGGTGCCGTAGGGCGCGTGCGTCCCCAGCACGTGGAAGATGGCCCGGGCCATGTCGCGCGTGAAGGTCAGGCGGCCCAGCTGGTCGTCAACGACGGTGACCCTGTCCAGCTTGTCCTCCGGGTCGGCGACGCGGTCGGAGAGCCCCCTCATGGTCTTGACGAAGTTG
>OLRM01000488.1_pt1 | contig 30552 bp, 32 predicted proteins | sample 1643211 | NCBI WGS metagenome assembly OLRM01 (sample SAMEA3136690, study PRJEB25190) | human gut metagenome | biome: human gut; feature: human-associated habitat; material: faeces | place: Austria | collected 2013
CGTGTCACAAAAGTCTGGGCATGCGACTAGTGGCTATTCGGAATCTTTATGTCATCGGGATTGAGGTCAATCCCGAGAGAAATAAGCTGTCCGGGAAAACGCCTGTGTACATGGCACAAGACTGCCCAGCAAGCCCTTCTCACGGCTTCGTCATCTGGCGGCTGCTCCCTATCGAAGGGCGTAGCACCGTGTGACATGTCCTGACATAACGTATAGACGTACTCGCACTCACGAAGGTCGTAGCATTCGGATGTTCCTAAATAGTCTCCTAGATTTCCCGCAGCCGGATTGTTGAAGCGCCAGAGGGTTTCAATAACTTGTCTGATCGAATTGCCCGTCGTATGCGTCGGTTCGGTCTCCTTGAGTGCAACCCCATAGAGGTCTTTCAGGTGCTCGCCGTAGGGCGCAAGATACCTGCTCTTGCACTTCTCAATGGTGCCGTTGTGGAGGGTGAAACAGTCTGCGGCTATTTTGTTCCTAGCAAGCAGGTTGAAAAATGCGGTGTTGTGGGTCAAAAGCAGAAATCTCACTCTCGATAACGAGAACCTTGCTTTCAAATCTCTGATGATTTGAGCGATGCTGTACACGTAATGAAAGTCCATGCTCGATATAGGGTCATCAATCACGAAAAAGAGTCGGTCGCTTTCGCTCTCCGCGTCGAGCAGATTCCAGGTTGAGGCGACGTAATAGCAGAACGCCAGCACGGACTTCTCCCCATCGCTCATAACCGCATCCGCGTTACCTCCAAGTTCTGTTTCGCCCAGCTTGATGGTGAACTGCGTCGGGTCGAAGGAGTATTTGTTGCCGAACACCGTATGTATTAATGTCGCTAGTGTCTCGGCGACAACGTCCCGTTTCAGCCTTTTCCCCTTGGCCTCATCAGCTCTAATCTTGTTTTGTAGCTTCTGGTAATCCGACGAGATGGAGGCTCGCTGTACGATTAGAGAATCGCAATCGCTCCTGACCTTCTTTGCCATCTCCGCACAAAGCCCCTGCCTTGTGTTGGTCAGGGCTTTCGACGAGCGCATGACGCTTTGGTCAAGTTTAGCCAGGATATTGTTGGCGTCGGCAACCGATTTCCCGAGATTTTGCAACCGATTGCGTAGCACCGCAGCATCCTGGTAGTCCTGTGCGACTGAGATATCGACAATCTTGTCGCGTAATGCACCGACAACGGAATCTGCTGCTGCATTGAGTTCAGCGGCAGATGGGATGGACGGTAGCTCGCTTGCTTCGAGCACGGGAAAGCCCGGCTTGAGCCGTGCAAGCCAGTTTGACCTTCCTTGGTAGCTTTCTACAAACGCTCCGTAGGAAGTGCGTAGCGACTCAAGGGATTGGATGCAGGTCTCTAGTGCGTTGACGGTTTTCGCTTCCTGCCCCTGCACATACGCCTCGTAGGATTCTATTAGCTTTCGGGCATCGGAATTAAAGGGTGTTCCGCAGAAAGGGCACTTGTCTCCATCCAAAAGCTTGAGTCCCGCTTCAACGAAGCGACGCTTTGACGTCACGTTCCTGATGAAGTCTTCGGCAAAATCATCCCTTGTGTAACGCGTCTTGAGCAGCCTTTCGGCTTCATCGATTACTCCCATATCGAAAGGAAAGCTCAATCCTGCGAGTTGTGGCACGTTATCAGGGAGTCTGACCAAAGCGTCGAGCTCCCTGCGCTTGCCGCCGTAGTTGTGCCCTTCAAGGGGCATTTCGAGAATCTTCTCAGTGGTTCTTCAGCTTGAGATTGGCTAGCTCCGTGCGCGCAGCCTGGACGGCATGTTCGATCTCCGCCCTTATCCGCTGTCCTTCGCGCTTGAGCTCATCGAGCTTTTCCCGTTTCTCGGATACGTCGATGTTCTCTTTTCCAACGATGTACCCATTGAATGCGTCACCCGTTGGTGAGTAATGCGAGGCGGCGAGGTTGTCGCGTACGAAGTCGCTGTTGAACACATGGAAGATGTAGTCGGTCGCGTTGCTCACGATGAATTCTTCGCCACGCTTGTAGGTTATCGTCAGCGATTTGCCAACACCTTTTGCGTCCTTCACGGTGAACGTGAAGGATCCCTCGTTGCATCCACGGTTGATGCTAGAGGCGTTCAAATCGCTCGCCCCTGCCTCCGCCACTCGGAAGAGCCTGCTGACGCAGGTCTTTCCCTGGCCGTTTGCCGCGTACATCGCCACGCGGGAGTCGGCTAACTCCATGCTTCCGCCTGTCTGTGCGGCAAACGGGCCAAAGCCCTTAATCCTGATGTCCCAAGAAAATCTATTACTCATATCAACCCTAGGTCGATGTTTTGCCTGTGCTGAAGGCAAGTCCGGGGCGTCCACGGTCAAGTATCCGCCCGTCCAGATACGCCTCGAACACTTTATGCGCGGGCAGAGCCCACATGTTGATGTAATTACTGAACGGCGGCTCGACACTGCCCATGACCTCGGGGAACGATACGCGCCCAATCTCGAAAGGCTCGTTACCGCACGTTGGCACCAGAAACGCGTTTACCACGGCGTCGAACCTGTGGTCGAGAACGAAGTCCCGGTAGGCATTCTGATAGAGGAACTGCTTCGTCACCGATTCCAGGCCGGGTTGCCTGCGCATCTTGCCGTTCAAGGTCGGCATGTAGTATTTCGCATCGTAGATGCAGAATACCCGACCGCCATTCTTCTCTTCACGAAGCGCGACGGTGTCCGGAATCAGCGTGTCTACGTCACCGCACGATGCATACTCCTCGTCCGCACGTCGCTCCCATATCGGCCTTGGAATGATTCCCAGCAACGTCTCTCGCCTAAGTCTCTTCCATTTGCCAACGAGCGGGATGCCGAGCGAGCCGAGGCGCTTGTCCAGCATGTCTCCAAATGCGACCTTGCACGCTCGCTCCCAGAGATTGTAGAAGCTCGTGGTGCCGAGCGTTCTGATCTCATCCTCGCTGGCGTCGTGTTCGCGATCTAGCAGATAGCGCTCCAAGAGCTCAAGTACGGAGACCTTCCAATCCACGAACTGCGCGCCGCGCTCGCGATCGAGCCTCATACGGATGGCCTCTTCGTCACCGAACGCGTCAACATCTTCCTCGGAAAGAGACACGCCCTCTACATCAAGAAGCCGTCCGAGGCCAGACAGCCTTAGCTCTTCCGATATCTCGGTCAGAACCGCCCGATGCAGGCGCGTGATGTAGTCAGAATCATCGCGCAGCGTCTTGCGCGACTCGTAGTCAACATAGATGGGATTACCGCTCTGCACAATGGGGAGATGCTTGCCGATAGTGCGGTTCCAGTCGATGACGCCTGCGCCGTTCAGCTCGATACCGTCTGTGTAGTTCGAGTAGACGCCGCGCTCGTGATACAGGTCGAGCAGTGCCAGCATGACCGGCAATTTGTCCGAATTGCGATCGGCGTCCTCGGCAAGGCGCAGTATGCTCGCGGCGTCGATATCGCGCTTCAAGACGCTGAAGATCTGCTTGAGTTCGTCCTCTGTCGGCTCGCGGTCGCGGAAGTATTTCGGATAGACCACCGTGACCACGTCACCGAGCGATACCATGCCCACGAAGGCGAACTGGTAGAGCTCGTCGGGGCGCGAACCCTCCTCGTCCGACAGATCGACGCCATCAGGCGCGGAAGCGCTCCGGTACCGTATGACGCCACGCGCCATCATGCGTTCTATGAAGTTTCTCGCCAGCGCGACGTCGCCGTCGAGCCGTCTCGCGATCTCCAGCTCGGAATACGGCTTCAGCTCGCGGAAATGGACCCGCCGCATGGGAGGCTACTCCGTGGACTGTTCGTCGTCGATCTCGTACTCCTGATCTGCTAGGATTCCCCAGTCATCGAAGTTGCCGCCGAAGACCAGTTCGCCCTCCCTGTCGAACACGGAGCAAAGCTGCGAGTAGGTGATGCCCTTTTCGCGGAAGAGCGTCTTGCGTCTGGCTTTGCCGGCATCCTCGTAGAGATACATGAGCACCTTGTCCTTGAACGCGTCGGCAAACTGCTCGTCATTGAGGCAAGCGGGGTCGAGGAAAAACGGGCCGAGGAGCTTGTCTTCGTTGATGTCGCAGTCGTGTGCCATGAGGTCATTGATAGCCTTGCGAAGCCTATTCCAATATACGCGGCGACCTCCGCAGGTTACAACCTTATCGCTCAGTTTTTCACCATCGATTTCGGCGTCCTCGCCATCATCGATGCCGATATAGCGGAAGCTCCACCGGCGTTTGAAGGCGGTGTCCATCGGGAACACGCCCTGATCGGCGCTGTTCATCGTTGCCCAGATGAACATGTTCGCCGGGATCTTGAGCTTGTCTACCTCCGCGCCGAGCTCGTCTTCGAGTCGATCGCGCATTTCTACGGGTGCATCAACGTCATAGGTGCTGACACCGTTCTTATTGCGGTCGAGCAGCTGGAACACGTCGCCGAACACCGCTGCTGGATTTGCGCGGTTGATTTCTTCCACGATCAGAAGGTGGTTCTGCTTGGGATTCCTCACGGCGTCGACATAAGTCTCCAAGAACGGACCGAGCACGTAGCGGTACGAGATCTCGGACATTATTTTGCCGTCCTCGCCCTCGACCTTCTCGGTCATCGGTTTGAAGCAGCCCACGAATTGCGAGTAGGTGTAATCCGGGTAGAACGTCACACGACGGATATTGCTATCAGAGAAATTTGTTTCTGCAAGTTTATTCAGGTTATGCGACTTGCCCGTACCGGGAGCCCCGAAGAAGATGAGATTTCGGGGCTCGAGAATCTCGGGAGCAAGAGCTGCTTTCAAGTCATCGATCATCGTCAGAGCAGCTTCTATGGAGGCAAGGCCATCTTTGATAACTTCCCGAAGCTCAGGATAGGCCTTAACGATGCCCTCGATGGAACTGGCAGATGATCGCCCACAAGCTGCCAGAAGCGCGCCAACGTCGCTTCTCGGACTTGCGTCTATTTCTCGAACGGTTTGGTTCGAGTAATCGTTAAGACCGACAAGGGGGGCTTCAGCAAAGTGAATATAAGCCGTTGGATAGTTCTCTAGGAGCCCGATTTTGTCGATAGAACTCTTGAAGATGTACCCAATGGAAAGATCGATGGAAGAATCGTCGTTGTGCTTCTCGCCGAGTCGCACCTCTTCGATACGGGCAATTGCGCGGATGCCCTGCTTCCATGCGGTGGGCATTCCTTTTGAGTTGTCAGAACCAAGCCAAATGACTGCATAAGTTCCAGCTTGCAGAGCGCGTGGAACCTGCTTGCAAATGACATTGAGTAGGTAAGCGGGGTTTTGCACTCCGTAAGGTAGTGCGTCTATTGTCTTAATGTCATCGACGCTGTCTTTACCAAGTCGCAGGGTAACAAAGCTTGCACTAGGCATTCGTTTGCCCCTTTCTGTTCGCCAGCTTTTCAAGCCCCTCCCGTAGGGGCGGGAACAGATGCCTGTTGTTGTTGTCGACACGCCTAAGAATGCCTTCTGCGGCGTTGGGCGTGAGGTAGTAGCGGTCGGCAGTCTTATCCTTTTCAACGATAGAGTAGAGATCGCTCGTGATGGGGGTGCAGGGAAGCTCGCGATGTTCGGCGAGCATATACCTACCATTCCACATAATTCCTGATTTACCCCAACGTATTTTTTCATGCTCGATCGAAGTGTCGGGCAAATCGTGCCAGACGCTTTCCTTAAAGGGGGCATGGCGAGCGAGGAGGTCGTCAAGGGAGACTTCGCTCGTATTCTCAAGTTCGATCTTGATTCTTTTGGCTATCCACTGAATGACCGGAACGGAAACGGCGTTGCCGATCGCGGCATATCGAAGCGAATCTGCATCTTCCGAATCGGCATCGACCTTAGTCCAATCGTCAGGAAACCCCTGAAGCCGTTCACATTCAATAGGCGTAAGCCGTCGTACGCCATCTTTGCACGTCACATAAGTACGGCTCCAGTCTGTTCCGGTGTGCCTGCCTGAAGTTGCGGCAAGGCAATAGCCAACCTGCGGCATACGAGGATATTCACCTGCTGGCGTAGATTCGGTAATAAACGCGGCGCGTTCACGAGCTGCCTTATTCGGGACCTCGGTTTCGAAGAGCGCTGATAGCGCATGTGGCATCGAGTTCTTCCAACAGCAAAGGTATACACGCGGACGAGATTGCGGGACGCCGAAATACCTGCTATTGAGAAGCCTCCAAGCAACTCCGTAACCAAGAGAATTCATCGTGCTCAGGATAACGGCAAAGTCATTCCCGCTATTTGAGTTAAAAAGGCCGGCGACGTTTTCGATCAGAACAACCTCCGGTTTCTTCGTTTCGATGAGCTCAGCGAAACGATGAAATAAGCCGGATCGGCTCCCTTTAAGGCCGAGACGAGAGAGGGAGCCCCTGGCAACAGATATATCTTGGCAGGGAAATCCGCCGCACCATACCTCCGCATCCGGGATGGTGTTAGCATCGACCTCGTTGATGTCTCCCGCCTTGGGAACATCGGGCCATCTCAAATTGAGGACTTCGTTGCAGAACGAATTGTTTTCGCAGATATACGAACTGCTAAAGCCCTCTTTTTCGAATCCGAGATCAAAGCCTCCAATTCCTGCAAAAAAGGAGTTAACGTTAAACGAATCCATATAAAGCAGCCTGCCTATCAGAAGGGTTAACGGTCAGAATGGCGCTCGAAAGAAAGCAAGTCGCTTAGTAGGCATGTCCTGACATAGGCGCTAAAGCTTAAACCGTTAAGCGAGGCCTTTTCCGCAGCAATAGTCTTCAGGTGTTCAGGGATGCGGATGGTGATGGCGGTCGTATCGCCAGCAACAAGATACTCACGTACTTGCGTAGATTCAAACTTACCGCTAGCGAGTTCACTATATTTCATTTCGTCCCCCGCATCTTTCATTTCGTTTTCTGCACCGTAATGCAATACAACCGATTCATTCTAGCATTTGGACATTTAAAATCACTCTGCGAATAGCGTGGGCGCAGACAAGGCTGAGGGGATTCAGTTCAATGTTCCTGCCCCCGACATCCGCTGGGGCACCCGGAACCGCTGCGCGCTGATCGTCCAGGGGCGCCCGCTTCAAGCTCCGCCCACATCCGCGCTCTCGCCTTCTCGCTTAGGCCGGCGGCATTGGTGGGCGCACGGACGGACGAGTCGTCTGGGCTCGCCGTCGTTCGATTCCTAGGTGGCGTCGGCTGGGCGGACCTCTTCAACCGTCAGGCCGGCGTGAACGATGGGTGGCAGTCACTCGGTAGCATGGGGAAGAACGGCAGGTTCAACAAGTTCGGCGCCATGAAGAAGGTGGGTGTCCAGTTGGCGGCGGTGTCCAACCTCGCGCTGTAGGGCGTCGCCCTCGTAGTCGGTCAGGCGTATATGACGCAGATTTACAGTAGACTGGAGAGCGGCGAACGGGGCATCGAGGAGGTCTGTCGGACGATGGAGTGCGCGGACGCCGCGCGACTCAAGGCGAGCTTCGACGCGCTGGGGCGCCTCGCGCTTCTGTACGAGGAGAGCGCATCCACGAGCGAGAGCCCGACCGTGGCATGCCGGACAATCGAGGACGCGACGAACATCGCCAGGAGGCATGCAATTGAGAGCCCTCTCTCATGGACGACGTCGCGAAGGCTGTAAAGGGGAGAGCCTTGCCAGGGAGCGGGAACGCCTGCGCAAAGCCGCGCACGCCTCGGGCGGGGCGTGGGAGCTCGAGCAGTCGAACGCCTCGGAGCATGACGTGGTCTCGCTCGCGTTCAACGTTGCGGATGCGCTCGTCACCGAAGGCGATGAGATTCGGGTGGTGTCCTTCAAATGAGCAGCCGGATCGTAGACAACTCATTGGCTGCTACGCATCATGACGATGGTCATCACGGAATCGAATGCCCCCGTCGCTGCGTTTGCTAAGTATGCCGATGTACGAGATCGAGGTGCTACCGAGAATGACGGGAAGCACGAGAAGTCGGAGTTGATGAGCACGGGTGGAGAAGAGCCTTTCTGCCGCCTGGCGGGACTCGCGGCGGATGGGTCTTCCGAGCCCCTGCGGGCCGTATCCTCATCCTTGCCGTACCATTTGGCGAAGTACTCCCAGCTCTGCATGAGGCTGGCTACGTCCTCTTTCATACCCTGCTTCTTCTTGGCCGTTGTGTCCGAGATGATGCTGTCATCGAAGGTCATGCGCACCAGCCCCTCGTCGGGCAGGTCCGCCCCCCGCCTGCGCTCCGCTGTCAGCAGGGCGCGACAGATGCTCGCGATCGCTCCCTCCAGCGTGTGCTCGTGTCGGTGGATGTTGCGCATGGGGGGCGAGTTGTCGGCCGAGGCCTCCGTGGCTGTCTTCACGTGTCCACGTTGTCGAAGTCGAAGTAGTTGATGCCAATGCCGCACAGGTCTCCGAGCACCTGAAGCGCAACGCGGAACGCCCGCGCCTGGTCCTTAGTGCGGAGCACCGGGGAGAGCTCGTAGATTGTGTTTCTGGTGTTCATGCAGCTTCTATAGCAAATATCGAATTGTGCTAAATGATCTTATATCACGTCGACCTAAATCTCACTATCTGATATAGAAGTTCAAATAATGCTATACTAAGCTACTCAGGCATCCATTGGCGAAAGGAAGGAGCCGCGCCGTGGCCAGCACCCTTCAAGAGTTCCGCAAACAAGCCGGTTACCGGACCGCGCCTGAGTTCGCGCGCGCCATGGACATACCCGAGTCCACCTATGCCCGCTACGAGAGCAACCCGGACAAGATTCCCCTCGACAAGGCGTGGAGGCTCGCCGACGTTTTCGGCTGCTCCATCGACACCATCGTCGACCGCGAGCGCATCGAGGTGGGAGACGCCCGCGGCGAGGTGCAGCGCGCCTACGACGCGCTCTCGCCCGACTCCAGGGTGGCCCTCGACAAGTACCTTACGTTCCTCGTGCGGGCCGACGCCGACGAGCGCGCCCGCGCCGAGGAGGTGGAGCGCCGGCGCTGCGAAGCGCTCGTCGCGTCCTATGAGACCCTCTACATCAACTCCCTCAACGAGGGCGCCCCCTTCGGTGAACTCGCAGACGAGGGGGACCCCGAGAGGCGCCGCGACGGCTTTCGGGCCTTCATCACGCTTATGGCCGAGGAGAAGCGCGGCGAGTCCGGCACCAAGTTCGAGCGCATCCGCGACGAGGCGGTGATCGCCAAGATCATGGACGCCTACGACCGTATTCACTGGGCCGACCTGTCGCGCGTGGAGTACGACTCCCGCGCAGATCTTTCCGACAGGCTTTTCATCAGCTTCGACAGCGCTGGGCGCTCCGGGAAAGGGGGTGCGGTCGGCAAGTAGCGCGAAAAAACGAGAGCGGCCCCGTGGGAGCGGCAACTCCCACGGGGCCTGCGTCCAATCCAGAGGCATCCAGAGAGGACGGTGACATTATATGTCATCACGCACGAACCTACCCAAACCCAACGTGAGCAAGGGCAAGCGGACGCTCCAGCGCATGCGCCGCGAGGCGGGTTTTCGCTCCGCCAAGGACTTCGCCGAGCGCGTGGGCATCCCCATATCCACCTACGCCCGCTACGAGCGCGCGGGCGACGGACCCGAGTGCGGCATCCCGCTGCCCAGCGCTTGGGCGATAGCCGATGCGCTCGGCTGCTCCATCGACCTCGTCGTCGGACGCGAAGACATCGACGCCGCCGGCGACTCGATCCGGGAGCGCGTCGAGGCCCTCTCGCGCACCGGCCGCGAGATGCACGAGGACTACCTGCGCTTCCTCGAGTTCCGAGAGGGCGCGAACGTCTCCCAGGATTGGAGGTGGTAGGTATGGCCAAGGCTATCGAGGCACAGCTTCAAATTGAAGCTCAGCGCCCTGTGCGGGTTTTCTGGGAGCTATGTTTCCAAAATGAGGTGGCAGATTGCGCAACGGTCGATGTGCGATTTGTTGAGCTGGAGTGTGCGCCATGCTGCTGAACACGGGTGAATACAAAGAGGCCCTCGATCATGTGGTCGAGATCATCTCTTCCGCGCGATCGAATGCGGCACAGAAGGCCTCTGCGGAGATGATTCGCATGTACTGGCTCATAGGCAACGAGCTTGTGGCGCGTTCGGAGTGGGGCAACAAATACATCGAAACCCTGTCGAAGGACATCCGGGCTGCATTCCCGGGAATTAAGGGTTTTTCGGTCCGCAGCCTCAAGTACATGGCAAAGTTCGCTCGTGAGGTGGATTCTGAATTGTGCAATAGCTATTGCACAATTCCATGGGGTCATGTGGTCAAGCTTCTCGATAAGACGAATCCGGGCGAGAGGCGCGAGTGGTATCGGCAGGCGGTCATTGAAAACGGGTGGTCGCAGATTATGCTTGACCATCAGATTGACCTGCAACTTTACGAGCGCCAACAGCTCGCTGGCAAGGTGACCAACTTCTCCCGCACCTTGCCCGCGCCGGAGAGCGAACTCGCCCAGCAGGCGCTCAAAGACCCGTACGTGTTCGACTTCATCACCGCCAAGCAGGGTCACCAGGAGCGCGAGATCGAACAGCAGATGGTCGAGAACGTTACCAAGACCCTGCTGGAGTTGGGGACGGGGTTCGCTTTCATGGGCAGGCAGTATCACCTTACGGTGGGCGGTGAGGATTTCTATATCGACCTGCTGTTCTACAATGTGATGCTGCATTCTTATATTGTCGTCGAGCTCAAGAATACCGCGTTCAGGCCCGAGTATACGGGGAAGCTGACCTTCTACGTTTCCGCCGTCGATGGCGAGTTGAGGGGCGGGGGCGATAACCCCACCATCGGACTGCTGCTTTGCAAAGAGAAAAACGACGTTGTGGCAGAGTATACGCTTAAGGATATCAATCAGCCTATTGGCGTAAGTGAATACCGCCTGGGTGACGTACTGCCGGGTGACTTCGCGAAGTACCTACCTTCGCCTGAGGATCTGCAGAATCGGATTTAGGAGCAAGGCTGGCGCGTTGGCGTGAGAGACCCATTTTCGGGGGACGACACCTTGGCAGCTGCAATTGCCGTTTTTCAGCGCGACGTCTTGGACATAACTCGAAAATGGAATGTGCAAGTTCCAGATTTCGTTCGATGAACTGGCCGACGGCCAGGCTGTTGACCTGTTTCTCCTCTCGGCGCTGAACAGGCGTTCCTGGCCGGAGTGCTTGCCTGGTCCGGCCTGCACCGCGCTACAATCAAAGGCACCACAACGTGCTTGGAGGTCGTATGAAGCTGACGAATGAGGAGCTCGATGCCCTGCTGGCAACAGCCAGCCTGCGCCTCGATCAGGAGTACAACCCGCGTTGCAGCTATCGCAAGACCGAGTGGCTGCGCACCGCGTGCCTGACGTGCGGCACGCAGGCGGATTACCGCCTCGCCTACATCTTGGACAAGAACGCGATCGGCGAGAAGGTTTGCCGTGCGTGCTACTGGCGCGATTGGTATCGCGGCGAGGAAGATATCCATTACACGAACGGCATGAGCCTTGTCGAGGCGAAGCAGCGTCTCGTGGCGGTGGGCCTGGAGGAGTCGCCCGTCGACATGAGCGAGACGGAGGCGCGTGCGTTGGCCCGCAAGAACGGCTATGAGCTCGTCGAACTGCTCCAGGGGGCGCGTCCCGGGGAGCAGCTTCTTGTCGTCCGGTGCGCGAGCTGCGGCAGGCAGACGGTGAAGCGTGTGGACGACGTCAGCTTCGGCTGCACCTGCGCGAAGTCGAAGAAATAAGTGAAGCGGGGTCGTTTGGATGACGATGCGCTCAGCATGGGTGGGAGTTTGGAGGCGTCGCCATGAGCCTTGGATACGCTGGCAGGGCGGTTCTCGTCGACAGCGACGGCCGCTACGCGCTTTACATCTACGAATGCGAGAACTGGAATCGCAAGGACGATGCCCCCACGCTCGACGGCGAGATTTACATCGAATCCGAACCCATCGCCACGGCACGCAAGATTGTGCGAACGAAGCGCTCCCCTCAAGGCATCCCGCTCCAAGGCATGGCCGAGAACGTGGACTTCTATGAGCTCATGGAGGTGGGTGCGCTCTCGGTGCGCAACTGTTCGAACACGTCGCGTTGCGACATCAACGGCATCGACCTTCGGGCGTTCAGCCTCATATCGAAGATCGCGTACCACATTCAGGCCGACGGAGCGTTTCCCGAGAAGGTCTGCTATGCGAAATAGTGCCGGCCGCTTCTTTGGCTGACCTTTTCGAGCTCACCGCCGTGCACTTGCAATGGTGTTGCGAAGACACCTGCCCGCAGGCGTGGTTCGGCAGATCCAAGCGCGCTTAGTGGCCAGCAGGTCGCCGTCGCGGAGCTATGTCCGCACGAGGTGCTTCAATTGCCCTATCAACATGGAGGCCCGGTTGGCAGTCCAAGGGCCGCATCTAGGGAAGGGTGGTTGGTTTATATGTCCGAGAATCTCGCAGTCGTCAAGGTGAGTGCGACGGCAGAAGACAAGGTCGATCCGGATCTCGCGATTTTCACCCTGCGCTTTGGTAAGAAGTGCGAGACCCAGCAGGAGTGCGCCGATGATTTTGCTGCGGAGCAGGATCGCGTGATCCGCGCGCTCGAGCCCTTCGGCATTGCCGATGCGCTGGGGTTCGATGGGTATTCCTCCTACGTATGCACATCTGGTCGTCGCGCCGTCGTCACGGGTTACGAGTACTATTGCTCCGCGACGCTCAAGGTCGAGCGGGAGGGTCACGATATCGCCGCCATCTGGGCGGCGCTCGCAGGCCGAGTCTCAACGGCTCGCGTGAACCTGCATTTCGAGCTTAGCGACGAAGACGCCGAGGAGCGGCGCCTGATAGGCACCGCAGTCGCGAAGGCCCGGCTGAGTGCCGAAGCACTTGCGGCAGCGGCCGGGACGGAGCTCGCCGGCGTAAAGGAGATTCGCTATAACCGTAGCGGGGATTCCTGTTTCTGGGGCGTTGCTTGTGCCGACGGCTGCGCGACGCCGAGTGGCGCGGCAAGCTCCATGCCGGATCTCCATCCCGAGCCGATCGACGTTGAATGCAGCGTTGACGTCGACTGGTGGCTCAAGCCCTCGGCATGATCAATTGTGCAATAGCTACTGCACAATTCGCTCAGCGCACCATCGTTCAGCAACGACGTCTAGGTTTTCACCTCTAACCCTATTCGCACAATTTTGCGAAGACTTGCTGCGCTCGGCATTTCGTCCTGAAAAATGTTGAACTCAACACTTTTACATCCTTAAAAATGCGAAGTCCAACATTTTTAAGGACGAAACCTGCAGGCGGACGTTGCTGGCGGCATGTCACGAGTCTCCCGAATCGCGTATCATTGCGGGCGAACAAGCGATAAGGAGACCTCCATGAAAGCCCTGGTACACGACGGCAACGGATATATCGCGTTCGAGGATCGCCCCGAGCCGCAGCTGCAATCGCCCACCGACGCCATTGTCCGCGTCACGCGCTCGACCATCTGCACGAGCGACCTGCACATCATTCACGGCGCCGTGCCGCGCGCCACGCTCAATACGGTGCTCGGCCACGAGTTCGTGGGCGTTGTCGAGCAGGTGGGGGAGGGAGTGCGCAGCCTCAAGCCCGGCGACCGCGTGGCCGTGAGCTGCGAGACCTTCTGCGGCGAGTGCTTCTACTGCGAGCGCGGTTGGGCGAACAACTGCGTGGAAGGCGGTTGGGAGCTCGGTTGCTGCGAGGACGGTTGCCAAGCCGAGCTCGTGCGCGTGGCGCATGCGGACCATACGTGCGCGCCCATCCCCGCGGACGTGACCGACGAGGACGCCCTCTTTCTGGGCGACATTGTGGCCACGGGTCACTGGGGTGCGAATATCGCAGAGATCGAGCCCGGCTCTACGGTGGCTGTGATCGGCGCCGGCCCGGTCGGTCTCACCACCATGATGTGCGCCCGCCTGCACGAGCCTGCCACCGTCATCGCGATCGATATCGACCCTGCGCGTCTCGCCCTCGCCCGTGAGCGCGGCTTGGCGGACCGGGTGATAGACGCAAGCGGCATGGATCTTGCAACCGTGGAGGCCGCCGTGCGCGAGCTCTCCCACAGTCGCGGTGCTGACAGTGTGATCGAGGCGGCCGGCAGCTCCAACACCTTCGAGATGGCCTGGCGCATCGCCCGCCCGCACGGTGTGGTGGTGCTCTCCGCCATGTACGAGGGCCCGCAGACGCTGCCGTTGCACGAGATGTACGGCAAGAACCTCGTCTTCAAGACGGGCGGCGTGGACGCGTGCAACATGGGAGAGACCATGCGTCTGGTACAGGAGGGGCGCATCGATACGAGCTGCCTCATCTCGGCCCGCTACCCGCTCAACGATATCGTGGAGGCCTATCGCGCGTTCGAGGCGCACGAGGGCGGTTGTCTCAAGCTAGTCATCACCCCGTGGGAGGATCGCTAGATGAACTACTCGCTTGCCCCCATGGAGGGGATTACGGGGCACACGTTCCGTCGCGTGCATGCTGAGTGTTTTGGCGCTCTCGACTGCTATTACACGCCGTTTTTGGCTCCGCCGCGCGTGGGCAACTCGTTTGGCGGCAAGGCGTTCAAGGAGATCGACCCCCTCAACAACGAGGGACTGAACGTCATTCCGCAGTTGCTCACCAAGAACGCGGACGAGTTCGTGTGGGCCGCAAGTGAGCTGGCCGAGCTGGGGTATCGCGAGGTCAACCTCAACCTCGGCTGCCCTTCGGGCACGGTGGTTTCCAAGGGCAAGGGCTCCGGCTTTTTGCGCAACCTCGACGAGCTCGAGGTGTTTTTGCGCGATGTGTGCGACCGCTCTCCGCTGCCCGTCTCGGTCAAGACGCGCCTGGGCCTGGAGGACGATGCCGAGTACGAGCGCATCCTCGAGCTGTATTGCAGCCTGCCGCTCGCGGAACTCATCGTGCATCCGCGTGTGCAGAAGGATCGCTACCAGGGCAAACCGCGCTGGGAGCCGTATGGCAAAACGCTCGCGCGCGCACCCTTCCCGGTGGCCTACAACGGCGACATCTTTGGCACGGAGGACATGGATGCGCTCATGGAGGCGCATCCGCGGACCCGTCATGTGATGCTCGGCCGCGGGTTGCTCGCCAATCCGGCCCTCGCGCGTATGCTCACCGGCGGCACGGCTGCGAGCGCGGACGAACTCAGGCAGTTCCACGACAAGCTATATGCCGCCTACCTCGATGAGATCGGTGGCAATGCGGTCTTCCGCATGAAGGAGTGGTGGTTCTACGCCAAGTGTGCTTTTGCCGACCCTATGGCGGTCCATCGCGCGGTGCGCAAGGCCCGTAAGGTCGAGGAGTACGAGACGGCGGTCGAGCGCGCATTTCACGACGAGCCCCTGGCTCCTGTCGCGCGGTTCCACGGATAGGGGGCCGGCATGGAAATGACGCCCATCGCGCATATCGAGACGGACCTGCCGCAGAAATTCGGCATTCCGCGCAACAGCTTCTTGGCTCCGCATCTGCAGGGGCGCATCGTGTTTGAGCCTGAGTTCTCACTGCCGCAGGCCGTGGCGGGCTTGGAGGAGTTCAGCCATCTGTGGCTGCTCTGGGAGTTCGAAAACGGCACGCCCGGTGGAACGGCGGCCGATATCGCCATGGATACGGCGACTACCAGCAAGTCCGGCACCACGGCGAAGTGGACCCCCACCGTGCGCCCGCCCCGCCTGGGCGGCTCCGAGCGTCGTGGCGTCTTTGCCACGCGCTGCCCCTTTCGGCCCAATCCCATCGGTCTGACCTGCGTGAAGCTCGACCGCATCGAAATCGTCGACGGCGCCCCTGTGGTCCACGTGCTCGCTGCCGACCTGCGCGACGGTACGCCGATCTTCGACATCAAGCCCTACATCCCCTTCGCCGACAGCCATCCCGAGGCCACGGGCGGTTGGATCGACCGCGCGCCATGGCAGGAGCTCGAGGTCGATTTCCCCGCCGAGCTGCGCAAGATCGTTCCCTCGCCCAAACTCGCAGGTCTCATCGAGGTGCTGCGCCAGGACCCGCGCCGCGCCGGCAGCAAGCACGAGCCCGAGCGCGTGTATCATTTGGCCTACGCGGGGCTTGACGTGGCGTTCACCGTCGACGGCGAGTCGCTGCGCGTGGTTGACATCACGTAAGGGCGGGGAGGGAGCACCATGATCGATCTCGATCGCACGATGTTCTTCAAGGCGAGGTTCGAAATCGAGGCGCCTCAGGGCGAGGATGTCCTGTGGTCTCTCGTTCTGAGCGTACGCGACTGGTCATTGCGCAAGGCCCGCCGCGACGGATACTCCCTGCCCCAGGAAATGCGCTTTTGGAGCAAGCTCAAAAGCGGCGAGATGCTCGAATCACCAGATGGCAGCGTCAGGCTCTACGCCGCGCTCCATCACGGCGAGTTTGCCCAGACATGGGCGTGCCAGCATGTGGAGGACCAGAGGGCGCCCGGTTGCGCCCCGCGCCGCTGGATAACCGAGGTCGGTTTTGAAGGTCATTCGGTCGACCGCGGCACCGTCTCGATCATCACGATGTTCAGCGACATGCCGGGCTACATCGGTCCGCTGCAACCTGTGCCAAAGCCGAACGTGCCCAAGTTGATCGCCAGTATGCTGGAGAACGACAGGCTCGTTTGCACGATAGACGGATGCGAGTTCGGGCTCGCCCCGGTTGAATTCTCATGCTCCGATGCCCCCGGTATTCACGAGCGTCTCGCGAATCCGTATCGCGAGGTGCCCGCCATCGTGATCAGCCCCACCCGCGCTGGCGAGTGCCTGATCGATCCCGAAGTACTTGCATCGCAGCTCGGCCCCAATGCGACCGTATTCTACACCGCGGATTGCGGCGCCATAGATGCGCTCAATGCGGAGTTCGAGGACGAGTCTCTACGATGCTACGGGGGAGCCGTTCGCGTGTACGCCCCTCATCCGCACTTTGGCATTTTGGGGGATGGCTTCAACCATCGATTCTTTTCCGCTGCGGATATCCGTGGGCAAGGGGCGGAGTACTACATGGCCATCTTGCGCCGTGCGCTAGCCGAGGACGTGCTCGCGCGAGACACCTCGGTCCGCATCGAGGACGTCAATCGGCTCAATCGCAATGCCGGAAAGGAGCTTGCGTTCAAGCGCCGCGCTGATCAGATTCAAGATATGGCACTCGACCAGGTCAAAGAGATGCTCGATGAGGCTGAGGACCTCGCGCGCCTTGCCGAGGACGAGTGCGATGCCATGCGCGAGGAGCTGAGGCAAAGCAGACAGACGAACCATGATCTCGAGGCGCGCATTGCCTGGTTTGAGCATGCGCTCGATTCGCAAGGTGGTAGCGCGGCAGAGGATGGCGCTGCGACGGCGATGGCGGATACTCCTGAGCTCACTATCCCGGCCATTGCCAGGCTGTTCGTTTCGGCATTTCCCGATCGAATCGATTTCAGCGAGCGCGGATGGGCATCGTTGGAGGATTGCAGGTACGAACCCAGGGCATTTTGGAGCGCCTTGCATAGTATGTGCACGGTTTTGTGCCCGCTGTATCGCGATGGCGCCGCGGATAAGATCGGTGAGTTCAACAGGCGGTCGCGGTTTAAGTTCGCACGTGGCGAAGGGCCGCAGACCAGGGCGAACTCCAAGTTTATGCGTGAGCGTGAGGATGAGTATCAGGGGCGGAGGTTGTTTATCGAGCCGCATATCTGTTCGAGTGTGGGAGATCCGAATAGTCCGCAGTTCATCCGGATTTACTTCAATTGGGATGAGGAGACCGAGAGGTTGGTCATCGGCGATACGAAACACCTGACGAACTGCACGACTCGAAAGCTGTAGATCGGCAGATGTGGGAAAGGGGGTGCGACCAGGGAAATCTGGCCGCATCCCCATCTGTTTAAGAGCGTCCTGCTTGGTAAAGTCGGGCTGCGGGCGAGCCCGACGGGTGGCTGGGCGAGCCCGGCGGGCGGCCGCTATTCGACCTCGTAGGGCCAGCTGTTGATGCCCCCGAACTCGACGACATTGGTGTAGCCGAGGTCCACGAGTGCTTGCGAGGCCTGCTTGCTGCGATTGCCGCTGCGGCAGTATACGAGGATGAGCTGGCCCTTGTCGGGCAGTGCGTCCTCGGCGGCGGTCGTCACGGTGTCGTGCGGGATGAGGATGGCGCCGGGGATGTGGCTCTCGTCGTACTCGGCCTGCGTGCGAGCGTCGAGGATGACGTAATCGTCCTCGGTATCCATGAGCTTTTTTGCGGTTTCGGCGTCAACTTGCTGGTAGGAGCTGAAGTTGCTGCTGTTATTCGTAGCATTGCTTTCGTTGCTGTTGCTGTTGCTGTTGCTGTTGCTGTTGCCGTTGCCGTTGCCGTTGCTGCCGGCGGCTGCGCCAAGGCAGTCAGTGAGCCCGGCGAGGGAGACGATGCTCGCGAAGGATGCGGCAATTAGGAATGTGCGACGGTTCATGTCGCGCCTTTCTCTTGGCTTTGTTCGATTTCAGCATAACAGGAAATGATTGTGACTTTGTCACATAGAAGGGCGAGCGGGGTTATACACAGGCTATCGAATCGCCGCTGGTAATTGCCGGCGTCTATGCAGGGCAAAAAACGTATCGGCTGAAAAGCGCGTTTCTCGCCTGCTGGCGACCGTTCGTTTTTCTGAGTCTGGTCAAAATACCCCGATAGTGCGCTGAGGGAAGCCGGGAAGCGGCTGCGAAACCCGCGGTGCCCGGCATTTCTCCCTCATTTCGATCTCCGAAAAGGGCTGAGGGACAAAGATAATGAACAGATGACCGCTATTTGGGAAATGTATAAGGTTTCTGGGCACATTCAAGTGTCAAGTCGGCGCACCATCAGGGTATTTTGACCACAATCGCGAAAACGCACGATGCTCGGCGCTCCAAAGAGCCCGCGGTGCCTCATCTAGAGGCAAGTAAATCCTCAACAAGGCTCGCAATGCGGTTCGCAATGAGCAGAGAGCCGGCTTCGCTTGGATGAATCCCGTCCGCAGCGTAGAGATCTTCTGGCTTCTCATATTGGGCGGCTATGCTCGCCATGTCGACCAGCGGCACGCAAGCTGCATCTGCCGCCTGCCGGCCCCCTACGCTCATGAGCTCGCACATCTCTTCCGCGGTCATCCCAAGTTTCTCGAGACGAGGGCATCCGATCTGATATCCCCAGGTGCCGTACAGAAGCGTAGAGGCATCATGGCTCTTGGCTAACTTGCTCATTGCCGCAACGGAGCGCACGTGCGCCGCCGGATTTGTTGCGGCGAGGTGGCTCATGTCCTGCATTATGACCAGGTCAAAGCCTCCAGATGAAAGCGCTTCCCGCACACGCTGCCCTGTCCGGGTTTTCTCATTCGAAAACTCGGCCAACCGCGCTCCGCCGCGCGTGATGGCGACGACCTCAGTATCCAAGATGGACGCGAGCGTCTGGGGCATGTTGTTGGCTGAGGTCAGGCTGTTGCCAACCATGAGTATCGAGCGCATAGAGAGTCTTCCATGTGAGGGCTGCATAAAGCCGGTGAACCCGTTTATCGTAGCAGTCGTCATCCGTGCAAACGAGCTGCCAAGAGCCGAGGCGGCTAGACTGGTGTTGCAGGGGCGCGGCGCGCCTGATCTGCTGTGAGGGCGGAGTTCGAGAAAGGGGTCCAGATGTCGCCATTCGATCACTATATGTATGTGCTCGCCTGCGGTGACGGAAGCCTCTACACCGGGTATGCGACCGATGTTCAAGCGCGCTTGGCGGCCCACCAGTCTGGTCGCGGCGCCAAGTACACCAAGTCCCATGCGCCCGTTCGTCTTGTCGCTCGGGCCCGATTTACTCGAAAGCTCGCGCGATGAGCGCGGAGGCTTATTTCAAGCAGCTTTCCCGTGAGCAAAAAGATAAGCTCCTGGAACGGTCTAAGCTTGAGCCGCTTGAGGACGTGCTGCGTCGTGAGCTTCCAGGTTTTGGCGAGGACACCGCTACCGAATTCGTATGCAGGAGCTTGGCAAACCACGTGGACCCCAACTACGCCGCATTCATGAGGCCGCTCGTTCCCACGGTCGATCCCCGTCGGCTTGTTGGCGTTCGCACGCCGCAGTTGCGAAAGACTGCTCGTGAGCTGTATCGACGCGCCGATGCATCGGACTTTATACGTTCCCTTCCGCATGCCCTGTTTGAGGAGAACCAGGTCCACGCGCTTGCCATTGGCATGGAACGGGAGTACGAGCGGGCGATTGAGTTGTATGACTTGTTTTTGCCGTATGTAGACAACTGGGCGACATGCGACCAACTGCCGGCGCGAGTGCTGGCCGAGCAGCCTGCCCGAACGCTGGAGTGCGTGCGGCGTTGGATGAGCTCGGGGCACGGCTTCACCGTGCGCTTCGGCATCGGGGCTCTCATGCGTCTGTTTTTGGACGACCTGTTCGAGCCGAGGTTTGCGGCGATGGTTGCGGCTGCGCGCATGCCAGGTTCGCCCGAGCGCCCCGAGCCGGAATCGGATGCCTACTACGTTGACATGATGCGGGCATGGTACTTCGCGGAGGCACTGGTCAGGCAGCCAATGGCGGCATGGCCGTATGTGGAACGTCGGGATGAATGCGCGCTGCTTGATGAATGGACGCGCCGCAAGGCAATCCAAAAGGCCTGCGAGAGTCGGCGCATTTCCGTTGAGGCAAAAGAGCGCTTGCGTTCGTTCCGCTAAACCATGGTCGCGGGCGGTCGTTTCGCGTTGAGATGGGCGGGCGATGGGCATAACGCGTGCCGAGTAGGCGTGGACCTCGGCTGAACGAAGATCTCCGGGGTTCATGTCATATATGCAATAGAATAAGAAACAATTGGGAGCGATTGAAAGGAACTGTCATGAAGAAGTATGCCAACAGCGCTTTGATTTACGCGATTCTCGCCATGGTGGGAGGCGTGTTCTTCCGTGAGTTCACCAAGTTCAATGGTTTCGAGGGGGCAACGACCCTCGCGTTCGTCCACACCCATTACTTTGCGTTGGGCATGATCGTCTTTCTCTTGCTTGTGCTGCTTGAGAACGCCCTGCACATCACCGATGCCAAGGTGAGCCGCGCCGTGACGGCGTATCACATCGGTCTCAACGCCACCGCAGCGATGCTCGTGGTGCGCGGTGTTCCGCAGGTGCTCGGCATTGAGCTTGCCCACGGTATGGATGCGGCGATTTCCGGTATTGCCGGTCTCGGCCATATCGTGCTCGGCGTGAGCATCGTGCTCATCTTGCTGGGCGTGAAGCGCGCCGTCTCCCGAGCGGAGGCGTAGGCCCTTGCAGGTTCGATTCGATTCAACTCGAATCGGCAAACGCCCGACACCTCGATAGTGAACTGCCTCCCGTTTCTTGGGCATGAGAAATGGGAGGCAGTTCATTGTGGATGCCGGGCGCGTTTAAAGTCGCAAACATCGTCTACGAGCGCGCCTGCGTGCATCGCGCGTTCAGGCGTTACGGATGATCCTAGATGGTGAACTCGGCGAAAGGCGCATTGTCGCTGGCGGCGGGTTCAGTCGCGGGTGTTGAGAGGAATGTGCAGCCGCCGTCCGACCCGCCTTCTCCGTTGAGCAGGTCTTTGAGGGTGACATCGGGGTTCTGGCACATGATGTCCAACAGCTCGATGAAATCGCGGATGACTTCGCGCGGCGTGAGGTGCGTGTCGGCACCCACGCGGCCGAACTCGATTTTGAGGAAGTTGACCAGATCGCCCTCGTCCAGGTTGCTTTCGTATCCGAAATATCCGGCGTGGATTTGCGCGAGCTTTTCAATGAGCACGAGCAGCTCCTCATAGGTGAGCGGCTGAAGTCTGATGATGGGGGCGAGCATGTCGCGCATCCCCTCGCGAGCGAAACGCCCCTGAGTGAGGCGGCTGCGCAGCGCCTCGTATGAGAACACGCCGCGCCTGCGGTCCTCGATGGAGGTCGGCGTACCGCCCATGATGATGCCCAGGTGTTGGGCCTTGCCCTGCAGCGTGTCGTTATACATCTGCAAGATCTTCTCGTAGTTGTATTGGCGGGTGATGGCGTTGGGGATCTTGTACAGATTGACCAGTTCGTCGATGAGGACGAGCATGCCGCGGTATCCGGCTCCGGTGAGAAAGCGCGCGAACAGCTTGACGTAGTCGTACCAGGAGTCATCATCGATGATGGTGCTTATCCCCAGTTCCGTTCGGGCCTCCGTCTTGGTGCGGTACTCGCCGCGCAGCCATTTGACGGCGCGGCTTTTCGCCTCGTCATCGCCTTGGGCGCAGGCCGCCCGGTACACGCCGAGCACGCGTGTGAACTCGAAGCCGTGGACCATTTCCTCGAGGTCGGCGAGCTGCCTGCGAAGGCCGGTGCATGTCGGGCCGCTATCTGCCGTGATGCCTATCGTGGACCCGGCATTCATCGCGGGTGTGTTCGCTGCCGCCGAATCCTCCTCTGCTTGGATATTGACGACCCATTTATCGAGAATCAGGGTAAGAGCCCCGCCTTCGGGCCTCGTTTTGGTCGAGAGATTGCGGATGAGCTCACGATAGGTTGCGAGGCCCTGGCCCTGACCACCCTGTAGGCGACGTTCGGGGGAGAGGTCGGCATCGGCGACCACGAAACCCTCGCCCATTGCATGGGTGCGGATGGTCTGCAGCAAGAAGCTTTTGCCGGCGCCGTATCGACCCACCAGAAAGCGGAAGCTTGCCCCGCCGTCGGCGATGAGGGCGAGGTCGGTGAGGAGGGCCTGGATCTCGATTTCACGGCCAACGGTGATGTAGGGAAGGCCTATGCGCGGGACCACGCCGCCCTTGAGGGAATTCAAGATCACGGCGGCGACGCGTTTGGGAACGCGCGGTGCGGCGGGCTGGTTACTCATGGTTCAGAAATCCTTCCACGTCTTCGCGGTAATCTTCGATCAGCTCGGGTCCGTCTGGTCCGTATTCGATCACGGTGTCCCCAACGAGCTCGAAAAGGGCCTCGTTGATGGCATCGACAAGCATGTCTTCGGAGCCGTGCTTCTCCTTGGCGATCTTGGCGGCCCCGGCTCGGTCTTTTTCGAGCAGAGCTCTCAGGTAGCCGACCTCGGAGGGGTCGAGTCCTGCGGTTTGGTGCGTGTACCCAGCGGCGGCCGTGGCAGCGGGCGGCGAGATGGGCGCAACCGGAGGCGCGGCCGCAGCAGCCATGGGGAGCGGCTCGGGGGCTGTACGGTCTACGTGTGTCACATCGTCGCTCTCGCCGTCGCGGGTATCGCCATCCGCCGCGTCGAGTAGCGCCCCCTTTCCCTCGCGCTCCTCGTCGATCAGGAGTGATTCGCGCGTGCTTGCGGCGGCGCGACGGATGTTCGTGAGCTGCGAGAGGTCGATCTCGACGCGTACGGGTGTATGCGCCGCGCTCCAGGCGAGCCAGGCCGCAACCTCCTCCTCGATGAGCCCCTGCAGGTACTTGGGGGGCTTACCCTGCTCCTTAAGAGGGCGGTCGAATCCGAGTCCCTCGCGTAGGATCCGGTCGGCGGCGCGCATGGCTTGGCCGAGCTTGGCGTTGCGCGAGCGATTGCCCTGATAGCGTTCACAGGACCACGCGCCGTTGCGGCAGCGATACCGATGAATCTCGTCAAGCTCGTAATTGGCGTCAGGATGGCGCTCGGGTTCGAAGAACACTGCCGAGCCGAACATGGTGTACGCGAGTTCGAACTGCCCGCCGAATAGGCTTTCCGTAAGGCTGTATTTGCGCTGCTTGTGATAGTACTCGCTCATGCGGACAAAGACCGCACAGCACACGTGGCGCAGCGCCTCGGGCTTCGATTTGTAGAGTCGGCTTCCGGCGAGATGATACGTCGAGAGCGCATCCAGGGCATCGAACAACCGCTGCTCGGCAACAGGGTCCCCGGGCAGGGGCAGGGCGGAGGAGCCTTTTTTACGTCGCCCTTTCTGGGGGTTGGCAAGGCGGGCGCACGCCAGCTCCTCGGCGCGCGTCAGCGCGACGAGGGCCCGATCGAAGGAGAGCGTCTTGTATGGTTCGAGCAGCTGGGGCGACAGTCCGTGGTAGACGACGTAATCCTGCAGCCATGTGCGGGCGTTGCGGTCGATCTTGGGCGAGAAAGCTCGGTACGCCCGCCAGAAGGATTCGAGCTTCTCAAATCCGTCCATCGGGTCCGTGACGCCGATTCCGCAGATGAGCTCGTAGAGGTATACATAGGCGAAGGAGAGGCACGACTCTTGGACGTCGCCCTGGCGCACCGCCGCGCGCCAGGTGAAATATCCGCGCAGCTGACGATCGCTCATCGCGTTGTACGTGGGAAAATACGAGTTGAACGTGCCCGGATAGGGGCAGTCATCCTCGAAATCCGCCATGAACGTGCCCTGCCGGTAGAACAGCTCCGCCTCGGAGAGCCAGCGCCCACTGCCGTTCGAGTTGGTCTCCCAGCGCGAGATGGCCTTCATTTCGCGATAGCGGTCGGGGAGGTAGTTCGCCATTTGCCGGCCGGTGGTGAGGATCGGTTCGCTCGCATACACGCGTTCGGAGAAGTGGGAGCTGCCTTGCAAGCGCTCGCTCGCCATAATGCGGTCTATGAGCTCGCGAGCAGCGGGCTTCGATCCGTTCATCGGCTTCATGGCTCACCTCCCCGGTATATCGGATGTACCCTCCAGTATACCACAGAACCAAACAGATGTTCGTATTTTAAGGGAAGGGATGGCGCCCCAGGTCCCTCTTCAGCGTTTCCCAAGCTCTCTTACAAAAGCGCAAGGCGTGCGTAAGCCAAATCGATGGTGCTGTTTTCGCAGGTAGCGGATGATGCAGTCAAGAACAAAAGGGCCGCCCGTCCGCAGGCCGATAAGGAGGCAATCGATGAACATCCGCAATCCGTACGAGTACAACCCCTATGCTCTCGATGGCGAGGCGCGCCCCCGCGGTGTGAGGGGCCTATTCGACAGGGCCTTTGGGATGGTCGGCTGCCTGGCGGCTTCTGCCGCCCTGTTCTTCGGCATGATGTACCTGCTCGGAAAAGCAGCGCGCTAATCGCGCCGCCCGCCGCCGGCCGTATTGAGCGCGTCTTCAAGTCCGCGGATCAACGGTCGGTCCCCTATAATCTATCGGCTGTTCAGCTGGCCCCGTGTCGTGCGGGGCCAGCCGCTTTTGAGGATCGATGCGAAGGGGCGTATGAATATGGGGCGCGCGAGCGGGGGAATCGGAGCGAACGACACCGGCCGAACGGGCGAAGAGGCCGGCATGACATCTCGACAGTGGATGGCGCTTGCGGGCCTGACGCTCTCTGCGTTCATGCTCAATACCTCGGAGTTCATGCCCATCGGCCTCTTGACCGATATCGCTTCAGGCTTCGGCATCACCGAGGCCGCCGCCGGCGTCATGATCACGGTGTACGCGTGGGCGGTGATGCTGCTCTCCCTGCCGCTCATGATCGCGGCGTCGCGCATCGAGTTCAAGCGCCTGCTCCTGGGCGTTCTCGCGGTGTTTGCGGTGGGTCAGGCCCTCTCGGCCGGCGCCCCCACGTTCGCGATTCTGGTGGTCGCGCGCATCGTGGTCGCCTGCGCCCACGCGATTTTCTGGTCCATCGCCTCGGTCATGGCGACGCGCCTGGTGAGTGCGAGGCATGCGTCGGTTGCGCTCGGCATGATCGCGACGGGAACGTCCATCGCCATGATCTTCGGCATGCCTTTGGGGCGCGCGATCGGCCTCGCCCTGGGATGGCGCATGGCGTTCGGCGTCGTTGGGGCGGTTTCTGCGTTCGTGGCCGTCTACCTTGCCCTCATCTTGCCTAAGATGCCGGCGGGCGAGCCCTTCACCCTCGGCAAGTTGCCGGCGCTCATGCGAAATCGCCGCCTTGCGGCCATGTATGCGGTGACGGTCTTGTTCGCCACGGCCTACTACACGGGCTATAGCTACATCGAACCGTTCCTGGCGCGCGTGGGTGGGATGGAGCCCACCGCCATCACCGCGGCGCTCACGGTTTTCGGCTGCGCCGGCTTGATGGGAAGTATCCTGTTCTCCCGCGTGTACGACGGTCGTCGCAAGGCGTTTATCGCGTGCTCCGTCGCTGGCATGGTCCTGGCGTTGTTCGTGTTGCGCGCATGCGCGGCGAGCTTCGCCGCCACGAGCGCGGTTTTCGTCTTGTGGGGCTGCTGCGCCACGGCGTTCAACGTGGCCTTCCAATCGGAGGTCATCCGCGCGGTCGAGGCGGACGAGTCCGCCGTGGCCATGTCCATCTTTTCCGGGCTGTTCAACTTCGGTATCGGGGCCGGTTCCGCGGTGGGCGGGTTCGTGGTGACGAGCCTGTCGATCGAATTGCTCGGCGTCGCGGGCGGTGCGGTGGGCGCCGTTTGCTTGCTGGTCACGGTGGGGGTCCTGTTCAAGCTCATGCGGTGGGTCGGGTGCGGCGGCCTTTCCGTAGCCGCCGCACCCCTCTCGCATTTCGGGCACTTGGATGCCGATTGAGTTCTCGTGGCGTCCGTTGCCGTGCACCGGAGTTGTCCGCGTGCTCGGGTATACTGCAACAAGCTAAAGTACCCGCGCGCCATCGGCCGCGGACGTGGGGCCGTATGGTCAGGATGGAGTGCGCGCATGGCAGAGCCGGTGAAGCTGTATAACGGTGGCGTTTATCTCGTGGATGGGAAGACGATCATCTCCGAAGAGAGCGTGTCCGGGGCCATGCAAGACGCCCCCCAGCTCCCCAACCCGGATGTGGCCCGCGAGGGGACCATTGCCTATGGGATCCTTGCTGAGCACAACACGAGCGGAGACATGGGTCGCCTGCGCCTGCGCTTCGATGCGCTTGCCAGCCATGACATCACCTATGTGGGCGTGATCCAAACGGCCAAGGCCTCGGGAATGACCGAGTTCCCCGTACCCTACGTGCTCACCAACTGCCACAACACCCTGTGCGCCGTGGGCGGTACCATCAACGAGGACGATCATGTCTTTGGCCTGTCCGCCGCAAAGAAGTACGGCGGCATCTTTGTCCCGCCGCACATCGCCGTCATCCACCAGTACATGCGCGAGATGCAGGCGGGCTGCGGCAAGATGATCCTCGGCACCGACTCTCACACCCGCTATGGCGCCCTGGGCACGATGGCCATCGGCGAGGGCGGCGGCGAGCTGGTCAAGCAGCTGCTGCGCGACACCTACGATGTGGCCTATCCCCGCGTGGTGGCAGTATATCTCGAGGGTGCTCCCGCGCCCGGCGTGGGCCCGCAGGACATCGCGCTGGCAATCGTCCGCGCGGTGTTCGATTGCGGCTATGTGAAGAACGCGGTCATGGAGTTCGTCGGCCCCGGCGTGGCGAGCATGCCGACCGATTACCGCAACGGCGTGGATGTCATGACCACCGAGACGACGTGCCTCACCTCCATTTGGCGCACGGACGAGGATACGCGCTCCTATCTTGCCGAGCACGGACGCGAGGCGGACTACCGCGAGCTCAATCCCGCTCCCGTCGCCTACTACGATGGGTGCGTGCGAGTCGACCTCTCCGCGGTGCGCCCCATGATCGCGTTGCCGTTCCACCCCTCGAACGCCTACACCATCGAGGAGCTCAACGCCAACCTCGAGGATATCCTGCACGAGGTCGAGCTCCGCGCCGCCGAGGTGGGCGGAGGCCGCGCGTCGCTGTCCTTGCTGGACAAGATCCGTCCGGACGGTCGCCTGCAGGTGCAGCAGGGCGTCATCGCGGGTTGCTCGGGCGGCAATTTCACCAATGTGATGCAGGCCGCTCGCGTGCTCAAGGGCAAGACCTGCGGTAATGGTGAGTTCGCGCTCTCGGTGTACCCCAGCTCTCAGCCCGTGTTCCTGGAGATGGCGAGCAATGGCGCCGCATTCGACCTCATGCAGGCCGGCGCGATCGTGCGCACGGCGTTCTGCGGTCCGTGCTTCGGCGCGGGCGACACGCCGGCCAACAACGGCCTGTCGATCCGTCACACCACCCGAAATTTCCCCAACCGCGAGGGCTCAAAGCCCGGAAATGGCCAGCTCACGGGTGTGGCGCTCATGGACGCACGCTCCATCGCCGCGACTGCAGCCGCGGGCGGCGTGCTAACCGCCGCGACCGATCTGCCCGAGGATGTCTGGGATGAGCACGTGTCGTACCATTTCGACGCAAACGCGTACGAGCACCGCGTGTACCAGGGGTTCGGCGCCGCCGACGCCGAGCGCGATCTGGTGTACGGCCCCAATATCAAGGACTGGCCGGACATGGAGCCGCTCGCCGAGAATATCTTGCTGCGTGTCGCCTCCAAGATCATGGACGACGTGACCACCACCGATGAGCTGATTCCCTCGGGCGAGACGAGTTCGTATCGTTCCAACCCGCTGGGCCTTGCCGAGTTCACGCTGAGCCGCCGCGACCCGGAATACGTGGGTCGCGCCAAGGCCGTGGCTGAGCTTGAGGCGCAGCGCCTCGAGGGCGCTGTGCCTGCCGAGGTTGCCGGCGTGTTCGATGGCCTCGCTGCCGCCGGCGCGCCCGGTGCGGACGACCCGGCGTCCGTGGAGATCGGGTCGACCATCTATGCGGTCAAGCCGGGTGACGGCTCCGCTCGCGAGCAGGCGGCCAGCTGTCAGCGCGTGCTGGGCGGCCTGGCCAACATCACGCGCGAGTACGCCACCAAGCGCTATCGCTCCAACGTGATGAACTGGGGCATGGTGCCCTTCCAGATGGAGGCGGAGCCCAACTTTGAGGTGGGCGATTACGTCTTTGTGCCGGGTATCCGCGCCGCGCTCGATGGCGACCTAAAGGACATCGCCGCCTACGTGGTACGTGCCGACGGTGCGGTCGAGCAGATTGAGCTCTACATTGCCGATATGACGGCAGAGGAGCGTGCCATCGTCAAGGCTGGCTGCCTGATCAACTACAACAAGTTCAAGGCCGCTGCCGAGTAACGCACTTAATTGTCCGCCCGGGGCTTACCCTTTCCCGCCCGCTCACGCGCTTCGCGAGGGTCGCGTTCGGGAAAGGGTAAGCCCCGGGCTACATTTCTGCGTTCTCGTTGGGTCTTGAGGGACGCTAAAAATAGACTTGCTTGATGCCGCCTCTGTTGTCGGGGCGGCTTCTTTTTGTCGAAAACCGCCACAAAGGGGGGCAGACATCTTTGTGGTGGTCCGCGGTTTGTCTTGTTCTGTAACAGGTAGACCCTTATTTGCCGAGTAGTTGTTACAGATTTAGATAAACGGAAACTGCTGAACATTTCGTCTCGATCTGTAACATCTGAGGTCCAAAACGGCAGCTAGGTGTTACAGATCGAGACAGTTGAGCGCCAGAGTCGAAAACCACCACAAAAGGGCCTGTCCCTTTCGTGGTGGTGGGGAGTGGACGGTTTCTTTTGGTGATAGTGTTAGCTGGCGGTATCATTAGCGCACGTCGCAGGTTTGTATTGTGAGGGGTTTTGCCGTGAGCCGTTCAACCCGTATTGGATTGATTGTCTTGGCGCTTGCGATCGCCGTGGTTGGCGCGGGCGTTGTCGGCATGGCATTGCTACCTGCTGCGGTGACGGAACCGGTGGTTAAGCCTGTGATTCAATCTATCGAACTTCTGACCGGCGACGACAAGCCCGAGACCATTACTGTTGATTTTGATGAGCAACCGGCTGCGCTGGGAATTAGCAATTATCCGCGCATTCAGCTTGGGGCCATGCCCTATACCACGGATACAAGCCTGATCGATAGGGCGTCCGAGCTACTCAAGGGTAAAACCTTCAAGCGTTGGTATGGATATGCGTCCTATCGAGCAAAGGCGAACGACATGGTTGGCGGATACCGCTCGTCCATCGAGTTGGACACCACGAATGGCGCCAAATTATGTGATGTTTCGTACGATCCGGGCTACGAGGGCAATGAGGGTCCGAGCATCTACATCATGGACGGCGATGTCGCCTATGTCATGGAGGGCGACCAGACCGAGCTCAACGATTTTATGGGCAAGTGTATCCAAGATGCCTATAAACAGACCTGCTTACCCGACCCGCAGACTGCACGCGATAGTGGATCTGCCCGTACATGGCTGTTCGAGGATGAGATGCCCTGGAACGCCGAATCGGGAAGCACGGGTTCGGCGAAAGAGTAGAGAGCGCGACCACCACAAAGGTGTCTGTTCCCTTCGTGGATGGTGATTGCATGCGGGGTACCATGGGAATATTTCATGATTCAACTTTGATGGCGGGAGAGCAATGGCTGGACAACTGACAAAGCGCGCGTTGGAAGATTCTCTTAAGCGACTACTGCTTCAAAAGCCACTGACTAAGATCACCATCGCGGACCTCACTGAGGACTGCGGGGTCAGCCGCATGACGTTCTACTATCACTTTCAGGACATCTACGACCTGGTTGAATGGGCATGTGAGGAAGACGCCGGCCGCGCGCTCGCCAACAACAAGACGGCCGATACCTGGCAGGTGGGCCTGGAAAACATCATGCTCGCGGTGCGCGACAACAAGCCCTTTATCATGAACGTCTATCACTGTGTGAGCGCCGAGCGCATCCAGCGTTTTCTGCAGCCCGTGACATTCGACCTGATCGAAGGCGTGGTCGAAGAGCACGCCGCAGGCAAGAGCGTCTCACAAAGCGACAAGGACTTTCTGTCCCGCTTTTTCGCACATGCATTTATCGGTGTAATGCTCGACTGGATTGCCGCAGGCATGGCCGAGGACCCGAGCACAGTAGCCGAGCGCGTTTCCAAAATATGCGAAGGCCAGATTGACGCAGCGCTGGCGAGATTTTGACTATTTCACGTTGGAGCGCAAAGCGGCCAAGTGCGTCATGCCGGGCCGGGTTTCGGTTTGGGAAGTTAGCGAATCCCACTTCCCA
>OLRM01000489.1_pt1 | contig 30481 bp, 34 predicted proteins | sample 1643211 | NCBI WGS metagenome assembly OLRM01 (sample SAMEA3136690, study PRJEB25190) | human gut metagenome | biome: human gut; feature: human-associated habitat; material: faeces | place: Austria | collected 2013
TCAATTTCCTTCTGTACTTGATATGGGTCATAACCAAATTCAGAAACAACCATAGAACGACTCTTGATCTTGTTATCAATCATTAGTACTTGGGTTTGTACGTCTTTGAGAGGATCAAGGGATTCCACAAATTCACTGATATATTTAGCGTTTACTAATTTATCGAAATCACTAAATTTCAGATTTAAACTCTGATTACGTAACATTTCTGCTTTAAGCCAGCGTGCGTATATTGGTTTTAATACAAACGTGGTTATTGCATTAGTACGAGTCTTGAAAGTCTGACGTTGTAGGCGGTCTGTTAGTTTTGCTGCTGAGAATGAAGCATTTGCGGTAGAACCACTGAGTGATTGCTCTGTGATACCAAGAGACATAGCTATTTGTTGCATCTGAGTATCTACAAACTCTGTGATACCATCAGTAGCACCGTTTGGGTTAACACTCGTTACGTTTTGTCCTGGTTGAAGTTCTACTAAAGCACCGCTTTGTAAGCTGTCATTTTCGTAGTAATCAGGTTCGTACCCTTTCATAAAATCAATATCTTCATCACTACCTGCTGAGTTAGTAATGAAAGCCATTGCAGAGGCTGATAGTTTCTTAGATATGATTGCTGCCTTAATAAAGGCTTCAAGATCTTTTAATAAAGTAGTACCTGCAATGATATCCGGTATGCCACGCTCTTGATTAGGGTAGTCCTGGATCATTAGATGAAGCATGTTTGATGCAGGAATTACTTCATAATCACCTGTTTGATACGTATATGTAGAAGGATTCAAACGAGTTACATAGTACTCAATTACTTTCCCATATCGATCAAAATGAATACCATTAGAAACATATGAACCATCATCAAAAATTCGGTTTCCAGTAGTCGGTATTCGCATAGTATCGATAAGTTCAAACTTCACAGTACCGTTCACATCATGACAAATAATGAACGCTTCACCATCAATACTACGAGTACGTTCCACTAAACGCTGAAAAGCTGCTAAATCCATCTTACCATTCATACTAAATGCTTCTGGATTATCTGCGTATTTGTAGAATAGCTGCTCAAGTTCTTCGTTAATAACTAAGTTTTCTTCATTATCATCATGAAGATTAACATCAGGACGGATATACAGACCTGATGCACCCGTTACGCCATCACTGTTAACCTGAAAGTACTTTTTAGCAATTCCATTATTCAAACTTAGTTCACGTGACTTAGCTACTAAGGTAGGTAATGTCATATTGATGATACTATTAATATTCCCTGCTGAATTACCTGCTGAAAATCCAAAGCTGATGATTGGTGATTGTGAGTTAGTACGAATCTCTTTTAGTTCACGTTTTAATGCGTTATCTGTAAGTTGTTTACGTTCAAACTGTGGTTTAGGTACTTGTTCAGGCTCATCAATTTTTTTCTTTTTCCAGAACATTAGTTACCCCTGTTAAAAGTTGTTATTGATTTAATCGGATTACCAGAAGAAAGCCCCCTCATACGTGCTAATTCTTGGTTAGCAAGTTTTGTATAGTGAGTGCGGAGTTTTAGTAATGCGTCCATAGATTCTGTAGTTAGGCTTTTATTGTTGATGCTCTGAGTGATTACACCACCGCCCTGTACTTTAGACTCTATAACAATATTTATTTCATCAATGATAGATAGGTATTGATTGTATTTATTTGCTGTCGCAGTTGGATCTACTATCTGAAAGGTACGTACAGCAAATGTTTTATCATTGATAATTGCCGTATATGCACCTGATTTCCAGTTTGAAGTATCAATTACTGAATATGGATAGGTATATGAAATTTTAATCCCATCCACATCTACTATATCTACTTTAGAATCTGCGGCAAAACTAAACACAATGTTTTCACCTTTGATAATATCTGAGGTGAAATCAACGCTGCGTGTTGCCATGTTTATTCCTTATTCATTAAACCAATTTCTTCCCCCCATACGCCTTTTACGTTGTTTACGTACTGGAACATGTTCTATAGGTGTATCATTAGTTTGTATTTCTTCACTGTATTTAGTTTTAGCTATATTGGCGTTGTAGTTCCTTAATTTTTTATAGGCATCAACACCCAATTTATTTAACATATATTCAAAGCTAATTAGGCAATAGTTGAGCGTATCAAGCATTTCGTTACGATCATCTTTTGAACCAGTACGCTTCACCCAAACAAGTTGACCACCTTTCATAACTCGCTTTTCACTGGTGTACTGAAGGAATGCATCATCCGGTAATGAATGGCTGAAATGGATTCTCTTACCTTCATGTGCTTCATCGTTCATAGCTGCGTTAAGTAGCTTCCTGATACGGTTCTTCCCTTCGTTAACGTTAAGTAGCATGAACTTATAACCACCCGATGTACTTTCTTTGTATAGAGGAATGGTTGTACGCCCATCACCCTTGATAGGTTTGTATATCTCATTACCTGGTTTATTACAGAATCGGTAGATGGTATTGGTTGCAGCACCGTTAGAACTATCAACCCATACCTGAAGTACTCGAAGAGGTGTTCCATTTTTCGTTTGTAGCTTTGTATTATTTATAAAACTTTGTAATTCTGTATATGCTGGCGAGTCATATTTATTACAATCGACTGCATAGAAGCTACGATGATCGAGTGCATAATAATTCTTTTCTGATATGCCAACTAAAGAACATTCCAGTCGGTCTAATTGTTGGTCAACCGCATATGCTAAACCAACACAATCATTAGGTATGTTATGTATATCAATATCAAAATCGCGTAGCTGTTCCAGTAGGGTTAAATCATGTTCTACGTTTTCTTTATCGATGTACGGTTCACCCAATGCGTTGTTCACAAAACGCATATGGTCAAAGTTCTTAAACGCTTCTGCAAAATCCTGTACCAGCTTGCGGATCGACGAAACCGGAGAGTACAAACGTGATATGTGGTAGCCCCTCACATCCTTAATCTCTGGATGTGTAGCGATCCAACGTCCTTGTGATACTGCTCTTACACGTTCGGCTTCTGTGTACTGGTGTTTACAGTGCGGGCATTCAAGATAGGCGGCATCTGCATCGGGGATAGAACGGCGGCCACCGTCTATTACCTTCCATTTGAATTTAACGTTTTCCCATATCAGACGTTGTTCATCACCACATTCAGGGCAAGGTACGTGAAAGTACCTCTGATCGCTCATAGCAAATTCCTGGCATATGGGGTCATCAGGTACTAACGGTGTAGAACACATCATGATTAGCGAATCACGGAATGATTCACAACGCTGTGATACAAGGGCTATGGGGTTCCCTTCATCACCCTCGGTATCTACCCCTGAAATCTCATCACAGAAAACACGCTTAGCCGTGAGGCCACGTAGGGTACTTGGGCTTGAGAGACTAACGAAATAGTTGAAAGTACCAACGGTAGTTTCCTGCGTGGTTGCGTCGTTAGTTTTGGTCTTGTCTGATTTACTCGTGATTAGCTTTGCAAGTGATGGTGTTAGCTGGATAGTTGGATCGTACTTACCATTCTTATACTTCTTCACTGTATTTGCTGTTGTACCAGCAATTACCATGTTTGATGGATCATGTTGAAGAAAGTACAGGGATGCACCAGTAACTATTGTTGTTTTTAGTAACTGTGCTGAACTCATTAGTACTACCTTGCGTACCCCTGGTTCTATAATTGAATCTAACGGTTGTTTCTGAAATTCGTACAAACGCATTGGTGAGCCTTGTAACTCACCATCGCAGAATTTAAGATTCTTCTCTACCCATTCACTCGGTTTGATCTTCTCTGGCGGTAGTATGTTTTTCACCGCCTGATTCAATATCGTTATTAATTTCTTCTGATTCTGAAAATCCATTTTCATATTCATCTTCCTCGTACTCATAATTTCCAATATCTCTGAGTACTTCATCAATTTTATCTTTTAGCGTTTCCCTCAATTGGTTTGCATCTTCACTTGCAAAGAGTTCTACATAAGTTGTGTTTGGAATACTACGCAACATGTTCTTTAGTTGAAGTAAGTAACTTGAAAGTGAGTCGGTTACATAATCCACTTCTACTAAGTTCTTTCTTTTTAAATCAGCTTCCATTTCTTCAATGTCTGCTTTAGCTTTTGCTAATCGTAATTGTTCACGCTGAGTTTCTTCTTTTAAATCTGTTTGCCCTCTCAATGGTGTTAGTACATTATCTTGTACCCATTGATAGATCTCATCGTCTGTTCCATCTATATCTAAACCTTTTGCTTTCCAATCACGGCTAACTGTTGCAGGATCGTATCCGTAGATTTTTGCTAATTGTAAGTACGTCATATTTCCTCGTATTGTGAATGAATTAGGTTCAAAACATCATATATTTTATTCAAAGAGTGCGGCGAAACTACTCGATGCATTAAAAAGTTCAGGAAGAACCTATTTTGTTTATTTACTATTTATGGTGATTGAAACATTTAAGTACTTTATGATAATCTTTTCGATCTACACACATACGAGGTTAGTTTTATGCTGGCTGCGATCTTAAAGTTCTTTGAGTTGTTCACTAAGTTACCAAAGTCTGTTCAAGAGCAAATTATAAATGCTGTTATTCTAACTCTTACACTTGGCTTTAAACGTTTCTTCAAAAAGAAAAAAGAAGAAGACTTAAGGAAAGCTACTGAAGAAGCAGTTAGTCCAGAAAAATGGCAGACTACATCAGTTGCTGTGAGTAATCTCATGCCTTCTCTTTACTCTCAAAAGAAAAAAGAAGAGTTTGCTAACTCAGTTGTTGAGTTAATTAGAAGCGACTCATTCATCAAAAAATTAAGTACACGCATTGAAAAGATTAATGCTAATGATGAAGAAAGCTACGTGGCTTTGTGTTCTGTCGAAGCAAAAAAACTTATTATCGAGATGATGGATAAGATTAAAAAATGAAGTGATGCGTTCCTTTTTAAGGACATTTCAATCCGACATCAACAAACATTAGGAGTATACATATTGAATAAAATAATTAATCTATATTACTTCGCTTCTGATAACTTGATTACCCATGTTGCCTACGTAATCTATGAACATTCAGGAACTGAAGATGAAATGTGTCAGTTTTTGCTTTCAAAAGTTGGTTCTGATCTTTCAATCGCAACATATGGTGATATTCCTCAGACTCTTAAAGATAAAGAGAATGGTATCTCGCTTGATAAAATAAATGCAATGATGAGAACAGATACTCTCACCTATATATTCTCTGATGTTCTATCATCTCATAACATTGAAGAATTTTGTTTACATCTCATCACACCCATTCAGGATGGTAACGTGATGAATCATAATAGGCTTGATTTTGAACCGTTGAGACAACATCACATTGATAATTTTTCCGGCCACCATTTTCCAAATAGTAGCGATTATCTAACGAAATATTTTGATGGCGAATCGTTTGATATGGTTGGATTATTGAGAGACGATCACTTCATCCCACTCCATTATCTCTTTAACAACAAACATTATTTAAGCTGTATTAAATTACTATTTTCATTTATAGATACCATAGCTTGGATCGATATAGGCGAACATCATAATTTCATCAAATGGATTAATAATTACGCAGATTTAACCTCTCTTGAAGTTTATCCAGAGGAACTATGGGAGTTACGAAATTCGCTAATCCACATGTCAAATTTAGATAGTCAAAAAGTTAAACAAGGAAAAGTAAGAAGAATAAGCTTTGCAATCCATAAGCGGAATAGTTTCAAAACAACTACAATCGGTGATACAACATTCTTTAACTTGACCGACTTCCTTTTTGTAATTGAGGATGCTATGAGGAAATGGGTAGATACCTATAATCAGGATCAGCTAAAAATCATTACCTTTGTAGAACGTTACGATAAAATAGTCAGAAATTGTTAATTGATTTAATGCAATGATTTAAACCCACTATCAAAAGTGGGTTTAAACTTTATATCAGTGTCTTAATATTATTAAACGGAACTGACCTGTACAGATAACCTTGTACTGCTGATACTCCAGTATCACGTAGTACTGGTAGTTCTTGCCGCTGCTCTACTCCCTCAACGATCACATACGGGCAGTACTTCATGATGTTCTTCATCAATACATTGAATGTAGGTTTCTGTACTTCCTGACGGTAGAACGCCCTATCAAGTTTGACCGCCTCATAGCATCCAGTAGAAAGTGCTGCTGTATTCGCAACGCCTGATCCAAGATCATCAAGGAACAATCGATAGCCAACGTTTATCAGTGTTTTAAGTACTGGATGATTGATACCAAGTTCAAGCCCTTCAAAGTTCTCTGAGATCTCAAGCCTGATGAAATCCATTTTATCCAATAGCTGAATAATCTCCCTGTCTAACACACATAGCCGTGCCTGTATCGTATCAACGTTAACGCTACAGAAAAGCCGGTGCTCTCTGAACCATGACGCATGAACTTCTACAGTCTCTAATTGTTGTTTCAGTAGTTCCTTCTTCCCTTCGACCGTCATAGCCATGATGAAGTACTTACTGTTCAGTACTGGCAGATCTTCACGATGGAAGCGTGTTAGCAGTTCGCATCCTACAAGCTGGCCTGCCGGAGTCATTATTGGTTCCGCAATGAAGGTTTTGGTGATCATTCCACCCATCCGTTTAATCGATCATTTATTCATTATTGATCGTTACAATCTATTAATGGAAGAGCCTCCCCCTCATATTTTTGTTACTTAACTTATTGAATATGATCGATTTTATGTGATTTTTAGCGTTTCGTATTGATCAACACCAAATCACTGTATAGATTTACAGTATAGTAATCTCATCGAAGGGCAGGAAAATGGGTAATAAGAATTCGTTTGATTCAAGCGTTAGAAAAGGTGTTCAGGTGTATTGGCAGTGCGGACAACGGATAGTGGTTGTTCATCCTGGTGGGTACTTGGAACGTATTGAAGACGGGCAATGTGTCTTGTTCGAGACAACACCTCATGAGGATGGTACTCGTTTGTATTGGTTCGGTGTGGCTTCAAGTAACGCATACTACTTTATGCTTGAGATAGCTAAGCCAGTAGATATCTTTGCTGTTGGTAGTTGGTTCTACGCACAACAAGCTATGTTAGAGACACATGATAAGGATGATGCATTCTGTGATATGCAGGGTGAATTACCGTTTTGATAGCACCTTAAACAAGGTTGTGGTACATACAATACAAAAGATTTTATCGGGAAGTGATTCATGGATTGGGGCAATGGTTCAGATCTGATTAGTGCTGCCTGTAATGCAGTAATGGCAGGGGTCGCTGTGTATGCTGCTGCAAATGCAAAAGATTGGCTCTCACCTAAACTTAATGAGCGAAAATTTAAATTTGCTGATGAGCTTATTGATCAGTTCTGTAGGTTACAACAGGAATCTTTTTACTTGCACAGTGATGTAAAACAATTGATTAATACAGAGCCTGACGAACAACATGATGAAGCTAAATTCAGGTTGCTTTGGGAAGAGCTTTTGCAAAAAGAAGCAGCATATAGAAAAAACATAATCAATTTACGTACAGCGATGGAAAGGATGGATCTTTGGGGATTGCAGCCTATTAATGAACGCCTTTTTATCAAAATAATAGACTCACATCTATCTTTAACATACGCAATACGAGATGCTTTATCTGTAGGATCTGAAGAGATTTTTTTAAAACTACCTGTTTGTTTCGATTTCGACATGATGATAAGTGAAAAGTATAGAACTGTTCGAGCCTCACATAACAACATAATAAAGCACTATAGCGAACTCTTTACTGATTGAGGTGACTTATGACATGGTATGAAGTAACTGGAACATTAGCGGATTGGGTAATGGCTGGTGCTGCTGCATATGCCGCGTTTAATGCCAAACAATGGTTCTCTCAAAGATCTCACACTAAAGGTTTTGATAAAGCTGAGGAAATTTTATCTACAACTGATAGTCTATATTACTCAACATATAAAACCATAGAAGATCTTTATCCAGTCCTTAATTATCTCAATGAATTAAATAGTGGCTTGAAAAAACCTGATCTAAAAAAATCTCATGAATTTGAGATGTCTGAAAATAAACATAGAGAGTTTATAACAAAAATTGACAACTTAATAAAAGAATTGGATCTTATGGAACGATGGTCAATCAAAGTAGAAAATAAAGACATTATCCTCGCAGTCACTAAGTCTCTTAGGGATGTTAACTCATCTGCGTGCAATGCTTATATTTCAGTTCAATCAAGCCTTTTTGATTATTCCAATAATAATCAACGAGGCTTTGATTTAAGTAGAAAAAATTTCAATCAACACTATAAGGAATATTTAGAAAGTTTGGCAACTTCAGAGAGTGCCTACAATATATTCAAAAAGCAGAAATTTATAACCTTCTTTAAGGTGAAATAACTGTTTCGCCCATTGATTATCTACAGATCAGGAGTAGTTGGTTAATGATTCACAAATGTTATGAAGTTTCACGCCGCACCCACACCTTAAACAAACCTACCCATAGTGGGTGGGCGTGATGTTCAGAGTGTACTTGATTGTGGCTGTAATGGTAAAGTACTAACTAAAGATTCACTATCGCTTTGGATACAAGTTAATGGAATATAAAAAATTAAACCAAACAATACTTGCATTTGTCTTGATTCTTTCATTACTTTTGATTTGTGTCATCTTGAAGGCACTTTTTTTTGGAAATAATAATTTCGAATGGGGTAGTTTTACAGATTGGATCAGTTCTTTATCAACATTGGGTACTTTAGGAGTCGCTTATGCCGCATATAGAAAAGCACCAGAATGGATGTATCAAAAGCACTACGATATGGTTTCTAAAGTTATTGAAGAAGCAATATATGAAGACTTGAGAAAGTTGTCATCGCTAAGCAATCAGTATAAAAGCCTTATTGTACACACATGCATGACTCTAAAAACATGCTTAAATAAGCATGAAGAATTACCTCATCATATGACAGACACTTTAGACAAAGTAGAAAACTTGCTAATTGAGTTTTTCAATTTATCGTATTCAATACAAAATAGATTAAAGGCAATCCCAAGGTATAGCTATATAATCACTCCGTATGCTAAGAATATAATCGACAATATAAAACACACAGCTGATAGTTATAATTACCTACAAATTCAGTTTGAACAGGCATCCTCTGAAGTTCCAATGCATATGTATGCTGACGAAGAAGCTTTAAGAATAACGACAAAAGAAATTAGTGACATACAACTTGAAGCTATCGAATTAAACAACAGCCTAAAGGATTTCGTTAAATCGATTTATGATGATAATAAACCGATAAATGAATTTATTAATGTTATTAAGTAATTTTTCCGTGCCTCTCAATGAGGCATATCTTTTAATCATTAATAGATAAAATAGAAACAAGTACTTCAACAGCTTTAATCACCACTTCAATATACGGGTTTATAATGGCTTCATTAAAGTACTCATCCTTTCGCTCTCTGTCTCTGATGGTTAAGTACTGGAACGGATCACCTAAATCCCTTACCCTCGAATCGAATGTTTCCATCTGCAAACCATCAGCACCATTAGTTTCAATACGTACTTCCTCTGTAACATACAGGAAATAGTATGTCCCATCATCGTAAGTGTTAAATTCCATTCTTATCATTTGGCAAATCCTATAGTGGGTTAGTACTGCTAACCTTTCTATATATTTACCTGCAATATCTTATTCCATCACTAAGTATTTTTTAATTCATCTCGCCTTATTTTTATAGCTTCATCTCTATTAAGAAACCCTGTTCCTCTACATTTTCGGCAATTTTTTACACTTTTTCTTAAACAGTCTGGACAATCAAATGAGTCAAATACATCGATATCAATTACTCGATAAAAATTTTTCTTTACTGAACCATTACCTATACAAACTGGACAAGCCTCAGCACCCATTATTTGAACACCTTCACACAGAGGGCAATCTACATAGGATGCTGGTATTTTTTTCTTCGGTAAAAGCTTTGTATACTGCTCAAAATATTTTTTTATTGACCTATAAACGTTCTTGATGTCTTCATCCTTTTGAAGCATTTCAGGTTGTATTCTTAATCTCATCATTCCTGTTTGTTTTAAAACAATTAAATCTTTCCTTTTGTCATCGAGAATGCCATGTGAATTTATATGCTCACGATCTCCGTCATATTCAATACCTATTTTTGAAATAGTCATTTTTGAATCCTGGTCATATAACTCAATAACTAAATCCAGAGAAAGACTTTTTTTACTGTTATAGTTGTAAACTTTTTTTTGAAGCTGGAAGTTTACACTATACCCTCCGTGCACGCCTTGAATGTCAACTATAGAACCTGAAACCACATTAAACCTTAATGGTTTGAAATAAGACATAATCCATGCAATGAATGTTGTCTCCGATGATGAAGATATTTTATTATTTGATTTGAAGTCAAAAATATAATGAGCCAGATTTTTATTATTAACTTTATCAATTATTTGTGAAAGAGTTAATGTTTTTATTTTTCTATCGTTATTGGACATATTTTAATATCTTAAATTCATTTGTAAGTGATTATATTTTTTAAATCTTCAATACTTATGACTTCACTTCCCCTATGTACCATTGCATGACAGTTTGGACAAAGGGGAACCATATCCTCAATCGGGTTTACTACATAGTTCTCACCTACTGTATGCAGTGGTTTGATATGATGAACGTGTATAAATCCTTTACCGTGTTCGCCATAGACTTTCTCAAAGTCAAACCCACAACACTTGCAAGAAGTACCGTGATGGTCAATACACACCTGCCGTGCTTTTGGATCACGCTCATAGGAGTTTACTGTAACTTGCTTTTTTGCACCTTCAGCGTAGTTTTCAGGTGAGGTAATTTCGTCAGGAAACGGATTAGGTAAAAAGTCAGCATACCAAACTGTACCTTCTTTGCGAAGGTAACGCTTTTCAAGTTTAGGGGTGAAACGTTTGATAACAGCTACATCTCTATCCTCATCGTTTCGCCCCTGCTCCATATCAAACGTGAAAAGATCATAACCTTCCGCTATCAACTGGATGTGTTCAATAGCTTGAATGTATCCCAGATTTTTTCTTGTCCTACCATCAACTACTTTGGTTTTCCACCGCTCCCTTAGTATGACTGATCTTTCTTGCTCTTTCTGAACATCCCAAGCACCAAAGATCACCATTTTCTTGTCGTGATTAACAAATGACCAACTCCAAGTCCAGTTACTGCAAGTAGCACCATGCGACTGGATGAATTGTTTTCTGTTCATGTTATCCCTCTCTTAAGTATCTCTTTGTACACAAAAATTGCACACTTGATCCAGTACTTTATGTAGTTATTCAATAGCGTCATAGTAAGAGGAAATAACCTGAGCAAGAGTTGTGAAACTGTCGGGGCATTTCGTACTTACCAATTCACTTTAGGTACTTCACTTGCTGTACTAACACCTATCGAGCAAAGCGAGAAGAAACGCCTTCCGTCTTTTCGAGTACAGCGAGAAAAACGGAACGTTTCTAACCAATACTACGAGGAGTTCACGACGAGTAGTATTCGTGACGCCAGTCACAGTTTCATTGAATACTGATAGAGAAAGAAATACATGGAATGAAATGGAATGGATTTCGTATCTCTATACTTAGTTGCCGTATTGATGGTAAAACGCGGGTTTCAGGGGCTTTTCCTGCCGTATTACGGCATGGATATATGCCGTAATATGCCGCAATAAGGCACAATTAACGCAAGCTCTTTAAGTACTCGATCATGTCATCAATAAAATAACCTTCTTTTTGTAGTTCCAATAGATTACCAACCTCTTTATATGTTAGTGTTCTTTGCCCATATGCTGGTGCTGGTAGTGCGTTTGGGTGTTCTATCATATATTGCTCTATTCGTTTTGCTGAATCCGTTATCGCTGCCCCGTAGTACCTAATCATACGTTCTTTTACTTGTTTCTTATTCTGTTTTATTTTAATAAGATTTATAGTATTGAATAGTAAATCATTTCGTATTTCATCTTCATTACTCAATACTGTAAACACATCGTATACACTAATCTTATCCCTCACATTCAGTGAGGCTACTGAATCCTTCATAATGTTCTTGATATCTTCACATGGGATATCTTTATATAGCTTGTACTGGCTAATTAGTGATTTAATGTTTCTGTTATCAAAAGTTGAATAGGTTTTTGCCATGATAAATACTCCTGTATAAATGTAATTAATAATTGGCCTGTAGTAATTCCACCCACTACAGGCCATTTTCTTTAGATTTTGTTAGCGTGTTCTAATAGTGCCGCACTTAGTTTTTCATATTCTTTGTACTTCTCAGCGAGTTCTATCAAACGTGCCTTACGCCACTTCATATGTACTTTATGTGCATCAAGTTCTGTGGGATAAGTACCTAAACAAATCTTTTTCCCATCAACACTACAATATGCTTTGAATTTCTTTCCTGATGCTTCAACACCTTTCATGTACTTACCAGGTTTGGTACTTTTAAATAGTTGGTTTACTTCAGGAGGGACGTACATACAGTTTTGTGGTGAGTATTCACGAGAACCAGGAGTTAGAATGTCTTTATCAAGTTGCCATTTCTTACTTTCCTCAACCTCATGATAATTCTGTTCATGCCAATCTAAGAATGATGTTAGATTACTAAACTCATCACTAATTGTAACATCAGCATAATCAGGATTGTACAATGTCCTATCGAACATGTTATTGAATGCCTTACGACCTGCTTTTAAATTTGGGTAGTTTTTATGTTCACGTACATTTTTTAAATTATTTACTCTGTTCATTTTAAGAATCCTTTCTTTTGTGGCAAAACATCCTGTTTCACCATTTGCTATAACTTCATTTGGCGTATAGCATTAACCCTTTTGTAGAATAATGTATTGCGTCAATAAGTACTGAAAAGCACTTGCGAGTGTTTCACGCTGACATACTCCACTCTTAGATAGTTCCTGCAATGCGGTTAACTGAGCGTCAGTTAATCGCACGGTCACACAATTATTTTTTACATCCTTTTTGGTTTTCATTTGTTTTACCTTTTTTAATGATTTCGATTTCGTAATAAACTCCGTATAAAAAGAACCCTACGGCGTAGGGTATCTTTTAATGGAAGGATAGATGAGTCACAATCTATATATTATTTATTATTATTCTTCGAAACATGCGAGATATGTGAAGACATTTTTAGTATAGGATTTTATTCAAAATCGTTTCACGGATTTTCAAATCCTAATTAATAATTCAATCTGGAAGTACTGAAGAAGTTGAGAGATAGCATTAAGTACTTGATACATATATTATACCATGTTTATTTTTCTCGTTTCAGGTAGTTCCTAACCCATCTATTAATCACTGGTATCTTCAAAGGTAGTGTAATGATACATAGCATCATAAAGAAGATTGAACAGACTATGTACATGGGGAATGTAACTAAAATGTAAAGAATGGCTGCGAGTACTTCTATTAGAAAATTCATTTGAGGTTCCTTATTAATTATCTTTTAGATATTTATTCGGAACCTTCAAAAAGGTGGTGAAATGATGGGCTTTGGAACACTCTCAACTATAGAATTTTTAAAAGGCTATTCATCTTGAGGCTCAAATCACATAAGGTTTGTTATAACTGTTAATATAATCCAACCTTAAGACATGCCACTTAGTCGATCCATTCAATCATATCTTCGTTAAGAACATAGGCAAAAACCTCCGGCTCTCTGCCAACCATCATTACATTGATATAATGCAAAAGATCATTTATGCTTTTCTTTCTACTTGCATACAATACCCATACATCACCGTTTGACTCGACTTTGAATACCATTTTATTGTCTTCTTTGACGATATAAGTTCTTTCATTGTTCTTTTGATAGATACTGATTTCACTTAACAGTACCCCATTATTATCGGTTATTAGTAGATGCTTAATTATGTCTTTATGATAGGCGATATCATATGAGTAATAAGCACCTATGTAACTTGAGTCAGTTCTTAAACATTTAATTGAGGATACTACTTTTGATATATTCTCATTTGTTTTTCTTCTAAGAACAGTGTTATCTTGATTTACAATCTCACCAATATCATAATTATATGAAAGCCGAACTACTTCACTTGCATTTTCGATTGAGTTAATTTTTGCGATCAAATCTTCCTTTTCTATATTTCTTTTCCTTTTAAATTCCATTATCGCAAACAATTCTTCTTCATCATTTGCACTTTTAATCTTTACATTAAGCTCTAATAATTTGTTATTGGTTTGTTGAAGAAGATTTTTTAGGGTATCCACGGAATAGTTTTGTGTTTTATCCCCGTAAATATCATCCAGATCCAACCCTTTTATATGTTCTAATAAAACTTTTTCCGTAACGCTGTACCTTAGCATCTTTGAATTACACTTTTCATCTTTAGTACGTTGTCTATAGCAACGTAAGTACTGCCCCCCGTTAGACATACTCTGAACGATCATAGGACTACCGCACTCATAGCATTTAGTTAGGCCATTAAATAAATTCCGTTGTTTTGTTGTAGTACTTTTTTGCTTTTTATTTGAAACATTCCTATCCATCAATGATTGGACTTTTAGAAAAAGATCATCATCAACAACTACCGGATAGATACGCTTAGCATTATCGTGTGCCTCTTTCTTGATCTTTAAATTCTCTAAAATTCGCTTTTCGGCTTCATTAGTACTTTCATTAATTCTTTTAGGTATAGTTTTATACTTACCCACAAGAAAGCCATTAAGACGACGATCACGTAATTTGTTATATACAGTGACAGTATTCCAACCTTTGCCGTTGTACCTGTTACCTTCATCATTGAGTACCTTGACGATATGAGTTACCCCGTACCCATTACGATACATCTGAAAAATTCGTTTAATAGTTTCTACTCTGTGATAGTCAATCTCATATGACAGTTTATCAGTACTGAGTGACAACCAATCAGGGGTATTGTTATTAAGAGCTACCCCATTTGCTAAAGATGCTTCTTTTCGATGCTTCCATGACTTCATACTAATACGGGCTTTTCGCTTCGATTCCTGGTGAGCACGTTCAATACTTGTCGATAAAGCTGATAGTTTGTGCTCCAGCTTGTGGCTGAAAATTTGCCCTGTCTCAACTTCAACAATATCGATGTTACGCTTGATCAGGAAAGTAAACTCATCGATTGCATCATAGCCTTGTTTTCTACTGAACCTGTCAACGGACTCGATTAGTAAACAACCTTCTGTGATCTCTCCTGCCCTCACACGTTCCTTAAATCGCCCCAGTGACCCCTTCGTAAAGTTATGCCCCTTATACCCCGACAATCCTTTGTCACTTTCAAGTATTTCGTGATTACTTGGATCAAGTTGATATCCTAATTCCGCTGGTAGTTTAGCGTTTTCAAGAAAGTCCATGACAGTACTAATCTGACGAGATAGGCCAAAAGCATCTACCTGTTGGAGCGTGCTCACCCTGCTATACACAAACGCTTTGACAGTTCGCATTCAGCCACCTATACATTTGATAAACATAATCATTGAGGAACTCATTATGTCCGATAAAGAATATGTATTCTATAGTACGCTGGAAGAAGCAATTGATGCCGCTCGCGAAGAATTCCTCGCCGATAATCCCGGCATTGAGGAAGAAGATGCTGACGTGCAACAACTCAATATCCAAAAATACGTCCTTCAGGACGGCGATATTATGTGGCAGGCCGAATTCTTTGCTGATGAAGGTGAAGACGGAGAATGTCTGCCGATATTGAGTGGTGAAGGTGCGCAGGCGGTATTCGACGGCGACTATGACGAAATTGAGTTACGTCAGGAGTGGCTGGAAGAAAATACGCTGCATGAATGGGATGAAGGTGAGTTTCAGCTCGAACCGCCGCTGGATACCGAAGAAGGTCAGGCCGCAGCGGACGAATGGGACGAGCGATAAGCTCTCGTTACTCGTAAGGGCCGTGGCTGGCATCGATGGGCAGCAGTAGCGTGTCGAAAATCAGCGAAAACGGCAGATCGAGCACGGTGAGATAGCGCCATGCGGAATCGCGGACATCCCACTGTACGCCGGGGTAGTACTGATTCCCGTGGCCCTGTCCGGGAATGGTGCGGCTGATGATGCTGCCGCAGCCGCTGAGCAGGCATGCCATCATGACGACGATGATTACTTTCATTTCTGACCTCTAAAAAAATACCGGCCTCACAGCCGGTATTTTATTTGGCAGGTGGCGCTTCGCTTACCCGCCCTACTTAACAACTTACTTCGTCTTCAGTGCCAGCGGATTCAGCTTCACGTCCTTGTAGTAGTTCACCCACGAAGAGTATCTCTCCGGAGAAGTCCACACGCGGTAGTGAAGCCGTGCCATCGTCACCGGATCGCTCAACAGCACCAGACGACGGTCGCGGTTAAGCTTTTCTGGCGTCTCGTTCAGCGCCTGCTCAACGTGGCGATCGCGGGCGATCTCCAGCACCTGGCTGGCGCGGTGACGCGCAGTCGCCATCGCGGTTGCCAGCGCGTTGAATGACGGGTTAAACACGGCGTGCATAAAGCCATCATCCAGCGTGCGTTTGCGGTTCTGCTCCAGATAGGTATCGGTATCCACCAGCACCTGCGGCGGAGAATACTCTTCCGGGATCAGGAACAGCTTCCAGCGTTTGGTACGCAGGCCCACCGTAGAACGGCTGGAGATCACCGACACAAATGGCGACAGGATCAGCGAGAAGACGATTGGCGCCAGCCAGAACAGGAAACGCAGATCCAGCCAGGCCATACCAACGGCCCACACCAGGCCCAGCAGCAGCTGAGAGCCGTGGCGCATAAAGGCTTCACTCCATGGCGTAGAGTCATCGTCTCGCTGCGGTGAATTCCACACCACTTCCCATCCCAGGAACGCGCTCACCACGAATACCGTGTGGAACAGCATACGCACCGGTGCCAGCAGGACCGAGAACAGCACTTCCAGCAGCAGTGAAAGGGTTACGCGGCAGAAACCACCGTACTCCTTCGAACCTTTACACCAGATCAGAATGATACTGAGCAGCTTGGGCAGGAACAGCAGCACCATGGTCGACGCGAACAGCGCAATCGCCAGCTCCGGACGCCACTGCGGCCACACCGGGAACAGCTGGCGCGGTTGCAGGAAGTACTGCGGCTCCGTCAGGGCATGCACAACCTGCAACGCGGTCGAGAGTGCCAGGAACATAAACCACAGCGGCGCAGACAGATAGGACATGACGCCCGTCAGGAACACCGCACGGTGAACAGGGTGCATCCCCTTCACCAGGAACAGGCGGAAGTTCATCAGGTTACCGTGACACCAGCGGCGGTCACGCTTGAGCTCATCCAGCAGGTTCGGCGGCAGCTCTTCATACGAGCCCGGCAGATCGTAGGCAATCCAGACGCCCCACCCTGCGCGACGCATCAGCGCGGCTTCCACAAAGTCATGCGACAGAATGGACCCGGCAAACGATCCTTCACCCGGCAGCGGCGCCAGGGCGCAGTGCTCGATGAATGGCTTCACGCGGATAATAGCGTTGTGGCCCCAGTAGTGAGATTCACCCAGCTGCCAGAAGTGCAGACCGGCAGTAAACAGCGGCCCGTAGACGCGGGTCGCAAACTGCTGGCAGCGCGCATATAGCGTGTCCATACCGGACGCTTTTGGCGAGGACTGAATAATACCCGCGTTCGGATTGGCTTCCATCAGACGGACCAGCCCGCTCAGGCAGTCGCCGCTCATCACGGAGTCCGCATCCAGTACCACCATGTAGCTGTACTGGTTACCCCAGCGACGACAGAAGTCATCGATGTTCCCGCTCTTACGCTTAACACGACGACGACGACGACGGTAGAAGATCTGCCCTTCGCCCTGCACTTCAGCAATCAGCTCCATCCAGGCTTTTTGCTCTGCCACGCAGATATCCGGGTTGTAGCTGTCGCTCAGGATGTAGACGTCGAAATGCGCCGCGTTACCGGTCGCCTTTACGGACTCCCAGGTGGCACGCAGCCCGGCGAATACGCGGTCAACATCTTCGTTACAGATAGGCATGATTAGCGCGGTACGGTGCTCAGGATTGAGGGGTTCATCCCCGACCGTCGACGCGGAAATGCTGTATTTGTCACGCCCCATCAGCAGTTGCAGGAAGCCCATCAGCGCCGTCCAGAACCCGGCGGAGACCCAACAGAACAGCACGGCAAACAGCAGAAGGATGCCGCTCTGTAAAATATACGGCAGCAGCTGCATGAAGGAGACCCAGATATCCTGGCCAATCATGTCAGCAGGGTTAATCAATGCCCAGCCCTGGTACGGCAGAATAGTTTTCATGTACCAGGTGGCGACAACCGTCTGTGCCAGCGTCAGCAGCAGCAGAATGTAACGACGAATCGTTCCCACGGTACGCCATTTCTGCTCGGACGCCTGTTGTTCTTTGGTCAGACGTGACAGATAGCGCGGCGTCACGTCACGCCCACGCAGGCGATCCCAGAAGCGACCCACCGGGTTGGTGCGCCACGGATCGGGGAACATAGAGGAACGCGTGGCCTTCGGCATCGCCTGTAGCTGGTCACGCCCTTCGTCATCCTTGATTAACTGCCCTTCTGCCAGCGAGTCTGGCCATGCCTGCTCCAGACGTGCCTTCACTGACCCCAGCGGCGTATCATCATCACGGGAAAAGTGACGATGTTCACCATCCAGCGCGGTGTGAACCGCGCGGATGTCGCTCGCAGGGAGTGCCGCTTTTTCAATGTCCGTTAGCGGCATGGCATCAATATATTCAGATGTATTATTCATTGGCAGGTAGCTGATAGCTCCAGGTTTCACTCAGCGGCTTATCGTTACTGACCAGCGCGGCGCGCATTTCAGTGGTCTGTTTCGGATCTTTCACCTTCACGCGCAGGGTCAAACGCCACCCTTTGGTGACCGGATTGTAACGCACGGCGTTCTCAACGATTTCACCGTTATCGCCAATGCTGGCCTGTGCCGTCACGGCAGTATCCGGCGCCAGTTTTTTCATATCCTGCCCGGTGAAGTCCACGATAAATGCCAGCGTGCCATCCGGCTGACGAATCAGGTTGGACTGCTTCACGTCCCCCGTAGAACGACGCGTCTGCATCACATACGCGTTATCCGGTGCGTGCAGTTTGTCTTCGTCACGGCTGAAGGTGATCGCATACTTGAAGTTCATCTCTTTACCGGCTTCAGGCAGCTGATCCGGTGTCCAGTACGCCACGATGTTATCGTTGGTTTCATCATTGGTTGGAATTTCAACCAACTCAACCTTGCCTTTACCCCAGTCGCCTTTCGGTGTAACCCAGGCGCTTGGGCGCAGATCGTAGCGGTCGTCCAGATCTTCAAAGCGGGAGAACTGACGGCCACGTTGCAGCAGACCAAAGCCCTGCGGGTTTTCCATCGCAAAGCTGCTGACGGCGAGGTGTTTCGGGTTGTTCAGCGGACGCCAGATCCACTCGCCGTTACCAGCATGAATGGAAAGGCCATTAGAATCATGCAGTTGAGGGCGGAAGTTAGTCGCCGGAGACGGCTGATTCGGCCCGAACAGGAACATGCTGGTCAGCGGCGCGACGCCCAGTTTGCCCACTTTATCGCGCAGGTAAACTTTAGACTGCACGTCAACCACCGTGTCACGCCCTGGCATGATCACGAAGCGATAAGCGCCTGTCGCACGAGGGGAGTCCAGCAGCGCATAAATTGTCAGACGTTTGTCGGTTGGTTTTGGACGTTCGATCCAGAACTCGCGAAAACGTGGAAATTCTTCACCTGATGGCAGCGCGGTATCAATTGCCAGACCGCGCGCAGAAAGCCCGTACACCTGCCCCGCGCCAATCACGCGGAAGTAGCTGGCACCAAGCATGCTGACGATTTCGTCGTTTTTATCTTTGCTGTTAATCGGGTAAAGCACCTTGAAGCCTGCGAAGCCGAGGTCTTTCACCGTGTCTTTATCGTGTTGCACATCGCCAAAATTGAAATAATCCGGGCTGTACTTGATTTTACGTACCGCGGTCGCCGTCACTTCATTGATGGCAACCGGCGTGTCGAAGTACATACCCTGGTGGTAAAATTCAAGCTTGAACGGGGTTTTAATATTGTTCCAGTACGCTTTATCGTGATTGAACTGGATCTGCTGATAGTCCGCGTATTTCATGTCGCGGAAAACGGAGGGCAGGTTACTTTTTGGCGCTTCGTAGCTCTTGCCCGCCATCGATTTAGCCTGTTTTGCGACATCATCGATGTTAAAGGCCAGTGCAGATGAGGTATACAGTGACAACAGCACTGCTACACCCAACCAACGCATTTTCATCATTTGTGGTTTATGTTTCATAATAAGTAAGCACTTCCCCCTTTGTGTGCTTATATCGATCCGATCCATTTTAATGGAAACTCAGGCAATCCGACAACATTATCACTGCTTTGTTCAGCTCGCTGGCTCATGGATTAAGCAAATGAAAGAACCCGCTTTTCACTTTGCGTGCTTATCCTGGAGACAGGGTGTCGGTCTTGGTGTAGGGTTGGCTCCGAATGTAACCATTATGAGCCTTAGGGATAAGGCGAAAAGTCTGAGAATGCGCAAAGTTATATGAGCACAACCCCTGTACAACGTGAATATTTCCTCGACTCGATCCGCGCATGGCTCATGCTATTGGGGATCCCTTTTCATATTTCACTGATCTATTCCAGCCACACCTGGCATGTGAACAGCCAGATGCCCTCCTGGTGGCTGACGCTGTTCAATGATTTTATCCATGCCTTCCGCATGCAGGTGTTTTTCGTCATTTCAGGCTATTTCTCTTACATGCTCTTCTTGCGCTATCCCCTCAAGCGGTGGTGGAAAGTGCGCGTGGAGCGCGTGGGCATACCAATGTTGACGGCCATTCCGCTGCTGACGCTGCCGCAGTTCATCATGTTGCAGCATGTTAAAGGCAAGGCGGAAAACTGGCCTAATCTCTCGTTCTATGAGAAATACAACACCCTGGTCTGGGAGCTGATTTCCCACCTCTGGTTCCTGCTGGTACTGGTGGTGCTAACCACGGTGAGTTTGCTGATCTTCAGTCAACTGCGCCAGCGCGCGAGCGCCGCAACCTCGACCTTCTTCGCCAACATCACCCTGGGCAAGCTGTCGCTGCTGTTTCTTGCGCTGGGGGTCGCGTATGCCGCCGTCAGGCGTACGCTGCTCATTGTCTACCCTCCCATTCTGAGCGATGGGCTGTTTAATTTCGTGGTGATGCAGACCCTGTTCTACATTCCCTTCTTCCTGATTGGGGCGCTGGCATTTATTCATCCCCGGCTTAAAGCGCTGTTTACCACCCCCTCCCCCTGGTGTGCGGTGGGTGCTGCGCTGGCCTTTGCCGCCTATCTTCTCAATCAGCGCTTTGGCAGCGGGGACGCGTGGATGTATGAGACAGAGAGCGTGATAACGATGCTGATGGGCCTGTGGATGGTTAACGTGGTGTTCGCCCTTGGCCATCGTCTGCTGAATTTTAAATCAAGTCGCGTCACCTATTTCGTTAATGCTTCACTGTTTATCTACCTGGTCCACCATCCGCTGACGCTGTTTTTCGGGGCGTACATTACGCCGCATATCAAATCGAATGCGCTGGGCTTCTTCACCGGTCTGGTCTTTGTGGTTGGCATTGCCATCGTGTTGTATGAAATCCACCTGCGGATCCCGCTTTTGCGTTTCCTGTTCTCAGGCAAACCTCAGGTTAAAGCGGGATAACAAAACGGCGCCTCCAGAGCGCCGTTTTTGCTTTTCAGACATCAAAATGCCTGGCTGCGCGCGGTCAAAAGCCGCTGATACAGGTCGGCGGTGTGCTCATCGAAACAGACAAAAATGACTTTTTCCGGCATGGGTTTGAGGGAAAGGTAGTGATAAACGGTATTCACGGCGATCGTAGCTGCCGCTTCCTTTGGATAACCGTACACCCCGGTGCTAATGGCGGGGAACGCCATGGTCTTATAGCCGTTATCTGCCGCAAGCCGCAGGCAGTTACGATACGCCTGCTCCAGAATCTCAGCCTCATGGCGGTCGCCACCGTGCCAGACGGGTCCAACGGTATGGATCACCGCTTTGGCCGGGAGATCGCCCGCAAGCGTAATAACAGCATGCCCCGGCGGGCACTCTCCCTGCTGCTGGCGCACGGTTTTGCATGCTTCAAGGAGCTGAGGGCCCGCGGCCCGGTGAATGGCACCATCCACCCCGCCCCCACCCAAGAGGGAGGAATTGGCTGCGTTGACGATCACGTCAACGTGCACCGTCGTGATATCGCCATGAATAACGTCGATTTGCGGTCTCATAAACACCCTCTGCAACCCGCCTTTTTCATCAGTGTATCGCAGAGGGAGAAGGAGAAAAACTGTCGCGAAAAAAACGGCGGTTAACGGTAATCCACCTGAACGACCGCAAGCGTTTTCTTTTCATTCAGGTATTTCATGGTGACAGCGGCCAGCGCTGAGTGAGGATGATGGCCCCGGAGCGCCTCTTCATAACTGATGGTATGCGTTTTCATACGGTTATTTTCCGGGCAGGAAATCGCAAACTGCCGATGCCGGGGCGTGACTTCGCACGGGTCAGCGACCACCGCGCCACGAAAATGAATCACCCCACCATTCTCTATAGTTGCTGAATAAGCCGGAGAAAAAAAAGAGGACAGGATCAGTCCCAGACCAGAAATAATACACGCTGCGGATTTGAACATTATTTGTACTCCTCAATGAAATTCGTCCTTGAGGGGTAAAAACGCTCCGTTATGACGTATCAATTTAAGCAACCCGTTTGCTGGGTTCTTGATATCAGCATAGCTTACATGTGCAGCGCCGCCACTTTATTAAATCATTGATTTTATGAATGATTAAAGCGTACTTGCCGGTGCGTTCCACTGCTGTGATAAATGAAGCGATTTTCCATCGGAAACGGTGACGATTATTTTTACCGCATCCCCTGAGCGAATATTTAAACTGATTCGCGTTAAATCAATCGGCTGATTAGCGGGTATAAAAAGAGTATTTTTCTGCCGCGATGTACTTTGTCCCCCCTGCCCCTGTCGGACAGATAACACCTCAACCTGACATTCGCAGGCGTCTGCCAGCGTGACCTGAGGAATAATGGTTGTCACATTTGCCTGCTGTGAGGTACTGAACGTTATCTGGCTGGCAAGCGCGGCAAGGAGAATGAAGGTGCTCATGAGATCCTCCCGAAAAAAAACAGGGCGGATGCCCTGTTTTTTGGTACAGAAATGAATCAGTACTGGTGTGCGGTCGCGTTGTTGCCGAAGCCAACCTGGTGCACAGTCACCGTTGAGCCGGACGCTGTCTGGTCTACCGCTGCGCCGTTGCCGCCGCCGAACTGTTTCACGTTGATAACAGAGTCTTTGCTATTCCACTGGTCGATGGTGGCGCTGTTACCAAAGCCTTTTTGCAGCAGATCGATAGAACTGTCATCAGAGCCCTGGCCAACATCTGCGCCGTTACCGCCACCATGCTGGGTAATGGTCAATTCAGAATCTCGGGCATCCGTCTGCAAAGCAAGCGCGGAGTTACCGCCGCCGTACTGGTAAATGCTCAGGGTTGAGTCAGGGCCGTTATTGCCGCCACCCCAGCCACCACCGTGGCCGCCGCCAAATTGTGGTACCGCACCTGCGAAAGCACTGCCAGAAACTACGATTGCTGCAATAACTGCCACTTTGAAAAGTTTCATGGTAAACCCCCATCGGATTGATTAAGGCGTCACACATCGCTAGCGTTGAATAACGCGAATAGCCATCTGCGACTGTCTCTGTACTACAACTGCTGTTTTCTGCGTACCATACTGCGTTATATTCGCCCTGTTACCCGAGCCTTTCTGGATAATCATGGCGGTGTTGCCAAAAGCGCCCTGCTTAATACTCGCATCGTTGCCGTTGCCGGTCTGATCGATATAAGCAAGGTTATACGTCCCTGACTGATCAACATTCGCGCGGTTATTCCCGCCCTCCTGGGAAATAACGGACAGCAATTTAGAACCGCCCTGGCGTACATCAACATTATTACCTGAACCCTGTTGACCAATAATGGCTGCCTGATTGTATGAAGCTTTACTTAATTCATTTATCGCAAAATTATATTCAGAACTGGCTAAATCTGAATCACCTGCGATTACAAACCCAGGCGCACCCAGTAATGTAAACATCATAAACAACGTTTTGTTTTTCATGCTGTCACCCTGGACCTGGCTATAAAAAAGGTATTCCTTACTCCGTTAACGCGATTCGTTTTGTTAACGCCGCGTTACGGAAAAGAGTATGTCTGCCGAAACATGTTTAATATCTCACCCGTGCGCCTTATTTTTATATTCCCCTTCACCACAAAGTCGTAAATCTCGCCTGAAACGACGGGATACTCGCCTAAAGCAGAAACCAAAAATGTTTTCCTGCGCTTGTACAACAGCGAGACAGGTTGTCCAACCTGTACCGGCTTCTTCAGACAAAAACGACAATGCCCTTTGTCACGCGCGTGACACGAAGCAAGTTTTCTTAAGAAAAAATTCCGGCTTAGGGAAGTCTTATGTTTTTAGCAGAGTTCATACTTTTTACCGGCTGGCTTACAATAATAAAAAACCAGATAATACAACTCATTATAATATACCGTATGGTTTTTAAAATCTGTGCACGTTTATACACCTGTACAACTTTCCCCTTATCTTAAAATCTATTAACCCTGCAAAATACACAAATAAATATCGAATTTTACATTTTGTTACACGATTAACACTTGCTTTAAAGTTTGCAATAGCTAGATTGAAAACAGCAGTACGTTATTTTTTTTAATTTTACCGCCTCCTTTGGAGGAAGGTTTTTTAACTACACACAGCAGTGCCACACCTGCAGTACTTCTGGTGCCCTTTTCAATAATACGAGGGCAACTGCCGGGTGTCATAAATAACGTAGGGTTTCATCATGTTTAATGAAGTCCATAGCTTACCCGGTCATACATTATTGTTGATCACAAAACCTTCCTTACAAGCGACAGCGTTATTGCAGCATTTAAAACAATGCCTGTCACTTAACGGGAAACTTCATAACATTCAACGTTCTTTTGATGATATCGCTCCTGGCAGCATCATTCTTCTCGATATGATGGAAGCGGATAAAAAACTGATCCATTACTGGCAAGATAATTTAAGCAGGAAAAACAATAATATCCGCGTATTGTTATTGAATACGCCTGATGAGTATCCTTTCCGCGAAATTGAGAGCTGGCCGCATATTAACGGCGTGTTTTACGTTACAGAAGAAGAAAACCGTGTCGTGGAGGGTTTGCAGGGCATATTGCGGGGGGAGTGTTATTTCTCGCAAAAACTGGCCAGCTACCTCATTACCCACTCCGGAAATTATCGCTATAACAGTTCGGAATCGGCCCTTCTGACGCACCGTGAGAAAGAGATCCTGAACAAACTGCGTATTGGTGCTTCAAATATTGAAATCGCCCGTTCGTTATTTATCAGCGAAAATACGGTTAAGACGCATCTTTATAATCTTTTCAAAAAGATAGCTGTTAAAAATCGCACGCAGGCGGTGTCGTGGGCAAACGATAACCTCAGGCGTTAATAGCATGAAACGCACCCTAAGTTGGATTGCCGCCGCAGGCATTATGCTTGCTGCCGGAAACCTTCAGGCTGTTGAGGTGGAAGTTCCTGGACTGTTGACCGACCACACCGTCACCTCTGTCGGACACGATTTTTATCGTGCCTTCAGCGATAAGTGGGAAAGCGATTATCCGGGTAATTTAACCATCAACGAACGGCCCAGTGCGCGGTGGGGAAGCTGGATCACAATAACCGCTAATCAGGACGTTATTTACCAGACTTTTTTATTCCCAACGAAAAGAGACTTCGATCAGAACGTCGCTTTCGCACTGGCACAAACAGAAGAAGCTATTAACCGCCTACAGTTAGATAAAGCCCTTTTGAGCACAGGCGATTTAGCAAAAGATGAGTTCTAGCAACGACACCTATTTCGGAGGCTGTAATGCGTCTCGCACACACAGTGATTTCGTTAATGCTCATTGCGCCGTTGAGTTGGGCCGGAAATATGACATTCCAGTTCCGCAACCCTAATTTTGGCGGCAACCCGAATAACGGAGCCTTTATGCTTAACCAGGCGCAGGCTCAAAATTCCTATAAAGACCCCAGCTATGACGATGATTTCGGTATCGAGACCCCGTCAGCTCTGGATAATTTTACTCAGGCCATCCAGTCGCAAATATTAGGTGGCTTATTAACCAACATTAATACCGGAAAACCCGGCCGGATGGTCACTAATGACTTTATCGTCGATATTGCCAATAAAGACGGGCAGCTTCAGTTAAATGTGACAGACCGAAAAACCGGTAAGACGTCGACAATCCAGGTTTCCGGTTTGCAGACCAGTTCAACTGATTTCTAAACAACCCCGAAATAAGGACAATTATCATGCAGCGCTTTTTTATTTTAGTTGCAGTGTGCTTATTAAGCGGTTGTTTAACTGCCCCGCCAAAAGAAGCCGCTAAACCCACCCTAATGCCCCGTGCCCAGAGCTATCGGGATCTGACGCATCTGCCCGGCCCTACCGGGAAGATATTCGTCTCGGTCTATAACATTCAGGATGAGACGGGCCAGTTCAAACCGTATCCGGCCAGTAACTTCTCCACGGCCGTACCGCAGAGCGCCACCGCGATGCTGGTTACCGCCCTGAAAGATTCGCGCTGGTTTATCCCGCTGGAACGCCAGGGGCTGCAAAACCTGCTTAACGAACGAAAAATCATTCGTGCTGCACAGGAGAATGGTACCGTTGGCGTCAATAACCGCATGCCGCTACAGTCTCTCACCGCAGCCAATATCATGGTGGAAGGCTCGATTATCGGCTACGAAAGTAACGTGAAATCGGGCGGCGCGGGTGCCCGTTACTTTGGTATCGGGGCCGACACGCAGTATCAGTTGGATCAGATTGCCGTCAACCTGCGCGTGGTTAACGTGAGCACGGGTGAAATTTTATCCTCCGTGACCACCAGCAAAACGATTCTCTCATATGAAGTGCAGGCGGGGGTATTCCGCTTTATCGACTACCAGCGTTTGCTGGAGGCTGAAATTGGCTATACCTCTAACGAGCCGGTTATGCTGTGTCTGATGTCGGCCATCGAAACCGGGGTGATTTTCCTGATTAATGACGGCATCGATCGCGGCTTGTGGGATCTTCAGAATAAAAGTGACGTGAGTAATGCGGTGCTGGTGAAATACCGTGAGATGTCGGTTCCGCCGGAGTCATGATTGGCGGCGTATAAAAAGGCGAGATTTTCGTCTCGCCTTTTTTTATTTACCTACCACAGGAACGTTCTGGCTCTTCTCGCGTCGGGCTGCAAGCCAGAGACCGCTGTTCTTCATAGCGTAGCCAAACAGTAATCCCAGCATGAGCGAAGGGACCACCAGCTTCCAGTCCCCCTGGCCTGCAAAGGTCGCGCAGGCACCCATGAACGTGCCGGGCACAAAGGACAACAGCAGATGTTTTGCCTGAACGCACATCAGGAAAGCCACAATACCGGTCATGACGTACCCCAGGATTTCCACATGCGGCGCCAGCGCGCTGCCCTTCATAATGATCAGCGCCCAGACCACGCCACTCAGTAACGTGCTGCCTGAAATAAAGAGCCCTTTAAAACCACCCTGCGGACAGGCGAAATAGGCCGTGCAGCCAAGAAAACCGGCCCAGCTCAACAAACCGAGAGATACCGCCACCCAACCCCAGAGGCCGGAGAGGATGCCAGTCGTGATTGCAATACAAAGTAATATGTTCATGGTGCGCATCTTAGCAGATGCGCACCCTAGAAATGAGATCAGAAGCACGTTACGTGCAAGTTGAAATGTATCGTTGCAGAATTTTTGTGATTTAAATCACTCTTCACTCTCTTCTTCCAGCTCATCCCACATGGCAGCGATAGCGTCACGCGTCAGCGGAGCCAGCGTTCTCCAGAACGGGGAGGTGGCGTGGGCTTCAACTTTACCCAGGAAGGTTCCGACCCACGGCAGCAGATACGTTTCGAACAGGGTTTCAATCGCCTCATTCTCATCATCACCTGCTTTATCTTCAATCCATGAGGCCGCCAGCAACAGGGTACCGATATGATCGGCAGGCATATCCGTCAGCGGCATGCCGCGTTCTGAAAGAAACGCCCGAACTTCCGCTTCGGTCGCACCTTCCTGCCAGGCAGAACGATACGGCGACACGCGACACTCTTCCCCCACGAACAGCGCGTTGTAATCCGTTGAAATCTGCTGCATATCGCAACTTTTTTGCAAGCGTTCCAGCAACTCATCCTGTTCCAGCGGCCAGCTCTGCGCCAGTTTACCTTCACGAATCAGGGTAAACAGCGGAACCAGCAGCGGATCCTGCGGCTGGCGGTAATATAAGGTGCCCAGCACGCGGCAAAGGATGGAAAACTCATTCATGTTTTTATTCCGTTATTAATTAAAGATCGGCAAATTCGTCAATCGGCGCCATGCCGCGCGACTCAAGGAAGTCGAGCATACGACGCGGCGTGACGTTCAGGATCTGTTCTTCCGGGAAATTCACGTCCCGCAATATTTTCAGGCACTCGCTGAAATCACCCAGCGTGAAGGCCGTGTGTGAATCAGAGCCCAGCGCCACCATTCCGCCCGCGTCACGCACGGCCGCCGCAACGTCGCGACAGTTGGCCTCACTGCCCTTACGCGAATGCACGAACGAGGAGTTGTTGATCTCCAGCGCCACGCGGTGCTTCGCTGCGGCCAGTGCCACGGCCTGAATATCGATCGGGTATTTCGGATTTCCCGGGTGGCTGATAATGTGCACATTGCCGCTGGCAATGGTGGCAATCATCGCCGCGGTGTTGGTCTCTTTATCCTGGGGCGCAAAGACCGGCTCGTGGAAGCCGGCGAGGATCAGATCTAACGAGGTCAGCATCGGGCCGGTGCAGTCAATTTCATCGTCGGTATTTTTGATGTTCGCTTCGATGCCTCGCAGTATCCCGATACCGTCAACCAGACGTGGCCAGATACGCATATTCACAAAATGCCAGTAGTGCGGCGCATCCGCCATATCCGGACCGTGATCGGTTATCGCAAACAGTTTGATGCCTTTCAGCTTCGCCTGAGCGATATAATCATGGAGGTTACTGTAAGCGTGGGTACTGGCGACGGTGTGCATATGCAGGTCAACGGGATACATCTTTCTCTCCTCTGCGGTTTTTCCAAAGGATAGCAGTTATCAGCGGCGAATATTAGCAAAAACCCGGCGAACGCCGGGTTTCTCTCAGTAGCCTCGCTGTCTGTCTACCTGTCCGGTCACCGCATTGCCCTTCTCTATTTCGCTGATGGTATGCGAGATATACGCCACGGCCTCCGCCGGTCGCGTCACGGCCGCAATATGGGGCGTCATCGCCACGCGTGGATGTGCCCAAAGCGGGCTGTCTGTCGGCAGCGGTTCGCGGCTATACACATCCAGCATTGCGCCTTTCAGTTTACCGCTATCCAGCGCTTTCAGCAGATCGTCTTCCACAACGTGTACCCCGCGCGCCAGGTTCATTAAGTAGCTATCTTCTGCCAACTGGTTGAGGAGCGTGCCATTGATAATGCCGACCGTTTCCGCCGTATTCGGCAGCAGGTTAATGAGAACGCGTGTCCCTTTCAGGAACGCCGGGAGTTCGTCCAATCCGGCAAAGCTCTCGACGCCCGGATAATCCTTACGGCTCCGGCTCCAGCAGCGCAGTGGGAAGCCCCACGGAGCGAGCGCTTCGGCGACTTTCGAACCCAGCACACCCGCCCCGAGGATGCCGATGGTGAAATCTTCACGCTGATAATCCGGGAGCGGTTCCCAGTGGGAGTGCTGTTTAAACGCCTGATAATCGTCGAAGCGGCGGAACCAGTGCAGCACCTGGCTTACGGCGTATTCCTGCATCTGCTCCCCCATACCGGTATCTTCCAGACGAAACAGGGGAATATCTTCCGGCAGCATTTCAGGGTGAGCCTTCAGCTTACTGAGAATGGAATCCACCCCCGCACCAAGAGCAAACACCGCCTTCAAACGGCGTCCCTGTAGCATTTCGACCGGGGGATGCCAGACCAGCGCGTAGTCGGCATGTTCATTATCGCCCTGTTTCCATTCGCGAACGCGTGCGCCAGGCAGTGCCGCCGTGAGCGCCTTAATCCAGTAAGCCGTATCAAAAGTGGGGTGATAGAAGATAATATCCATAGTCATTGCCTTTTAGTGCGCTGTTTTATTTTCATTTTCAACTGGCTTGTCAGCATAACAAATTTATCGCTAAACCGCGTTGCTGATAAAAGAGGCGCTTTTCGCACATTTCGAAATCAGGTTGCCTGAAGTTTGTCTAAACACGCTAAATTACTGAAAAAGTGGGTTGACGGCAGTACGGCTTTTCCTTACATTAGCGCCCGTCCCGACAACAACGGGATGACAATATGGTGAGGTGTCCGAGTGGCTGAAGGAGCACGCCTGGAAAGTGTGTATA
>OLRM01000508.1_pt1 | contig 29445 bp, 31 predicted proteins | sample 1643211 | NCBI WGS metagenome assembly OLRM01 (sample SAMEA3136690, study PRJEB25190) | human gut metagenome | biome: human gut; feature: human-associated habitat; material: faeces | place: Austria | collected 2013
TGCGCTTAAGGAACTTGTACGCAATCTGACAGAGTTCGCGGTGTGTTAACGCCATCTCACTCTCCTTTAGTGCGCAGATAACAGTGGTTTTTCCAGCGGTTTTGCACCGCGCTACGCTTATCTTTGACTCCCTCTCTGGCAATTCCAGAAAATGAGAACAACACCACACGGCGATTGCTAACTCTCAACCACTGGCTGGGGTAGCAAAGTCTGTATACACGGGAAATTAGCATCTTTGCTTTACGATTGTTGGTTGCCATATCGTTCATCCTTTGATGCATGTATTTACAGCCTGACAAGCCTCTTCGAGTACCCAGTCAACAGCGTCTTTCCACGCACCAGTCCCAACTGGCGGATTCTCATTTTTTACCTGCTCATAAAAACGCACCGCTTTAACCAGTCCTTCAGGCACTACCGACGCTGGCAAGGCAGCGTGACAGTAGAGTGGCATAGTTTTGTACAGTGGTTCGCCAGGACTTCCGTCAACCTGATTCCATTCTTCAACCCAGGCATCAACAACCGCTTTGCTGGTTGATACATGTTCTTCTGAATCTACATTTTGTCCTGATATACAGAACATAACTGGATCTGCTTCCAGCGATGCCAGAGTAATTTCATAAGCCCGACGCTCAATATTGTCTCGCACGTCCAGGCTGCCGATTCGCTCCCTGATTTCTTTAATTAGTTTCTTGTCGTCGTCGGTAAAAGTTGTCATTAGTGACTCCTTTTCATATCTATGGTTTTCTTGAATCAATTTCGTCTAGTTTGAGTTTTATATTTTGCTGGTCTGATTTTGGTAATTTTCTCATGCTCTCTTCAGTTATTTTTTTCATATCAAGAAAAGCTCTTGCATAGAAGCGCAGGCTTGCCTCTTTTTCATGTTGTGCAACATACCAGGTTGCGCCAGAAAATGCCGCAGACAGGCATAATGTGCACAAGGCACAAATTGCAATGGCTGTTCTTGTACTGAAGGGTTTTACAGCCTTAGATAATGACTTCAACTTTTCTTCATATAATTTGTTGTTTTTTTCCTGATTGCGTTTAATTCCAGATATGAGTTCAATAATATCATCTGTTAATTTTTCTTTTACCTCAACACTTGTTTCTTTTAGATCGTTTTTTCCCTCTTCTACTTTTTCTTTTATTTCATTATCCAGATCGCCGCACGTCTCAACAATATTCTTGAATCTTTGAATATAGTCATTTTCTACAGATGAAACGACCTGTCTGAAGCCCTCAGACAGGGCTGTGAAGTTAGCTTGTAACTCATTGCTGAATTTTTCCTGTATCTTTTGGTTCAGAAAAATTAATGAAATAACTGGATCATCTTTTGATATTTTATGCCCTGTCTCCTTGAATACATCAACAATAAAATTATCAATATCTTCACTGGAAACAGCCTTTTCAGGCTGTTTTAATTCTGGCAGATTAACTGTACTCATATTATTCACCGTGTTCATCGTCATAGATGCTATCTAATTGTTTGTAAATGTCATTGAAGACTCGTTTTAATCGTGATTTAGCCATTAATCCAAAATGGTCGGACTCAAGAGCTTCTTTCAGTGTTAGTGATTTTTCTGTTAGCTCTTTGATGTCAGAGGCAAAGGCATCACTTTTTCTGTCCTGAATAACCACAACGCCAGCGATTACATCCTTGTTTTTTTCAATGAATTTAGTTTCTATTAATGGGATATTTTCAAGTGCTGGAATACCCTGAAATTCATTTATCCAGACAATAAGTTTTACCTTACTTCCTTTAACCAGTTCTTTCAGTTCTTCAAATCCCTGCAAGGTATCCGCAAGAGCTTGTCCACCAACGATAACAGTATGGATATAAACGTCTTGTTCTACATCTTCAAACATGTCCATAACACAGTTATCATTGAAATACTGAATTAACGGTAAAAATGTAGATGCGCCATTGTCAATAACAAAAGTATTCTGACTATTGGTCAGCATTGATTCGAACATTGGATCGAATTTGGATTGTATTACTTTGCTGTTTTCAGTGATTTGTATCAAATCTGCATTTAATCTTTTTACTTTAACCGTAGTTGTATTAACCGGGTCTGTGTCACCGACTACGATATTATCCATGTGATTTTCATCAATAAAGTATTGTGCCAGTATTGCGGTCGCGAATGATTTTCCAACACCACCTTTACCCTGAAGGATGAAATTGATTGAGTTTTTCATTTATAATGCTCCTTTACTTAAAGATATTTATTTATGAATTTTTCATTCGTAGCACTTGGATCGTGCTCTATTTCTTTTTTGTTCTCACTAATGTTTGAAAAAAAACCTTTTACCCCCCCTCTCGGTTCATCGCCTTTAGCTTCATTCTGATCAATTACATCTATGGTTTTTGTCTGTTCTTTTGGTTCAGTGCATTTTTGTCTTTTTTTAGCCCTCTCTGTCATATTTATATAAGTCTTTTGGGCTAGTTCTGTCTTGGTGTTGTTGTTTATGTAATCAGCTATTTGCTCCCATGTATAATATTTCTTTGCTTCAAGTATATTTTGCAAATACATATTGAAGACAGCCTGTTTTGATTTCGATTTTGTTTCGTTTATAGCCTCGCATATTGGAGATAATAAACTCTCGATCTTTTTCATTTGTTACATTTCCTCTCTCTCTCTACCTCCTACATTGGCATAATACCTTATTTAAAGCAATTTGCTCGCCGTTTGTGTGGGTGATTATGTGGGTTGTTTTGTGGGTTGTCAATGGGGTTGCGGTCTTTTTTGTGGGTTAAAGTGTGGGTGATTGTGTGGGTTGTGTGTTTTGAGTTGTGGGTGATTATGTGAGTCATTGTGTGGGCTGTACGCACGGCATTTTTTTGTCCTGCTAAAACACAGGCACGATACCGATTGTACACAAGACCGTTCCGGTCATGTTACAATCGTGTGCCAAAGGGGGATGCCCCTTTGAAACCCCGAACGACGCAGCCGTTCTTATGCGGTTCTACGAACCTTGAGGACATATGAAGAAAAAAACCAACAAAAACGTTCATGTAACATTCAGACTTACCGAAGAAGAATATGCTCCGTTCGATAGGGCTATAAAAGAGCTTAATATTAGTAAGTCAGAATTTTTCAGGCTGCTTACTATTGGTAAAATAAACACATATGCATCTGATAAACGTAACATCCCAGAATACAAACGTTGTCTTTCTCAGTTGAGTTGGGCAGGAAACAACATAAATCAAATAGCTCACCGATTAAATTCAGATCATTTAAAAGGTATTATATCAGAATCGCTTTATAAAAAGGTTTTAAATGGATTAATCGGTATTCGTGATCGCCTTCAGGAGATAGCTAAATGATTGTCAGATACGGTGGTGGTAATGATGGTATCGTTGATTATCTGATAAATGGTCGCAAAGCAGAACGCCAGTACACGCGTGATGAACTTGATCATCGTGTCGTTCTTGATGGTGATTTACAGACTACAGATAAGATTATTGATTCTATTGAAAACAAAAGTCAGGAACGTTATTTGCACATTACTCTGTCTTTTCATGAAAGTCATGTGTCGAATGAAGTGTTAAAGGCTATTGTTGATGATTATAAAAAGTTATTGATGAATGCTTATCATCCTGATGAATACTCTTTCTATGCGGAAGCTCATTTGCCTAAAATTCGTCATATTCAGGATAATAGCACCGGAGAACTTGTTGAAAGAAAACCACATATTCATATTGTAATTCCTAAAGTAAATTTGATTACTGAAAAGTTCCTAAATCCAGTGGGAGATGTTACCAAAGGGCATACAATTGAACAGCTTGATGCTATACAGGAATTTATTAATAATAAATATAATCTTGATAGCCCTAAAGACTATCCGCGTAAAGATGCGGATTACGGAAAAATTATAAGTAGAGTTAAGGGAGATCTTTACAAAGAGCATCACTCTGAATTGAAAGGTGAGTTGCTTTCGCGTATAGAGAACGAGAAAATTGAAAATTACTCTGTATTCAAAGATATTGTTGCAGAGTATGGTGAACTTCGTATAAGAAATGCTGGTAAAACCAATGAGTATCTGGCTGTAAAATTGCCGGGAGATAAAAAATACACAAACTTAAAAAGTCCTCTTTTTCGTCAGAATTACATTGAGACAAGGACATTAACACTTGAGAAACCAACACACAAAGAGATAGAAAAGAGACTTAATACCTGGTTAAATAAAACAAGCCAAGAGATTAAGCATATTTTTAACCAGGCGGAGAAAACAAGGGAACTTTACAAGACATTAAGCCCTTCACAACAAATTGATTTCCTGCAAGAGAGGATAAAAGAATATGACTCAAGAGAAAAACTTAACGAAAGAAATTCTCAGCAAACGTCAGGACGAGCGGGAGGTTACAAGTCGTGTCCTAAAAAGTTTGCCAGAATCCGTCAATCTGAAGCAACAGTCGGATTGTCACGTATGCCCCAACGCGGTATGGTTTACGGAATCAATGGATTCACAAGACCCGACTCTGTCAGTGTATTGTCAGATATTTCGCAGCGTGATCTGGCAGAGCAATTATCGCAAAGAGAACATCCTGGTCAGGATGTGCGACGGGATTATGATAGACAATTCACAGAGTCAGGAATAAAAAGTCTTGAACGCTCTTCTTTTTTGTGTGAAACGATGTTTCAGACTCTGAATGAGGCGGCAGAGAAAAACGAAATTGCAACGATGGCAGAAATTCGCAGAAATATTGATCCTGTCAGGTTTCTGTCTTCTGCCGCCGAGCGTTTTAATATTATTCCAGCGCAGCATAAAATCAGAACAGCAAAGGACGGTTCCCCCCGGTTTTCTGTGGGGAATCGTAATATGAACGCATCTGATTTTCTGACAAAGCATATTAATCTTGCCTGGAAAGATGCGAAATCCTTTCTGCTTGAAGTTTATTCACAGCAGTTAGAAAACACGCCATATACGCGCTATCCAACCTACAGACGCCTTACGCATCATGAAGCCCGTGAGCGTCTTAACTCACTGAATTTATCGGAAAAAACATTACGAAATACTATCAGGTTTGAGCGTGGCAAGCTGTATAATGATCTGCGAGAGATGAGACGCGAGTTGAAGTTAATACCACGTGAACAGCGTGATATTGCCGTGGGTGTGATTGTTTACAAAAAACTAACCACACTTGAGCGTCTTTCTGAACTCGACACAGAGGGGCGACACATAATTCGTCAATATCATGCTGACTGGCATAAGGATAAAGATGAAATGAAAGCCCTTGAACGTCTCAAAAGCTATCTCAACTTCGATGAAATCAACGCCATTTCTGCTGACGAACCCGAACTTTCGCTTCAGAAAGCGGTGGATTCCCAGCGCCGCTTAGAAGAGGCGAAAAAGGTTAACTCCAAACTAAAAGATCTTGTGATGGATAAGCAGGATTCCAGGATTGTTTATCGCGATCAGGAATCGGAAAAGCCTGTCTTTACCGACAAAGGGAACTTTGTCGTTGCGGGTAAAAATCCCTCAAAAGAAGAGATCGGAATAATGCTTGAGTATTCCAGGGAAAAGTTTGGTGGTGTACTCAAACTTACCGGCTCTGAAGATTTCAAAAAAATGTGCGCTGAAGTTGCCGCAGAGCAGGACATGAAGATTATTTTACGCCCGGAGCAGTATCAACAGATGATGCTGGAATTAAAAGCAGAACTTCAGGGTAATAAGTTTGAGCAGGTGGAAACACAGGAAAATAGCCAGGAGTCCGAATCCAGAATAGAGAAAGGTGATGCATTGAAGGAACAGGCCACCGAACAGGCACAGGCCACAGAACAGACTCAGGCTACAGAGCAGGCGCAGGCCACAGAGCAGGCGCAGGCCACAGAGCAGACGCAGGCCACAGAGCAGGCGCAGGCCACAGAGCAGGCGCAGGCCACAGAGCAAGCACAGGCCACATCTTCATATGATCCTGGTGTTATTACCAGGGCAAATACCCTGGATTCACAGATGCTTAGTAAAGGCACAAATGGTGAATTTGGCTATTTGAAATCTCTGGATAGCGATGAAAATGAGATTTGGGAAGTGCTGGGGCATGTACCTGGAGACAGCGATGATATCTTTAGTGTTGCCAGTTTTGATAATGAAAACGATGCAAAAGAATTTTGCAATATTGTTAATGAATTAGGAATTGACAGAACACAGGCTTTGATTCAGGAGCAGCTTACTTCTCAACACGATCAGGCTACCGCGCAGGAGCATAATAAACAGGAAATTTACTGTGTAAACTTTAGTCACCTCCATGATGAGAATGAGGGTGTTGTATTTCATTCTAAAGATGCTGCCATTGACTTTTATGAGGGAAACAAATCTTCTGCAATAGAAAAATATGAAAGCAATTATTTAAATGGTGATGGTTTTGAAACTATTGTGCTTATGTCTAAAACTGTCTCAACCGATGAATTATCCTCTTATCCAGAGGGGGGGATAGTAACGCTTGATAAGCCATTTGAAGTAATTGCCAATTCATATGAAGAATACCGTACTCCAGTGTATGCGGTTTCTTTCTCGAAGGATGAGTTTAGTGAAGATATTAAGACTTTTGATTCATTGCACGACGCATCTGAATATAAAAATAATATGCTTCAGGAGCACGGACTTAACCAGGATGATATCTTAATCACACCTGTAACAAGAGAAGAAATCGCCTTTAAAGGAATTAAGGACGCTGTTAATGACGCTAATATGGCAGTGATGGAACAGGAGGGGGATTCGTCCAGAGAATCACCAGAAGAGATACTCGCCAGTATTTCAGCTAACGAGCATATGATCTCCGGGCTTGAAAACTTCCTGGTTAAAGACCGTTCTCAGTTCAGTTCCTGCAATGGGGATATCGTTGTGGAGGCGGAAATTACCAGGGGGGAAGGTGGTCTTTATCACCTTGCGGTCGCTGGTAAGCATGGCTTAGAGCGTGGTGATGCAGTTGCCAGAGTGGATGTTACGGAGCAGCAATTTGCCGCGATCACTGGAAAAACACCTTCTGAAGTTTTAACGGGGGACCAAACATCGGCTCGTGTTCCGGTAATTACAGGTATCCATTTCAGTACAAGGGCTATTGAAAATGTGAATAAACTGGAACAACAGAAGGATTATGTCTATTTCTCAACACATGAAGGCCTGAATGCTGAAATAAAAGATTTCAGCTCTCTCAAGGATGCTATTGAGTGGGGCCGGGTTGAATGCGAGCTACATGATCTCAATAAGCGCGATACTGTCATTTATCGCGTCGAGTCTGAACATATTTCTCAGGGGATTGACGCTGTAATGAAAAATGCTGAACGCGTGGAGCGTCATGAAATTGAGAAAGCACAGGGACGGGATTGCACGCCGGAAGACGGCAAGATTCTTGAGGCAATTGATCGCTTTGAGGACAAGTTCAGAGGGGAAGGACTGAAGTTCGAAAGGGAGAAGGCCGAATCCGATTTGCTTAATCACGGATTCACTCGTGAAATGGCAGAAGATGCTCTTGGAAAACAATTTGTCCAGGCCAGAGAAGAGCATCAGGAATCGCAGCAGCAGCGTGACGATTCACAGGACATGCACTAATTAAGAAAAAAGCCCGGTTTTCGGGCTTTTTAAGAAAAAAAGTCAACCCCAAACAGAAATAATAGCTACAAAAATGGACAGTAATAATGCAATAAAAGTAATGTTGAGCCATATGTTGGACGAGTCTTTTAAGACTAATATGGCTGTTAATGCCATTGTAATGAAACTAATGGTAATAATGGCTGCAAATAAATATTGTACAATGTTTTTTATTGTACCTGGTTGATCCCCAATTCTTTCTCTGTAATTTGCATCAACATTAGATATCCATTGAAGTAATAGAGCAATAAAACAGCCTACTCCGCAAAAGGTGAATTGCACAGACGTCGGGTTTGAATCAAACAACGAGATCGCTAAGTTATATAAGTATATCGCGCATGAAATCACCCCGACAAATAAAATAGAGATGAGTATAATCCGAAGAACTAATGTATTGCTTTCCTTTAAGGAATATATTAAAGCCGCTTTTTCGTATTCTTTCATAATTTAATCCAGTCTATAAGTATAAGAACCAACAAAACAAATGGGGGAGCAACACAGGCGATGTTACCCAGACAGGATTCATTTTGTGTGAGCATATGAAATCCCATCCAGAGTGATGATACTGGCAGAAACACGCCCACAGCCGGAATTATTAGTCTGGCGGAGAATATCCTTATCAGGAGTATCAATAGTGATAAGAACAGAAAAAGAGTGATCATGTGGAAAAACATTCACATCACCTATAACACTATTAAGATAGCCTGCCAGATATCCATTTCAGACAGGCTATATACAGGGTTCAATTCATTCTATGAAAGGTGTATAGGGATTGCTGATGTTTGTGTCGATCAAAAATCTAATATTAATAGATGAGAACTAATATACATATTTCCAGACGGATGGGGGGATTTTATCGTAGAGTTTATTCATTGTGAGTTCTGCAAGCCTGTGATCGGCGGCGGCATTAAACGACTCAAGCTCAGAAGGAGGGAGGCTGTTTTGGTTTTTTTCAATAATCTTTTCAAGTGTGTCGAGTGTTGAGCAACGTCTTAACTGAAAGAGCCAGTCTTGTTTTGTTTTCATTGTACAATTCCTGAAGAACATCCTTGTCCTATAGTAGCTACAACGATGTTTGATTTCTACTGCTGGATTTATTTCTTACTTTTTTGTGTAAACTCAAATCCCAGTTTCCCGGTTGCTTTGTCAACCAGTTTTACTTTTGCTGAAAATTCTTTGTTTGTTTTTTGACTAATGAAACCTTTCAATTCACTTGTAACTCCTTTTGTTATTAACGTTTCAATTTGTTTATCGGTTAATGATTTGCCGCAGAAATCTTTCCATATCTTAAATTCACATCCTGTACAGAAATAACCTTTTGGTCTGATTACAATCTGTTTACCACAGGAAGGACAAGGAGAGGACAGGCGTTGTGACTGACCAGACGGCGTGCCGGGGGCAACTTTTATGTCGGCGCTATTCGCATTACCGATCATTGCTATCAGGTCATCGTACAGTTCGTCAATGAACTGTTCGACGGTCATTTCTCCGTTTTCAATGAGTGTCTGTTTTTCCGCCCATAATGCCGTCATATCGGGATTAACCGCAATGGCTGGCAGGGCATCAATCAGGGCGTATCCGGTATCTGTTGGAATAAGTTTTCCTTTTTCCAGGGTGATATAGTTCCGTTTTTTCAGCGTTTCCAGCATAGAAGCTCGCGTAGCTGACGTACCAATGCCACCATGCTCATCCTTTTTATCCCGATCTTTATCCTTCAGTAATTTTTTAATCACTGGATCAGTGACAAAATCTGCGACACGAACAAGCGCGGCAAGTAAAGTGGCTTCGGTGAATAATGGCGGTGGCGTTGTTTTCTTCTCATTCACAACCACTTCTTTTGTCGTCACTGTTTCTCCTGTGCGAATTTTACAGAGCAGATCAAAAGCGGAATCATCATTTTCGGCTTCTGATTCCTCATCCCCGGTATTTTCCACACCAAGAAACGCTTCAAATCCGCTGTCTGTTGTTTTCCTGGCACGGGCATAAAACGACTCATCACCACACTGAATGGCAACGGATACTTCCTGGTATGTTTTTTCAGGCATGAACTGAACAAGATAGTGTTGTGCGATTGCCAGGTAAACATTGCGCTCGTCACTGCTCAGCGCGTTTACATCCGGTACGTTAACGGTCGGGATTATCGCCGTATGCGCAGTCACTTTCGCACTGTTAAACGCCTTGCTTTTACGTGTCGAATCAACGTCCAGTGGCTGATCGAATACTGACTTCAGGGCATCGAGAACCTGTGGTGCTTCGCTGAATTGTTCATCAGAAAGATATGAGCAATCTGAACGGTTGTAAGTAATTGCTTTGTATTTTTCACGTAGCTGCTGTGTGATATCCAGCGTTTGTTGTGCCGTCATTTTGAACTTCTTGTTCATGTACTGCTGAAGCCGGACCAGGTTAAAGGGCAATGGCGCAGCCGTTTTTTTATCGTCTGTTGCTGCTGCTTCAACTGTCGCTGGTTTTCCTGCAAGGGAAGCCGCTGTTCCATTCGCCCACGCCTTATCAAGTAATTTACGGTCTGTCAGTGGTGCGAACTCACCAGGTTTCCAGTTCGCCCTGATAACATCAACGCCGCGTTGAAAATGCCCGGTCATGGTGTAGTAGAAACTGGATTTATGATTCTTGTTGGCACGGGTGCGATTTACTATCAGGCCAAGAATAGGCGTCTGAACACGCCCGACCGAAAGTGTCCCTTTATAGCCTTTAGCCCGTGCCGGGATCGTATAAGCACGCGTCATGGATAAACCGTATATCGCGTCGGCTACAGAACGCGCCAGAGCCTTGAGATAGAGTCCTCTGAAGTCACGGTTATTTTTGGGATTTGCCAGTGCCTTTTTCACTGCCGGAAGGGTGTTGTCGTTGATCAGAACGCGCTTAACGGGTTTTGTGTTGCCTGCATATTCCAGGACCTCATCGACAAGTAGCTGTCCTTCGTCATCAGGATCGCCAGCATGAATAATTTCGGTCACATCAGCACGCCTGATAAGCTCAATAATCGTTTTAACCTGTTTTTCGGCGCTTTCTACAGGCTGGTATTTTACGGGATAAAGACGCAAAGGGAGTGTTTCAATCTTCCACTCTTTGTATTCAGGATTATAGTTTTCGGGGGGCTGTGATTCGATAATATGACCAAAACAGTTAGTCACAATAGTATTATCACTTTCAAACCAGCCATCATGACGGGTAAAATTGCCACCAAGCGCCTTAACAATATCATTCGCTACTGCGGGTTTTTCTGCGATAAAAAGTTTCATTTTGTTATCCTTTACATTGAATTAATCTTTTGGCACAACGGATAGCACGTTCTTCTGATACTGCCTGTTGCCAGTTATCTTCACTTACTGGATGTCTGAATCTGCGTTCACAGCCATTAAAAGCAAAAATCCCCTCACGGTTAAGTATATTAGTTGCAATATCCTGGGCTTTAATTCTCAAAAAGGCTGTTACGGCAAAACCAGAATACGAAGAAATTTTTGAAATGATGCATTCATCAGCTTTTATTAACGCGGCAAAAGGAACTATCTTTTGATGACCACACGAAATCAGAGGGAGTGTGTGAATATCATAATAAGCTATTGAATGACAATCCATGCGGGTATCATCAATAGCTGCCAGCCAGAATCCTGTCTGGTCTTTTATTTTTCTGATAATATCTGAATCTGAAACACCAGGATTTAATAAATATCCACCATAACAGACATGGAAGGGGTGAGCAGATTCATCAATATCAGGAAGTTCTTTTACCGGATTTTCTTTCCAGTCCTTCAGAACACCGAATTCAAGAGCATCCAGCAAAAACTTTCGTTCAAATCCATCAAGCAATGCATATTGCATGTTAAACCTCTCAAAGAAGCTCTGATTTGTTGACCTCATGGTGAACCAGTTCACCATTGCGTAAGACAAACAGGTAAGAAAACTTTCTTTCCTTATCTTTCAGTCAGTTTTTGTATTCAGAAAGAATAAACACCCAGTCATCGGTGCTGTAATGAGATGCGATGACTCATTATCTTTTTAGTGATGAGTTGATTATTTTTAAAATATGCCTGCCTTTAATTAGCATGTTTCTGGAAACAGCCTGATTACGAATACCTCTCATCTGGTCAAACTGATAGGTTAAATCATGTTCTTTTCGTGAAAGTCCAAGAGTGGCTCTTTCATTATCCATCAGGACTGAAATTGCAATATATTCTCCAGATGCACACCAGTCTGCATAACTGGCAACGCAATGTTCCATCTCCTGACCTTCCTGACACAGAGCATCAAATGTAATTAATTCATTTACACCGTTATCAACTTTCTGCCAGTTTATCCCAGTTCCTTTCCATTTTGGGATTACGGGAATAACGTTATTCTTCACTTGTCGCGTCCATTCATCAGATAGTCTCCAGAAAGAAGGCCACTCCTGGTTTTTATGAATTAACCGTTCTTCTGCTAACAACCAGTCAATTGCATGACACAACTGATTCGTTTCCATTTCCCAGCGTGATGTTTGCCTGGATTCAGTATTACGGTCATAAAAGCCAATGTTTTTAAATAAATCACGATGATATTCTAGCCATTTTGAGCATATACGATAAATATCATTTTCTTTTTCTGGGTAAGCTCGAATGCTAATATAATCGATAATCCAGTAAATTGCTCTCACAGGATAGTTCTTGATAAGTGGATGGCGTAATAATCTGACTGTAAATCTGAATGATGCATTATCATGTTTATCATTTAAAGCATATACTAATGACAAACTAACATGTCGTAAACTTCTGAACTCACCATAACTAAGTTTGCAGGGAAAACTGATTTTTTCATATAACTCTTTTGTCTTTCCAGATAGTATAAACTGACCATTTTTATGTTGTTGTCTTAGACGACCAACCATAGGCCACAATCCGAAAAAATCCATATCATTCACAATATGGATTCGCTTTGAAAAATCCAGATAGTCCTCAAATAATACCTGACGAATTGAATTGTAAGCTATCGAACAATGTGAAGCTCTGGCATATTGTGCAAATATCTTTTTATCTACCATTATCCATATAGCTTTACTCAATGCTTTTGAAGCATTAAATTCATTATCCACCCCTATAATTTTTAATGCTCTCTGATAAATTTTGTTTTTTATCTCTGCGAGTAAAATATGTCTGCTGATATATCGTGTATTATAGGGGTAGTTGAATGATGCTATTTTACCAAGGCAATGAACAATGTCATGTATTCCATACTCATATGAGTAATATACATTGGATGGATATAGTGTGGAAATATAACGACTCTCACTGTTTTCCTCTTCCTCTCCAATGCGTAACAAATAGAGTTTGTCTTCAATTGAATATCCAGCCTCAATCAATGATTTGATGATGTAGCTAATCGCATATTTTAACCAGTCGTCCATGTCGTATGCAGATTTTTTAGACCAGAATAAAAAAATCTTACCAGGAAATGAATTTCTTCTGGTCCATACCCCAGTGTGCTTATCTCTTAGCTTGTATCCCCACAAAGTGATTTTGTTATTCTTTTTGTTTTTTCTAATACGAAAAACGCCACAAATGATAATGGAGATGTACTTTTCATTCTCCTCTGTTTTTACAAGACGAAGCCCCCCTGTATTTTGATAGATTTTAAAAACATCATGCAACGTAAGAATATTATTGTCCCTTGTCTGTTGATTAATTACATACATGCCGCCCCCTGTTAAAAAGAAGCCTTTAATATTGCACAAAGATAAAAAGACAGAATCATGGCAAACCAAAAGAAGAATGCATTTTCTTGCCCCCTTAATTTCTGATACGCCACTCCCACGGTGGAACCGGATTTGCATCGGCCCACAAACCGCGTTTTTGTTCCTGCGCTTCCCGTTGCAGAGCCGGTAATGACTCATCCACGTTGTAACGTTCATATACCCATGCAGCGCCAGACTGAACCATAAAGCGGCTGGCATCCGTGCCGTTCGTCGTGAACACACGACCGATAATGCGTCCGTAGCGGTCTGTCTGCGTATAAGAGACGGTAACGGATTGGCCTGCGAGCAGGGTTTTAAGTTGATTTGTTGACCAGCGTCCAAAAGGTTGTTTCTTTTCAGGGGCATCAATATTTATCAATCGGACTCGAATCGGAACTTCATACACAACAATTTTTGCGGGTAGTGTTTTAACTTCTATGGTGTCGCCATCGAGAACGCGAATAACTTTCCCCTGAAGAATTTTCTGGTTAAATGTATAAGGTATTCCACCTGCATTTGCAGACTGAAAAGCGGTAAGCAGATAAATAAATATTGTTAATAAGATTTTCATAAAAGATTAACGTTAATTTGTCTGTGCAATGGATAGAGCGTTATTCTTATTTTCTTCCTGCCGCTTCATCGAAAAATGATGATTTTCCTACTGCTGCGGCATCATACTGAAATGAATATCCAAAATCATCGTCATGCTCAAAACCTGTATTTTCTCCATTTTTTAGTCTGGAAAGAATAATCTCAAGTTGACTGATTATATCTTCCCTTTCACTATGACGAGTGCCTTGTAAGAGAATAGTTACTTGTTGCAAAGGATATGCATGTTCAATCCATGCCTGGCTAGGTCCAGAGTGCGTTGTATATAAATTTTTTTGTGCCGAAATATTATTCAGAAAACAGTTTAAGTCATCATTGGAATAAATTTCTTTAATATTGTTGATGTTGGATGTTAGTTTTACAAGTTGGAATGGTGGAGAATTTTTGTCTTCATTGTTGTCTCCTTTATCGTATTCTGGAAACACAATTAACAAAGGTGCACCATTAGTTCTCTTCATAAAACGGGTTACTAGCCGCCCAATATATTTATTGGACATATGCTGTTCAATGTCCAGGACAGCATATTCCTCCGCTGGGAACATTTTGTTTTTTTCGATGGATTTAATTTTTCTGGTAAGATGAATGTTTCTGATAAGCAAACCTACTATCAGGAAGTAAATAAATATCCAGAATAAAAAATCACTCTGTAGTTGTTCTATCATAAGTGAATCCTCTAATTTGTTAATGGACAAATCATTACCCGTTCATCAATGTTTGTAGGAAGTTCGCCAGGAGTAGGGACGCGTTCTCCTCGCTGGGCGGCTTGTGCCAGTGTTCGTAGCAGCAACACGCTGGCATGAAATATGGCCTGTTCTTTTGTGGCTGCGCTTATTTCCAGGTCGAAATCACTCAGAGTCACAACGACTTGCCCGTTTCTGTTCTCGACCGTTGCCGGGTAGGGAACAAAATAGGGAGCGATTTTGCTGGTTTGCTTGCGTCGAGGAGAGAAATTCGTGCTGACATTTGTTGTGGTGTACCAAATATTTCAATAACACGAAGTGATTTAGCGGCTGCACGTTGCGCTGGTATATCGGTATCTGCAAGAGAAGAATACCCGGAAGAGGGCGTTATTGCTGGCGTTGCGGACGCTACACCATTCAAATCAAGATTACGTAATTCACTGACAGCCTTCTGACGCGCCAGCTTTGCTTCGTAAATTACCGTTTCAGCCTGAATCTGCTCTACCTGTAAAATTGTCGGAGATGAATATTTTATTTCGTCTTTTGGCGTGCTTTCAGATTCTGTTGCGTAAGCAAGTGAACTGAAAAAACAGACAGAAATAATCGTTGGTTTAATTATTTTTAACATAGAATGCACCTTTAATCTCATAATTCAGTCTTCCTTCTTCCAGTTTTATTCCTGCATACTGGAAGCGAACGGCAGGTTCATGAAAGTTAGCGAAAAGTATTGAAGGCGGGGTGCTGGTCTGAATCATTAATTCATACTCGTTCCACGGGAGAATTATTGGACGGCCTTCTTCATCTGTTTTTGTGTTTTCAATTTCCTGCCAGGTGAGTTTTAACCTCATTTTTTGTGCAAATGTTGTCAGGCGTTCCTGAATATCTGTTGCCTGTGGCAATGTGTCCGGGGTAATTGGATCAGGTGAAACGTCAAAACTGACAGGAAGAGAAAATCCCCCGGCGCTGCCTTCTGGCAATACAAAAGTTGCTGTGGTTGTCCCCTGGAATATTTCTCGTATCCGTGTGCTGAAGTCCTCGACCGTAACGCCGCTCAGTTCCTTATATGATGTGCGTAACAGCCCGTCATTACCGGATGTGCTGCATTCAGCAAGGTCAAAACGCCATCCGGCGATCGATAAGGGCAGTGCATCCCATTTATCAATGCATTTATCAATAAATGGTTTTATTTCAGGTAAATGTTGCCACGGTGGGGCAATCTGTATTGCCTGTTTGTCTGCCATTTCTTTTGCCAGACGAAGACGTGCAGCTTCTGCCGCAGCTTCTTTTTCCCGGTATTCCTGGTACATGGTGATCCCGTTCCAGAGCAGTATGGCCAGAATGGCACTTCCGCCATAAATCATGAACTGACGTTTTCGGGATACGCGAGTAAACGCCGCCTCTTTCGGCGGTTTTTTTACGTCAATCAACGCAGACAGAGTGAGTGAGGGGAGTGCCTGGCTGATATCCCATGATTCAGGCTGGTATAGTTTCCAGCCGGGTTCTGGTGTTTCATTAAACTCAAGAAATGTTGTCAGAGCACTCATGATCTGACTTTTGTTACCTACAACATCGTTGACGAGAACGTTATTGACGCAGGAAACAAAGCCATAAAGATCACCGAGTTCGCAGATAGCGTATCCGTCAGGTTCGATGAGGGGTTTTATCATCAGTGCCAGTGACCAGAATGAGGACGCCCCTGTGGGAAGATCCTCTTTTCTGATAAATGCCACCATCGTTTTGGTTTCATTTTCTGAATCCTGATACTGACAGGAGAGAAAATATTCAGCGTCGTTTTTTCTTGCGAATGTACGCGCATTCTTTTCTTCTGAAGGAAGCGTTTTCCAGTCCAGACCGGAGAAAAAAGCACGCTTGTTTTTAATAACCGAAGTGAAATTCCGGTTATTCTGATTATTCTCAGACAAAGTGACCTCCAAAAAAACTCCCTGTGTTTTTTCAGGGAGTTTTCAGTTAATTAGTTCACATTTTTTATTACTGCACTGGAGCCGGAATTAAGCACATTTGGTGTAATCAAAACGACCAGAATCGTGTCGCCGTCTTCGCTGTTAATGCCACCCCCAAGTCCAAAGAAGGAGGGGGTTATTACACCTTGCTTACTGGTTTTCCGGTTTGATTGCTGGAATCCACTCAGAATAACTGTCTGGCCTGATTTCAGGTCAATAGTCTGATTAATTGTTTTCAAATCCACATTCGGTGTTTGTGCTTTACTGCCGCCACTTTCGAACACCTCAAAAGTAGGTTTGTCAGACAGACTCATTGAGAACAGCAATTGCAGGTTTTGTGAATCCGGCTGAATGTATGGAAGCAGAGTCATATTGAATCCGGTCGTTATTGTTGCCGCATTCAGTGACGTGGATGATCCCACATTGGCGGTGGAATCGGTTGTGACACTTTCAATGAAGCCCTGCTGATTGGCAATTTGCATAGGGACGGGCGTCAGGTTTTTAGTCACAGCGGAGTTTTGCGTTACGACACTGACGCTGCCTTGTGACGACAGGGCTTTCAGAAATGCTTTTGAGCCAGCCAGCTTACCGTCCACGATGGATACACCACTGGTAATAACATTCTCGGCGGCATTACCAAATGAGCCACCAAGACTCAGACCAAGATGACCATCATTAAATACTGCGTTCCAGTCGATTCCCGCCTGTTCCTGGCTTGATTTCTTGATACTCAGGATTTCAACGTTCAGCACAACCTGACGACTCATTTCATTATTGCGCTTGTTCACAATCTCCTGAACGCTGTCCAGTACATCCGGGGTATCTGTTACTGTCAGTGAACCAGTGGACAGATACATGCGCCCTGTGCCTGGTGTCAGCATTGAGGAAACTTCGCTTTTCAGGTCGTTGTACAGCGATGATTTCATTTCCACGGTTGTAGTTTGCGTATTTGATGCGTCGCCAGTCATACCGCCAGAGCTGGTAGAGCCGGTACTGCCGCTGGAAGACATTGTGCCGCTCACAACTTTTGAGTTGTATGCCACATTGCTGTCCATATATGTGATCGGGAATGAGCGCGTTTCCAGATAGAAGAATGTGATACGACCTTTATCGTATTTCCAGGATATTCCCAGCCGTGAGGATACGGTTTGCAGTAGGGCAGGAAGCCCGGAGATATTCAGTTCCGGGAGTGATGTACCGCCAGAAGAGACTTTTACTGGCTGACTGCCTACTGACGCCAGAGGAACCATTCCATTTGCATCCGGTGCTGGAATTGATCCTGTCATTTGTTGTGTTGAGCCAGTGCCTGTACCGTTCAGATAGGTCCAGACATCGGCGCTGATTCGTACCGGGATATGACAGGTTTGTGTGATGCGTTGTGCGATCTGGCGTAGCTCAATATCTGAACGAGTATTAATCACAATCGGGCAGGGCGGCGCTGATTGCTTTACCTGCTTTTCAATAATTGGCGTTGTATTAATCCATTGTTTTGTTGAGTCCTGGATAACCGGGTTATTACGAATTTTTTTCGCGTATTCAGTCGCTTTTTGTGCGTCTTTTTCGGCTGCAAGTTCATTAGCATTGATTTTTTTGAAGTTTGCACAGCCTGATAATAAAAAAGAGGATATTAATAAACAAAGCAATTTTTTATTCATATTTAATTAACTCCGGTACTGGAATGATAACTGTGCATCCTATTTCATCGTGAGAGCGGGTTAACGATATAACTGTGTCGAAAAGGTTTTGTATCTGCACGCCGCCATCTGAAGGAGTAGTGACAACAATAAGACGTTTGCCACGTTTCCTGGCTGTTTTAATAAATCGAACAATAAACTGAACAACTTTTGATTCCTGTAAGTTGTTACCGATGGCTACACTATCAAGAACCAACGTTTTTTCAGGTGCAGATAAAAAGTCAAAATCATCAAAATTTTCATCGCAAAGATAATGGTGTTTTAAATGTTTAACGTCAGTGTCATTGATTAGCAATTCTGTTAAAAGTGTTGATTTTCCAGTTCCAGTTTCGCCTATAATCAGAATATGTTTTTCAGAGTTTATCAAAACATCAATGGCTTCTTTCATCATATTCATATTCACATTCATATTTATCATATTCAAATGTTTTATTCTCATAATAGAATCCTGTCTTTGCTAATCAATAGTATCTTTATTGCGAGGATTATTCAGATACGTCTGTTTTATCGTGATTATCAAGGTCTGGATTAGTAATCACATTGCCTCCGGCAACCATGACTTTTTTTCCTCCAGCTTTAGGGAGATAAATTTCTGCAATTTTTGCTATTTCATCCATGACTTCTTGTGTAAACAGGTTCGGAATGTCAACATGATTGTTACGGGCGATATCCACACGGCGTTTAAACTCTGGTTCTTCAAACCAGATTATTTTGTTGGCAATAAATGGTCGGCTAAATTCACTGGTTATAATTTCACGGATTGCAATATTTCTGGCTTTATTCTTCTTATCCCGGAGAGACACAATTTCTTCAGGAAGAAGAACCGGGCGCTCTATTACATCATCATTCCGTGTACGTGAACTTCCTCCCTTACCACCACCACTGGATATTGAGCGTTTGGATATTTTCATATCACGCACCCCAATCTCTTCTGAAATCTTTTTAGCCAGAGCATTTTTTGATTTCGGCGGATAGTAAAGCACAACAGCACTGTTTTCAGTGAATGTGGTCCATCCTTCCTGACCGTACATATCGCTTTTTTGCCCTTGTCCTTCATTCTGAAGAATGAACATAAAGCGAAGGTTATAACCTGCTGTAAAACCAACAGCGCGTTCAATGACCTCCGATTTACCCATTGATGTAAATTCATCCAGGAGAATAAGACACTGGTATTTCAGGTCCGGGTTGTGTTCCGGTAGTTCACGACAGTTTTCATTAACCAGTAATGAGAAGAAAAGGTTTACAATTTTCTCATGAGTGATTAAAGCATCCGGTGTCAGACCAAGATAAATTGACATGGGCTTTTTACGAATATCCCGGATATCAAAATCACTGAAATTCGTCGCCTCAGCAGTAATAGGGTTGCTGAAGATGCTCAGCGGTGATGAAAAGTTTGTTTCTATACTTCCCCTTGTGCGATCTGGTGCTGACATGAACTTAAAGAAGAATGATTTTGTTTTATCGCTAATCCAGCTACGGTTTTCAATTTCCTGTCCCATCCATGCGGCGAGATCCTTGCCGCCATCGGGAACCGACGTTTTCAGTATGGCGCTGATGGAAACAAGAACGTCCGGTACATTATGACCTTTGGCTTTCTGTTCCAGGTGAAAACGCTCCTTGTCCAGCAGGTAAAGTCCTAACCCGACAAAAAGGTTTCGTGCAGAATCAGACCATATAGGATCATCACTTGCCGGGATAAGGATTGCGGCAATTTTTGCCAGGTCCGTTTCACGAAGTAAATCACTGCGACTGACGCAATCAAGAGGATTCCAGCGGTGAGAGCGTATCTGTCCTTTAATGGCCTGGTCGATAGTTTCCGCGTATCCGGCGGGCGCAAAGAGAAAGCATTCTTGCCCTAATTCTTTTTGCCTGAATCCGGCTGATAAAAACCAGTTTTCAAGTTTGATATCCAGTATGACCATACTTCCTGGATAGTTTACGCAGTTGGGGATAACAATCCCCACCCCTTTACCAGAACGTGTCGGGGCATAAAGAATTAAAAATTGTTGTCCGGCGAAATAAATAAATTGTTTTTTGTATCTCCCCTTGAACATTTTACCGATGAGTATTGGTGGATGTTTGTAAGGTGATTTTTTATCCGGGAAAAAACCTGATTTACTCAGGTCCATATCAGTTGCGAGCCGGGCGTCACCGTAGATGACTTTTTTAGGCATAATCCCAATCACGACAATCAACATGAATATGGCAAAGAATATTAATGGAACGCTGAATCCAAACCATGCCATAAAAACGAGTTTTTTATATTGTGGGTTGCCAGAAAATGTTGAGATTACAGAATGGAATGTATCCCACTTGAGCAAAGACATATCAACGGATGAATATCTTAATGCTGTGTATCCACCGAGATAGTTTGAGGCTATAAGCACACCCACAAGAAGCAGTAACAGGAAGAGAATTAACCCCCCCGTCTTTTTTGCATCCATAGTTATCTCCAGAATTTACATTGTGCTCAAAAAGCGATTTTTTTCTTCGGGTTCGTAATACAGTTCAGTCATTCTGGTATGGTTGAAAAAAAGAATGACATCAATTGATGTTTTTATCGTGCGCATGATGAGGTCCATATCAACAGTCATACCAACATCAGATTGTTTTACAATACTTGCCAGTCGTGAAAATGAGGCATAAGTATTATTAGCATGAATGGTACTGATTGAGCCTTCATGCCCTGTATTAAGCGCCTCCAGATAACTCCATGCTTCGTTACCCCTAAGTTCAGCAAGAAAGATGTGATCTGGCTTTAATCGCATACACGCTTCAATGATTTCCTTCGCTTCAACGGTATTTTTTTTGTAGAAAAGCCGGATGTGGTTTGGATGCAGCGGCAGAGACATTTCCGGTACATCTTCAACGGTTATATAACGCCGTTCAGGTGGAAAGATATCTGCAATTGCCTTTGCTATAGTTGTCTTACCGGAGCCAGTCCCACCGACGATTAAAAAATTAAGACGGTCTTTAACTGCCTCTCTTAAAAATTGAGCTTTAGATTGACCATCTGGACGCCGGGATAATTCATACAGGTAGCGTTGCCGTTCAGTCAGGATGGCTTCGTGTTTCGTCGCAATCCTGACATTATCAAAACGCCCTGTTCGGACATAATCATCTATAGTAAAGCGCGTTAATGATGGCTTACGGATAGATATCACAACGCTGTTATTTTCTGTTGCAGGTGGAATGATGATTTGTCCACGTTCCCCACCGGGAAGAACTACCGATGCAATGGGATTATCATGGCTAAGTGGTATTTTTATCTTTGATAAGTTCGTCAGAGTTTTGGCAAGTGTCATTAAATTATCAAAAGTCGCGTCTGGCGCATCTTTAGATTCCCAGCCATTTTTCCCTTCAAACCATATTGTTCCTGGTTTATTCACAGATATTTCTGTGACATGTTCAATATTAAGAACAGATTGGATACCCGTCATATCCAGATATCGTCTTGCGGTTTTACTGTTATCTCGTGGTTGTGATGTATTACTGGTATCTCTGATGTTATTCATATCAATTGCTTTACTGAATTACTGAAGTTCATATACGGATGAAAAGTCGATATTTCGCGGAACAATAACAGACAATACAGTCCCCTGATTAATATATGCCGTGGGGGGAATATTTATCGTATTGTCCAGCGTTGTTTTTGCCATTTCTTTTGTTGCGTCAGATGTGTTTTCGTAGGTGATATTGCTGTTTGAGCCTGTTTGTTGCGTGCTGTTTTTCAGAATATCTAAACCATCACCAAGTAATGACAGCAGCAATGCACCACCAAAACGCTGACCAAAATGATTATCGACCCATGCAGGAAGGCCGGAAGCGCCCAGACTGTCAGTGCCAAGTGCGCCAATGCGCACATTGACATTTTCATCTTTGAGCGTTGTCCAGTTAACGAACACACGGGCTACTCCCTGTGTCATGACTTTATTCTGCTCTCCGATCAGTAATGCTCCTTTACGGGCAAGAAGCACTTCGCCGTTATCCGACCAGACGTCTCGTGTTAACTGACACATTGTGATACCGGGATAAGAGGTTACGATTTTCGTTTTGAGCACACAGGATAATGCTGTTCCCGCAGATAACAGATATCGGCGGTTCAGCACAGGGGATACCTTTCCGTCTGCGTACTGACTGCCCTGTAAATCATCTCTTTCTTGGTTTTTTTCGCCTGGTTCCTGATTGTCGATCTTCACCATTGTGTCGCCCATCAGTTGTCGGACGGATTTTGGCAATGGTTGTGGTTGGTTTGGATCTCCACTGGCGGTTTGGGGAGTGCCGTTGGCTATCACATTGACGGCTGTTTGATCGGCCTTTTGTGATGCTGGCGCTGACGGGGCATTGTCTGCCTGTTTCTGTTCTTGCTCCTCCTGTGCTTTCCTGCGGTTAGCGGCATCGAGTTTTTCCTTTTCTTCGATGTTTTTCATCATTGTTGTCAGTGAAACGCCATTGTTGGTATTTGTGACCAGTGTCTCGTCAGACTTCTCAAGAGGTGTTTGCTGAACGACCTGTTCTCGTGACAGAACTTTAAACAAGATAATGATCACAAATAACGCGGCAATCAGTAATATGATGAGGATTAATATTTTTTTTGGTGCTGCTTTACCTTTTACTTCGATAATTCCGCGATTTCCCGCGTCATTATTTTTTTCATCATCTTTATTTTTCATAGCTGAACTTCTCTACTCGTGTTTTTCCGTTTGACGTACCTTTTTTATTCCACGGACGATTAACGATTGATGATGTTCTGATATCTGCAACCTGATCACCCAGGCGCAAACGGAGATTTTCAGCCACGTCATAGTAAACCATTGTGTTTTTATTTCTGTCTCCGTTAACCAGATGTTCATTTCCATCGGCATCAACACGATAAAGGACCGGAATTTCCTGTTTATTAGTCCATCTCATGCATGTAAATTCGCCATTATCCCATACCTGATAAGGGAAAATTGATTTGTCCCCCTTGAGTTGATAATGACCATTAATTATTCCACCATCAGTGCATGGAAATGGCTTTTCAGTCATTACGGTAGCTGACGGTGGTTTCGGATAATTAAAACGCAGAATATACGTGGGTTGTTTCGTGGTTGATATCAGGTAAAGAGGATATATATGCTTATTGGTCTGAACGGTAACGTTTGTATCCGGTTCTTCTGCTTTTGGACGCAGAAACAGAGTGTTGTCCCTGACCGATACTGACCAGGCTTCTGGATCACCAATTCCGACATCTTTTATTGTTTCGTCTTGTCCGAACTTAATTGTTGTTTGTGCGCCTGCTTTTACGCGCACATTAAATACATCCTGCTCGTTATAATCTACGGTCTGAATACGCCCGTCTCGTTCCGATGGTGTGCCGTACATAGCTGCTAAAGCACCAGGTACTTGTAGCATCGACAAAAGAACTATCGCAGTAGTGCGTTTAAGCATCATTTTATAACCTCTGGATCAGGTTGGTAGCTCAGAACTTGCAGTCCCAGCGGATTCACAAGGCGCTCTTTTTCTGTTTTGATATCTTTATCCCAGTCAAAAGAAATCGTCGAAATCCACTCTGTTGCTCTGTATCCGGGGGCGGGTTTACCAGATAAATCCAGTACCATTTTTTTGAAACGCACCTGCGCCATATCCTTCCTTAGAAGGATTACTGAATTAATCTGGACCTTAATTTTGTAGTTGTTTTTCAGAATGTTCAGTGGTGAGGAATCAGCACGAATCATGGTGTCATAAGCTGAAAACACCTTTTGGGAAGACATTGTTTTTACTGTATCGGCCTGTTCCTGGATGGTCTGCCAGTCGTATGCTTCATAGTTAATGAGATATTTTGACAGGAAATATTTAGTCTCAACATCCTGATAACTTTCCTTAGCATCAGATAATTGAGGGGCAATATCAGTATATCCAGTGCTGTTATCCACTCGCACAAGGAACGGTACAGCGGTTTTTAATGGAGCAAGGGAGGCTATTGCGAAACCAAGAATGCAAATTACAACAAATTCACCAATGGCGAGAATGGTAAATGTTTTTGCCTTTTTCTTTATGATTTCAATTTCACTGCGCTCAAAGTCACGTATGGCCTTGAAATAATCCTTTTTTTCGTTTTTTTCTTCAAATTTCTTTTTGGTGGCTTCTTTTTTTGAATGTTCATAATAGTTTGTGTTTTCCATTAATAATCACCTGCTTTGATCTGTTCAATTGCTGTGTTTAACTCAAACCATCCCCCTTTTTTCTGCACAGGATTGGGGGTGTGAGAACATGCACTAATTAATAGCGCGGAGGCAATTATGAGGGGGATTTTCATATTGTTTTCCGTTCTGTATAAAACAGAGAAATTAACCGTTCAGGCGTTTCAGGAGTTCTGGTATCCAGATATCAGGAGCTACATCTCCTTTTTCAGCAATAATCTCATCAAAAATAGACAGGCCAGTTTCAGAGCCAGAAAGCACGGGGATAAACTCATCGAATCCAAACAAATCCATTTTGGCGAAAACAGAAGAGCCAGATTGCTTGATGAGCATGGTCCTTGACTCCTTCGTCAGCTCTTTGAGTTTTTCAAACTCTTTTTCAGTAAGCCCAATTTCTTTATATCCTTCCCATTTTGCATCGGGATTGGGCAGGAGAATTTTCGTTGCGGTTTGTTGTACCAGCGCCGCAAAAATTGCGCAGTTTATGGCGTCTTCCGGGGACTGTGATGTTAACCACATCATTTCACCTTTCATGCGCCCCGCTTTCAGTGCGCTTTTAATCATGCTTTGTGTCATGGGAAAGTTTGCTGGCATCCAGAACTCTTCAATAATGGAGAGCATCAGATTGCCGCCGCGTTGCATGATTTCTTTGTAGAAAAACAGGACCGCGAGTAAAGGTTCACAGGCAGGATGAATACCGTTTTTTGTGTCCAGGACAACGGTTGTATCAAATCCCACTTTTTTATGATGCAGTGGATTGAAGGTATTCCGGGGGGAATCCACCGCCCAGGCATATTCGCCGTTGTCGCACCATTTGGCGAGACGCGTCTGAAGTTCAGGACTGACTATATCGAGAAGAAGGGCTGTCCGGCGTTCTTCGACAGGCATTCGCATAATGCTTTCCACGGCAGCGTTTAATTCAATGCCATGTTCATCAGAACAGGGGTTGCCCTGGTTGTCTCGTGCCAGAACCTGTGTCCAGCGTTTCAGAAATGCGAGAAGTCTGTGCCAGACAGGAGATTCCGGGCCTTCTGCCAGTTGCCACGGATTGCAGCCGGTATAAATGCCTTCCTGCAACGTGAAATAGCTTCCTCCGTATGCACGGACAAAAAGCTCAGTAGAACGGTTGAAATCCACAACAAACATTAAAGGGTCAAAGCGTTGAAGAAAACCGCTGGCTGCTGCTTCAAATGTTGTTTTCCCTGTGCCTGTTGCGCCAAGAATCATTCCATGCCCGGCAATTTTTTGTCCGGTAACATTTTTTTCCGGTGGGCTGTAATGCGTATTGAACCAGTAAATGCTGTCAGACACCGTTTTCAACGGCATTATGGCGGACCCATCACCAATAGGATTGCCTGATTTTTTCCCGGAGGAATAATTGTGAAAAGACATCAGACAGGCCAGGTTGGTTATTGTTCTTCGGGTATCCAGTGGACGCCTCTTATTCAGCGGCATATGACTGAAAAAAACAAAAGGTGATGCGAGTGAGGCGCGACTGAAGCGGAATCCCTTACCCGAAGTAATAAACTCAGCAGAGAGCTTTATACCATTGCTTCTGGCCTGATCTGGTGTATCACCGAATACCGTTAATGCGCAGTGTAGTGAACCAAACAACGTAATTCCGGCTGCGACCGCTTCTTTACCAGCTTCGAGTTCTTCCTGTTGTGTTTTGGCTGCATCATTAGCTGATTGCAGTTTGTTTAATTGCGAATCAATGTTCTTCAGGGTTTTTGTGGGTGATTCAAAAATAAACGATTGAGTAAGAATAAATTCATAGGGTTGCTTGAGAAGAAAATCCCATTGTCCGGGGGTCGTTTCTATAGGGAAATCCTTCAAAATATAATTCGTTGCAAACTTTTTACTATCCGATTCGTTGTTACGCAGTTCAAGAACATCAGCACCAAAATACCATTCAGAATCACAAATACTGGATGATAAGGGAGTGGATGATAAAGGAATCATGTTATGTTCTGTATTTAGCAATAGTGATAAATAGTCTGCAACCTCACTAATATAAGTATTGTGAACTGATAAAACAGAAGCGTTAAATGGCTGAAGTGCTTTTTGCGCCTGTTGTGTCATTTCATTCATGCGCTCGATTCCGGTATCAACATCATCGTAGGGAATCCCAAATGTTAAATACCATGTTGATTTGTAGAATGCGCTGGATGTGAACAGAGCAAGGTATTTTTTTGAAAACCTGCTTAAAAAAGCATTGTCAAAATTCCATTCTCCATCAATGGTTATTCTTTTTTTGATAAGATGAGTCCATAAATACAGGTCGCCTTCCTTTCCTAACCCAATCAGGAAGTTTTTAACGCTGTTAAATAAATTTGTAAGAACATTATCGTTCTCTGTCTCAAATGGAATGCCTGCTACAACAAGTGAAGCCAGCATTTTCCTGTCAGAAGTAAAGATAATACTATCTGTTATATGGAAGCGATAATCGGGATATTCACGAGCAACATCCATATTGTCACTGTTTTTTAATTTGATTTTGTGCATATATGTTACCTGACAGATGAATAACCAATAATTAAATCTCTGTGGCGGATTTTTAACAAAAGCCCCATAAGGTTTAAACGGATGACTCTTAGTGCGTTTGAGTCATTTTCACAGGCCAGTTTTACTATAAAAAGAAACAGCGCACATATGACAGGAATAATTATCCCTTTTATACCCCAAAGGAAAATAGCGGGGAAGCCTGTCAGAACAGCGAAAAAAGCCGTGAACAATAACAACATTAAGGGTATACCAGCAATTAACGCAGGACGGTTAAACCCGTTATAAGTCATGAATGACTCACTGACATGTTCATTTACTTTGTCCATAACTCACCATGAAAAAAGCCGCAATTCACACATAAGGTAAATATGCGGCACAGTTGTATATATGGATTACTTATTTGAAGAGTTCCAGCGCCCAGTTCCCGGCGTAAAGTGCACCGCCAGCGAGGGAACAATAGACAAGCGCCATTCCTACATCAGACCAGCTTTTCTTCTCCATGAATGCCATGATGACGTTATAGATCAGGTAACACAAAGCACAAACACCACCAAAGCTAAATGCCCATGTCTTAAGTTCTGTCATGGTATTTGTTGCGGTGTCGAGTCCACCTGCATAGGCAACGGAGGCAGTTAGTGACAGGAAAAACGCCAGAATAAAATACTGCAAAGTTGATTTGACTTTCATTAACTAAAATCTCCAAAAACATCCCAGTCCGGTGATGTTTTCTCTTCATCGTTCGGGGGGGTTATTTCTGATTCATCAGTTTTTTCACGGATTGATGGCACGATATAGTTATTCGCGTTACGAATAACCCGTTCCAGATAAGAAGTGTTGTTAAATTTCTTTTCTTTAATAAATCCTGTTGATTCGTTACCCGAATAATACAAAGATAAAGCGCGGAGAATTTTTTGATTACTACTACCCTCCTTTTGTCTCAGATAATTGTCCGTCAGGACTGCCGCTCCTGCTTTTATATTTGTACACGGGTCAAAAACTGTTTTATTAGTCAGATTGAGTGATGGGAAATTTTTGCTGTATATCTGTGTCAGACCTGCACTAAACCTTTTATTTTCTGCTGTTAATTTTTCTGCATATTCAATAGCTCCTTTTTTATCTTTAAAATACTTACTTGTTCCGTCAGAAACATTCGCTATTACATATGGATTAGCCCCTGATTCAGTCATAATCAGGGCATTCATCGTATCGGGTGATACATCAGGGGCACACTGACTTATCAGTGCTGCCAGAACAGCCGCTGATAACTGCATAAGGGATTTATCTCCTGATATTAAATTCGTGAAGAACGTTTTTTCCTGCGGGGGCGACGAACGATACTGTCCAGCTCATTAGCGCCGGAAAGAAGTTCTTTCAGCGAGACAATTTTTTCCCTGACAGGTATAAGGGATTTTGCCTCCGGACATTGTTCAAAGTCTGATTTGTACAGGTCGTATAAAACAAGCGTATGTTTTACATCCTGTGACAGATAATTATGTTTATTCTGGATGTTACCTTGTTCGATATTTTTGATAACATCTGCTGAGCGATGAATTAAATCTGTGTAGATTCGGGTGTTTTTAAGGGGATTTATTTTTATATATTCAGAAGCAAGCTGAATAAGATTGCATCGTAAGATAAGGACTTCACGAGTGGCAATATCAAGCTCGCTGACATCATCATTATCCTGCATGGGTATCTCCGGTAAAGATTTTCTGGACTGAAGTCCGCGCCGTAGCGATATATCCGGCCCACATAATGATGTGTCGGATATGCAGACTCCAGTTCAGAATCCCCTTGTCAGGGGATATTTAGTTAATGAGTACAATAGCCTCTTCTGGAATTGAGGAAGGAACGGGAACGCCCATATCATTCCCCTGATTATCGACAATCTTCTTATTTTTTACTCTTCCTAACATTGCTGAATGTTTTGTTTGCTGCTGCAAAGCAGACATCAGACCTTCTGTATCGGCAGACCAGATATAAACTCGCTTACCGTAAATAATATGATGAATATCATAAACGGGTGTTATACCGATTTGCTCAGATGTTAACGTTCCTCCTGAATTACGTTTGTCTGGATATTTATAAAGATAGTCATTGATAACATTTGCGAAATGGACAAATTCAATTGCTTCCTGTTTTGCAGGAAGCAACTTCATTCGCTGTATGGTTTGGTTATTGTTATCTGTCAGATAGTAACTGCCTATTGACAGGAATATCAGGAGCAAGCTGAAGAACCAACCCATAGCGATTACTCCTGTTGTGTGTCTTTAATTGTGATTACGCATTGTGCAATATTCCTGAATGCGTATAACGGTTTATCTGCTGAAAGATAAAGCATCAGCGTATCTTTTAATGCAGATTCAAAGTTTCCCCGGAAAATAAGAGGAGCATCTATTCTGTAGTTCACAGGAGTATCCCATACAAGATTCCAGGTTGAATTATGGATTTGCCCCTATATTTCCAGACATCTGTTATCACTTAACCCATTACAAGCCC
>OLRM01000552.1_pt1 | contig 26967 bp, 22 predicted proteins | sample 1643211 | NCBI WGS metagenome assembly OLRM01 (sample SAMEA3136690, study PRJEB25190) | human gut metagenome | biome: human gut; feature: human-associated habitat; material: faeces | place: Austria | collected 2013
TAATGGTCGCTCACCGCTTCACGTGTTCGTTGCTGTTCTCGGATACAGCCGAATGCTGTACATCGAATTCACTGACAATATGCGTTATGACACGCTGGAGACCTGCCATCGTAATGCGTTCCGCTTCTTTGGTGGTGTGCCGCGCGAAGTGTTGTATGACAATATGAAAACTGTGGTTCTGCAACGTGACGCATATCAGACCGGTCAGCACCGGTTCCATCCTTCGCTGTGGCAGTTCGGCAAGGAGATGGGCTTCTCTCCCCGACTGTGTCGCCCCTTCAGGGCACAGACTAAAGGTAAGGTGGAACGGATGGTGCAGTACACCCGTAACAGTTTTTACATCCCACTAATGACTCGCCTGCGCCCGATGGGGATCACTGTCGATGTTGAAACAGCCAACCGCCACGGTCTGCGCTGGCTGCACGATGTCGCTAACCAACGAAAGCATGAAACAATCCAGGCCCGTCCCTGCGATCGCTGGCTCGAAGAGCAGCAGTCCATGCTGGCACTGCCTCCGGAGAAAAAAGAGTATGACGTGCATCTTGATGAAAATCTGGTGAACTTCGACAAACACCCCCTGCATCATCCACTCTCCATCTACGACTCATTCTGCAGAGGAGTGGCGTGATGATGGAACTGCAACATCAACGACTGATGGCGCTCGCCGGGCAGTTGCAACTGGAAAGCCTTATAAGCGCAGCGCCTGCGCTGTCACAACAGGCAGTAGACCAGGAATGGAGTTATATGGACTTCCTGGAGCATCTGCTTCATGAAGAAAAACTGGCACGTCATCAACGTAAACAGGCGATGTATACCCGAATGGCAGCCTTCCCGGCGGTGAAAACGTTCGAAGAGTATGACTTCACATTCGCCACCGGAGCACCGCAGAAGCAACTCCAGTCGTTACGCTCACTCAGCTTCATAGAACGTAATGAAAATATCGTATTACTGGGGCCATCAGGTGTGGGGAAAACCCATCTGGCAATAGCGATGGGCTATGAAGCAGTCCGTGCAGGTATCAAAGTTCGCTTCACAACAGTAGCAGATCTGTTACTTCAGTTATCTACGGCACAACGTCAGAGCTGTTATAAAACGACGCTTCAGCGTGGAGTAATGGCCCCCGCCTGCTCATCATTGATGAAATAGGCTATCTGTCGTTCAGTCAGGAAGAAGCAAAACTGTTCTTCCAGGTCATCGCTAAACGTTACGAAAAGAGCGCAATGATCCTGACATCCAATCTGCCGTTCGGGCAGTGGGATCAAACGTTCGCCGGTGATGCAGCACTGACCTCAGCGATGCTGGACCGTATCTTACACCACTCACATGTCGTTCAAATCAAAGGAGAAAGCTATCGACTCAGACAGAAACGAAAGGCCGGGGTTATAGCAGAAGCTAATCCTGAGTAAAACGGTGGATCAATATTGGGCCGTTGGTGGAGATATAAGTGGATCACTTTTCATCCGTCGTTGACACATCCGAGCGAACTGGCGTGTTTCATTAACCCGGTAGTCAGAGTCAGCGGTCGAAAGACCTCCCAGGTAGCTACTCTGCATACCCACTATAATGCAACTATTCTCGTGACGTGTGTTTCAGCTCTCCCCCGGCCATGATACGAGATGGTATGGAGAGCCCTTCTGAGGCCACTGCCTGCACCAGATGCAACAGGAAGCCAGATATGAATGCAATTTCTGTCAGGACAGGCGGGTAACTTTCTGTGGCCATGGATCAGGGAATACTCCGCCCGACATCCACCACTGAATTTCTTCTTCAGTCAACAAGCAAAGGGATAAGGCATGTGTAAAATCATTAACTTCAGTGGCATTGCCAATGATAGTCAACTGACAGCAGCGATCGCCAAATCGCCCAGGGGCTGTGTCGATGTGTCGCTGTAGCGCTGAACGTTCTTCACGAGTTAAATTATTGTCAGTATGTTCCAGAACTCCAGCTTTCCAGTAGCCAATGAGCGCCAGACTGATGCTTCCTGCTGACTGATTCCAGAGCAGGGCAAGATCATCTCTCCCGGGGAGCCAAAAAAAACCTTTACTGCGATAAACTCCCATGCCCATAAAGCGGTGACAGGTATCCCATAATCTTTGCGGATGGAATGGCCTGTCGTCCCTGATGACGCGCCATATAAGTTCCTCATTGTTGCACGGAGTATCCATGTTTCCTGCAAGTGCTTCCAGTTCACTGATAAGTAACTCAACACGGTCAAAATTGTAGTCCGGAATCGCCAGTAATGTGCTCAGTTCAATATTTCCCCATGATACCGCGAGCACATCCACGGAGGGGTTAAGTGGGTGTATGGCTTTTGCCACAGCGGAGATAATGTCAAAGGGCAGGCGGTCATTTCTGGTCAGCAGCAGCTTGTTGCAGAACATTATTTGCTCGGCCAGCAAATTCTCCAGGCCGCGTTTGTTATGCCGGAGATTTTCCTGAAGAGTGGGGATCAGTTTTTTCCCATCATTGTAATCTTCATGGAACATGACAGTATCAACGAGTGTTAAAAACGCCTTCAGGCGTACACGTGAATGGCGACGCAGGTATTTGACCAGAGGAAGCGGATGACTGCTTCCGGAAGTTTCAATCAGCATCACATCCGGCTTGTTGTGATCAAGCAGGTGGTTAATTGCGAGATCCATCTTTTTGAGGCCTGCGGGGCTGCTGATGCTGTCTGCGGTGATACTTACGAAATTATTGTCTTTTGCATCTACAATATCTGTGTTGGCGATCAGCACGCCGTCCACATCCAGTTCGCTCATGTCATTGACTATGACAGAGACTGAAAGCTGTTTTTCGTGTGCCTGTATGAGCAGGTTTTTCAGCAGAGTGGTTTTCCCTGCGCCGAGGAAGCCATTGAGAATGATGACAGATGTTGTTTCCATATCAGCAGTACACCAGTTAGTTAGCGAGGAAGGCGCTTGGTGGTACAAAGAGCATCCGGATTGAATCGTATAACATCGACGGGAGTTGTTGTCGTTTTTCCTGTGAGGTCTCAACCTGCCACAGTACGCACCGGATTTATTGGTATTTAGTCTCTATCAGCATAATTATCACCATTTTATCTCCGGGGGAAGATTTATCCTGAACAGGAGCGGGAGGTGTGACCTCCTGAAAGTAATTACAGATTGTTAATTGTTGTATTTTTATTCGAATATGTCTCTTCGTATCAGTGATAGCCCCTAGAGAAAGTATATTCCGGAAGTGTTATCTGTTCTAGATATCAGAGAGTCAGTCATGTGTAAAAAAGAGTTTCGGAAATGCGTCATAAAACAAAGCTGATATCTCCTCAGTTTGTCCGGCCATTCGTTAAAATTAATAAAAATGATTTCTTTGAGTCTGAAACCATATGTGAAGTTACATCAAGCCATCAATGATGATTTGTAGCATTAGGAACTGAATTCCAGCAGAGGATTCTCACTTTTCACCCGTCGTTAATGGCCTTGAAAAACGCCGTTACTCACCGTTCTCCTTCACGGTAATACGCAGTTATAGTTGCAGAGTAATGTAATGGATCTTTTATATTAAGAAATTGTGTGAGTGGAGAGGTGCACGAATCCTAGAGGCAGAATGTTTCTCCACATGCTTGTGGAGAACCCGCCGAATTTTGCCCATTCTGTACGATACTCCGTAGCCAGAGATAAGATATTCTGTCGCTGTATGCTACGTACATTACACTATACGAAATCAGGTCTGCTCAATCAGTAAGGAAATGAACGGACAAACGTTATGTAACCCAGACAGATATATATTGTCAGGGAAAATAGTGGCTTTTGTGACGAAAACAAGTAAAACAGCAACCCGAAACACTTGATGTGCATCGTTTTTGATTATTCCCGTATACTCTTGCAGAAGGTGTTCTCCGTCGGGCTACTGTCATGATTAATGAGGGGAATATGACGACAATACAACACACCTAAAAGAGTAATGGACAAATGAAGCGGTTTATTCATTTTCCATGATTCTGAGTACCTACCAAGTCTGAGTGACCATTTTATAGTTTTAATTTTCGTTCATTTCGCTATCGTTTAATTATTATCACATAGGATTCTACCGTTTTTAACAATGCAGGATAATAAGATGAAAAAAATGTTGTTGTCTGTCGCTCTGACAATGCCTATTACAGGATGTGCTCAACAAACGTTTATTGTTGGAAACCAACCGACAGCAGTAACACCAAAGGAAACCATCACCCACCATTTCTTCTTTTCGGGAATTGGACAGAAGAAAACTGTTGATGCAGCCAAAATTTGTGGCGGTGCAGAAAATGTTGTTAAAACAGAAACTCAGCAAACATTCGTAAATGGATTGCTCGGTTTTATCACTTTTGGCATCTATACTCCGCTGGAAGCCCGGGTATATTGCTCACAATAGTTGCCCATCGATATGGGGAGCTCATCTGCACTGTTCATTAATATACTTCTGGGCTCTCTACAGTTGTTTTTGCATAGTGATAACCCTCTCTCTGAGAGAGGAAATAATCCTGTTCAGCGATGTCTGCCAGTCGTGGGGGCTGCATTATCCACGCCCGAGGCGGTGGTGGCTTCACGTGGGGATGGGCAGATTGATCTGATATGCAATCGACGACGACCAGCGGCAACATCATCACGTAGAGCTTCATTTTCAGATTTGGGCCACCTTTTGATTTCTCGTTTAACTTTTGCAGTCACCAGACTGTGATTTATTTTAACAAATCAATAGCTTTCATAAAATTCTCGAAGCTGAAAGCTTAACTGAACCAACCAGCCTGGCTGGTGTTTTCTAAAGACAAAAAGGCCATCAGCAAAACACTGATAGTCTGAATCACCTTTATCAATCATGTATGAAGAAAATATGTGTAATTAGTTGACAATGATTATCATTTTCATTAAAAAGAGCACGTAGCATTCTTATTTCATGAGGAACTTTACCCGCCAACAACCTGAGTAGCGAAAGCTGTTCATCCCCAATATTTTTGCTGGCGGGTTCTTTTTTCTACTGTCCTCCTCCCCAGAGGAAGCATTCCCATTAATCATTACTGGCGAGGAGGCGAGAGAAAAAGTCGGTTCTTTGCCCCTAAATAACAGCATCATTTCAGTCCATGCAAAATCTGATTTACCAGCTCACATAATAACCTGATGATACACTGTGTAAGTTCACAGAGATATTGCAATTGCCTCCGGATAAGTAAGGGGAGATTGCACTATGCAAATGCAGCACCTGAGGTTGGCTATCCTAAGCAGCCGATTATGCGTTGAGGCTTTCAGTGATGGCTGATATAGCAACAATGAGAATGAAGGCTCTGCACTTCTGGGATAAACACGGTATTTCTGCAGCTTCTGAAGCCTTTGGCGTATCCTGCCGCACGCTTTACTGGTGGCGTCAGTTACTGAACAAGGGAGGACCTGAGGGGCTAATCCCGCACAGTAAGGCACCTCTGGTACGACGAAAAAAGCACTGGCATCCCGATGTGCTGAAAGAGATTCGACGTCTCAGGACAGAGCTTCCGAACCTCGGTAAAGAGCAGATTTTTGTTCGCCTGAAGCCCTGGTGCGCATAACGCCATCTGACCTGCCCGAGTGTTTCCACCATCGGCAGAATGATCGCCACCGCACACGATAAAATGCGGATGATACCAGTACGTCTGAGCTCGCGGGGTAAGGCTCTGCTTGTCAAAAAGCGAACCACCAAACCCCGCACTACCGTCCGGTAAAGACCGGAGAGCTCATTGGGATGGACACCATTGAGCTCAGAATGGGTGAAATGCGTCGCTATATCATTACCATGATCGACGAACACAACGATTACGCACTGGCGCTGGCTGTGCCGTCGCTCAACAGTGATATCGTCAATCACTTTTTCAGCCGTGCAGCCGGCTGTTCCCTGTCGGTATCAGCCAGATCATCACAGATAACGGGAAAGAGTTCCTGGGAAGCTTTGACAAAACGCTGCAGGAAGCCGCCATCAAACACCTCTGGACCAATCCCTACACGCCAAAAATGAACACTATCTGTGAACGTTTTAACCGGGCATTAAGAGAGCAATTTAATGAAATTTTACTCTTTGAGGATCTAGCGTTGTTTAACCTGAAACTGGCGGAATATCTGGCGCTGTATAACAGCAAAAGACTCCACAAGGCGCTCGCACTAATGACGCCCGTGGAATATATTTTAAAAGAGAACAAAAATTGCAATATGTGGGGGACCCATACACAGCAAACGCACAGGCCGCCCCGGTTGGGTAGATCTGATCAAGAGACAGCCGCGCAGGGGGATTCACTATGCTGGATTCTTTTAACAAATTCTCCGCTAACCAAAAAATAGACTTTTTGCATTCGTAAATGCGTTAAGAGATAATTTTTAAAGTTCCATCAATCTCCCGGCCAGTTCGTCTCGCGGCATTACTCACTATCCGCACAACTTCAGTAAGATCATGACTTTTTCAATCGTTATCTGTTGACCAAGCTTTGAAACCACTAGCGTCCCGTCAACCTGACCTGGAATCGTCGAGAACCGCCCATAGTTGTGAATTGGCTAGATTGTGATGGAAAGCAACGCTAAACGACCTAGTCACACATTCTCTTTTCCCTAACAATGACCATTTAGTGAAATAACGTATCCAAAATGATGACGTGAAAGCCTGACACTGGCAGCGAAAAGCCGAAAAAACTCACCTGGTCAGGAGCAAAAATCGGATTATTCCCCAACACTGTAATATCAGCAGTAGTTCTCGACACACTTGCGCTACAGACAGAGGATGAAACGCTGCTGGTCGGAGTTCTCTATACATTTTTGGCAACGGCAGAACCGCTCACCAATGCCTTAACGTCTATCAGCCTTCCGGTGAGTTGGAACAGCATGCTCAGCGTTTGCAAGATATTCTCCACGGTCTGTAGCAGCGTAGGTTTCAATTTAATTATCCCCAGATAGCCCTCTGAGAGCTTCCCTTTTTATTAAGTTTTAATTACCGTTGCAATAGTTAAATGATATTGGTAATTATTATCATTAGCATTTGTGATAGTATTGTTTCTGGTAAGGTTGAAAGGGAACAAACATCGCCTGTACAACGGCGTTTTTACTTACAGACCAGCGTCAGGATGATGCATCGTGTGTCTAAGAAATCACGGTTCTTTCCAGATTCGTTGTTCGGTCTAACACTGCACAAATGCGTCAGAACATTCCGGCGTAGCTGTCCGACGCCATTTGGGTTGTTCAACAGGACAATGGCGCGTAAGCGTTAATGGAAGTGGGGATACGGAGTTCCCTGTTCACCTGTGTATGTCACGGAAAAGTCTCTGACTGAGCTGTCCATAACGCTGGTGAAGCACAAATGGCGCAGCATCTGGTAAAGCAGGTTTAACGAAAAGTAGTGTCCTGCTGCTGGCATATGAGTGCGTCGACTGCCTGATTTAGATCGTCAAGCGGAGAGGGATTTTCTCATGCGTATTTTGTTTGTAGGCCCGCCTCTCTATGGGCTGTTGTATCCTGTGCTGTCTCTGGCGCAGGCATTTCGCGTTAACGGTCATGAAGTGCTGATCGCCAGCGGAGGACAATTCGCACAAAAAGCGGCAGAGGCCGGGTTGGTGGTGTTTGACGCCGCACCCGGTCTGGATTCCGAAGCTGGTTACCGCCACCATGAGGCACAGCGGAAAAAAAGTAATATCGGAACCCAAATGGGCAACTTCTCATTCTTCAGCGAAGAAATGGCCGACCATCTGGTGGAGTTTGCCGGACACTGGCGGCCTGACCTCATCATCTACCCTCCGCTCGGAGTCATAGGGCCGCTGATTGCCGCCAAATATGATATACCGGTCGTAATGCAAACCGTAGGCTTCGGCCATACCCCCTGGCATATCAGGGGTGTAACGCGTTCGCTCACGGACGCCTATCGTCGCCACAATGTCGGGGCCACGCCACGCGATATGGCCTGGATCGACGTAACACCGCCGAGTATGAGCATTCTGGAAAACGACGGTGAACCCATTATACCGATGCAGTACGTCCCGTATAACGGTGGCGCGGTGTGGGAACCATGGTGGGAGAGAAGGCCCGATCGTAAACGTCTGTTGGTGAGTCTCGGCACTGTCAAACCGATGGTTGACGGCCTTGATCTAATCGCCTGGGTTATGGATTCTGCCAGTGAGGTCGATGCCGAGATCATCCTGCATATTTCAGCCAATGCGCGTTCCGATTTGCGCTCGCTGCCGTCAAATGTTCGTCTGGTTGACTGGATACCCATGGGGGTCTTCCTCAACGGCGCAGATGGCTTCATTCATCATGGCGGAGCAGGCAATACCCTGACAGCGCTACACGCTGCTATTCCACAAATCGTCTTCGGCCAGGGAGCCGATCGCCCGGTAAATGCCCGCGTTGTTGCCGAACGCGGCTGCGGGATTATCCCCGGCGACGTCGGCCTGTCGAGTAACATGATCAATGCTTTCCTCAACAATCGCTCACTTCGCAAAGCCTCTGAAGAGGTAGCAGCGGAAATGGCGGCGCAACCCTGCCCAGGTGAAGTGGCGAAAAGCCTGATCACAATGGTACAGAAAGGGTAGCCACTACACCTTCATGATAATCATATGCCAGCCCCCATCCAGGAGTCATACATCCATAACAATGCGGGACCGGAGTGTGCTGGCTTTTTTGCGGAACGATCCGGCCAGTGGATCGTATTTTACAGACGGAGGAGGCTTAATGCCTGCGAATCACACTCCCACACCGGCTCAGTCATGGATAGTTCGCCTGGCGCGCGTGTGCTGGGAACGTAAGAAACTTAGTGTCATCGTGGTGGTAGCGTCAGTATCGACTATTTTGCTGGCTGCGCTGACGCCACTGCTGACAAGACAGGCTGTGAATGACGCACTGGCGGGCAATCCGGCCCGCCTGCCGTGGCTGGCCTGCGGGTTACTGTTGATCGCTTTTTTTGATTTCATCGGTAACTATGTGCGCCGTGGTTATGCCGGGATGCTCTCACTCTGGGTGCAGCATACCCTCAGAGGACGGGTATTCGACAGTATTCAGAAACTTGACGGCGCAGGCCAGGATGCGCTGCGCACCGGGCAGGTGATTTCACGGACCAACAGCGATCTGCAGCAGGTGCATACCCTGCTGCAGATGTGCCCGGTGCCGCTGGCAGTGTTCACTTATTACATTGTCGGCATTGCCGTGATGCTGTGGATGTCCCCTGCCATGACGCTTATCGTCGTGTGCGTACTGGTATGCCTGGCGATCACCGCGCTTCGTGCGCGTCGTAGGGTCTTCGCGCAAACCGGACTGGCCTCGGACCAACTGGCGAATCTCACCGAACATATACGCGAGGTGCTGGCACAGATCTCAGTGGTAAAATCCTGTGTGGCAGAGATGCGTGAAACGCACTGGCTCGATAGGCAGTCGCGGCAGATTGTGCGTGTACGCATCGGTGCAGTTATCTCGCAGGCGATGCCTGGGGCCACCATGCTGGCGCTACCGGTGCTCGGGCAAATCGTCCTACTGTGCTACGGCGGGTGGTCGGTCATGCACGGGCGGATCGATCTCGGTACCTTCGTTGCATTCGCCAGCTTCCTCGCGATACTGACCGGGCCAACCCGCGTACTGGCATCGTTTCTGGTTATCGCACAGCGCACTCAGGCGTCCGTGGAGCGGGTGTTTGCTCTGATCGACACCCGTTCACAGATGGAGGACGGGACGGAGTCGATTAACAGTCAGGTTGTCGGACTGGAACTGGAGAATATGAGCTTTGACTACCACCATGGCGACAGACATATCCTCAGCGATATCTCCTTTTCCCTGCGCGCCGGCGAAACCGTGGCGGTGGTGGGCGCATCGGGTTCAGGAAAATCGACCCTGTTGATGCTGCTGGCGCGTTTTTATGATCCCTGCTCCGGAAAGATATGGCTCAACACCAGCGAAGGCCGACAAAATCTTCGCGATATCAGACTGGAGGCGCTTCGTCGCCGGGTAGGCATCGTATTTGAAGATGCTTTTCTGTTTGCCGGTACGGTGGCGGAAAATATCGCCTATGGCCACCCTCAGGCAACGGCGGACGACATTCGCCGTGCGGCAGCTGCTGCAGGAGCCAGCAATTTTATCAACGCCCTGCCGAAAGGCTTCGATAGCCTGTTAACCGAACGGGGTACGAATCTTTCCGGCGGGCAGAGGCAGCGAATAGCGCTGGCGCGGGCGCTCATTACTGCACCGGACGTGTTAATCCTGGATGATACCACCTCAGCGGTTGATGCTGTTACGGAAGCGGAGATTAATACCGCGCTGGGTCGCTATGCTGACGAAGGGCATATGCTGCTGGTGATTGCCCGACGGCGTTCAACGCTTCAGCTAGCCAGCCGGGTTGTGGTGCTGGATAAGGGCCGTATGGTGGATACCGGAACCCCGGCAGAACTTGAAGCGCGCTGTCCGGCGTTCCGCGCACTGATGACCGGCGACAGCGATTTTCTGGCCACGTCCCACAATAGCCACAACGAATTGTGGCCGGCTGAACCAGCGACACAAGACGATGTAACGGATACGGGGGATAAAGGTTTTGTCGCCCGTATGACCCGCGTACCGGAAAATGCTGTACAGCAGGCGCTGGCCGGTAAAGGTCGCAAAGTCACGTCACTACTGAAGCCTGTGGCGTGGATGTTCGTCATCGCCGCTCTGCTAATCGCACTCGATTCTGCGGCAGGCGTAGGGGTGCTTATACTGTTGCAGCACGGCATTGACTCCGGTGTCGCCGCAGGCGATATGTCGATCATCGGCCTCTGTGCCCTGCTCGCCCTGTGCCTGGTCATTGTGGGCTGGTGCAGTTATTCTCTGCAGACGGTCTTCGCCGCCAGAGCGGCGGAATCAGTTCAGCATTCGGTGCGCTTGCGCAGCTTCGGCCATATGCTGCGTCTTGGACTCCCCTGGCATGAAAAACATGCCGATTCGCGTCTGACCCGCATGACCGTTGATGTGGACTCTCTCGCCCGCTTTCTGCAAAACGGCCTTGCCGGTGCGGCCACCAGTCTGGTGACGATGTTCGCAATCGCCGCCACCATGTTCTGGCTCGACCCGTTCCTGGCGCTGACGGCATTAAGCGCAGTGCCGGTGGCCGCACTGGCAACCATGATTTATCGCCGCCTCAGTACCCCTGCTTATGCACAGGCACGGCTGGAAATAGGCAAAGTCAACAGCACCCTGCAGGAAAAAGTCTCTGGCCTGCGTGTCGTGCAATCGCATGGTCAGCAGGAACTGGAGGGCGCCCGGCTGCGCGCGTTATCGGAGCGTTTCCGCGCAACCCGTGTGCGAGCACAAAAATACCTTGCAGTCTATTTTCCGTTCCTGACATTCTGCACCGAGGCCTCCTATGCCGCCGTTCTGTTAGTGGGAGCTTCGCAGGTCGCCGCTGGAGAAATGACTGCCGGGGTACTGGCGGCTTTCTTCCTGTTGCTGGGGCAATTCTATGGGCCAGTGCAGCAGTTATCAGGGATTGTCGACGCCTGGCAGCAGGCGACAGCCAGCGGCAAACATATTGATGAACTACTGGCGACAGAAGGCACTGAGAACCTCGGGTCCTCTTCGGTCCTCCCTGTCACCGGTGCACTGCATCTTGATGAGGTCACGTTCAGTTATCCCGACAGTCACGAGCCAGCTCTGAACAAACTTACCCTGACGATCCCTGAGGGAATGGTTGTCGCGGTCGTCGGTCGCAGCGGTGCGGGTAAGTCGACGCTGATTAAGCTGATTGCCGGGTTGTATTTCCCCACGCACGGCAACATCAGAATCGGTGTGCAAATGCTCGATGATGCCTCGCTCACTGAGTATCGTCGCCAGATTGGGCTTGTCGATCAGGATGTAGCACTGTTTAGTAGTGATATTGCAGAAAACATTCGTTATTCACGGCCATCCGCCACCAATGAAGACGTTGAAATTGCCTCACAGCGGGCAGGGCTGTATGAGATGGTGTGCAATCTGCCGCAGGGATTCCGGACACCGGTGAATAACGGCGGAGCCGATCTGTCCGCAGGTCAGCGCCAGTTGATTGCGCTGGCCCGCGCGCAACTGGCGAATGCTCACATCCTGCTGCTCGACGAAGCCACGTCATGTCTGGATCGCACATCCGAAGAACGACTGATGTCATCGTTAACAGATGTCGTGCATGCCGGGAAGCACTCGGCGCTGATTGTTGCACATCGTCTGACCACCGCGCAACGCTGCGATCTGATTGCCGTTATTGATAAGGGGTTACTTGCGGAATACGGAACCCACGAACAGCTGTTATCTGCGGGCGGCCTCTATACCCGCTTATGGCATGACAGCGTCAGCAGTACTGCGCTCCATCGCCAGCACAACATGAAGGAGGAAACCCCGGGATAGTTACTGGACACGTAATGTATTAAAAACACAGTCAGAAGCGGCGGTACCGTGAATAGCCGCTTTAATTATTTATACTGACATCCTTAATTTTTAAAGAGTATGAATGCTGAACATGCAACAACATCTCTCTGCTATCGCCAGCCTGCGCAACCAACTGGCAGCGGGCCACATTGCTAACCTTACTGACTTCTGGCGCGAAGCTGAGTCGCTGAATGTTCCTCTTGTGACGCCAGTCGAGGGAGCGGAAGATGAGCGAGAAGTGACCTTTCTGTGGCGCGCCCGACATCCTCTGCAGGGCGTTTATCTGCGTCTGAACCGGGTGACGGATAAAGAGCACGTAGAACAAGGAATGATGAGCGCCCTTCCCGAAACGGATATCTGGACACTGACACTGCGTTTACCCGCAAGTTACTGCGGCTCCTATTCGCTGCTGGAAATCCCCCCCGGCACTACGGCTGAGACGATTGCACTGTCCGGAGGCCGTTTTGCCACCCTTGCCGGAAAGGCCGATCCGCTAAACAAAATGCCGGAGATCAACGTTCGGGGAAACGCAAAGGAATCAGTGCTGACACTTGATAAAGCTCCCGCCCTGTCGGAATGGAACGGCGGCTTCCACACCGGACAACTGCTTACCTCCATGCGCATTATCGCCGGGAAATCTCGCCAAGTTCGGCTCTATATTCCGGACGTTGATATTTCTCAGCCCCTCGGGCTGGTCGTGCTGCCCGATGGTGAAACCTGGTTTGATCACCTTGGCGTATGCGCGGCAATTGACGCCGCCATAAATAACGGGCGCATCGTGCCCGTGGCTGTACTGGGCATTGACAACATTAATGAGCATGAACGCACTGAGATACTCGGCGGGCGCAGCAAACTGATAAAGGATATCGCCGGACATCTGCTGCCGATGATTCGCGCTGAACAACCGCAGCGTCAGTGGGCAGACCGTTCGCGCACAGTGCTGGCCGGGCAGAGCCTCGGCGGGATCAGTGCGCTAATGGGGGCTCGTTACGCACCGGAAACGTTCGGTCTGGTGCTCAGCCACTCTCCTTCAATGTGGTGGACGCCAGAAAGAACCAGTCGACCAGGCTTGTTCAGCGAAACCGATACCTCATGGGTGAGTGAGCATCTGCTTTCTGCCCCACCGCAGGGCGTACGTATCAGCCTGTGCGTGGGAGCGCTGGAAGGTTCGACAGTGCCTCACGTTCAGCAGCTTCACCAGCGACTGATTACCGCTGGCGTCGAAAGCCATTGCGCAATCTACACCGGTGGTCACGATTACGCATGGTGGCGCGGTGCACTGATTGACGGGATTGGTTTACTACAGGGTTGAGTTGACCCACAAACACTTTCAGGAAACGGTACAGACTTCCTGAATAAATCAAATAGTCACCTGCGGAAAAGGAATAATCATCAGATGTATGCCCGCGAGTATCGCTCAACACGCCCGCATAAAGCGATTTTCTTTCATCTTTCTTGCCTCACCCTTATCTGTAGTGCGCAAGTTTATGCGAAGCCGGATATGCGGCCACTGGGGCCGAATATAGCCGATAAAGGCTCCGTGTTTTACCATTTCAGCGTCACCTCTTTCGACTCTGTCGATGGCACACGCCATTATCGGGTATGGACGGCCGTGCCGAATACAACCGCACCGGCATCGGGTTACCCGATTTTATATATGCTTGACGGTAACGCTGTTATGGATCGCCTGGATGACGAACTGCTCAAACAATTGTCAGAAAAAACACCGCCAGTGATCGTGGCTGTCGGGTATCAGACCAACCTCCCTTTCGATCTCAACAGCAGGGCTTACGACTATACGCCAGCAGCAGAAAGCAGAAAAACAGATCTCCACTCAGGGCGTTTTAGCCGTAAGAGTGGTGGCAGCAACAACTTCCGCCAGTTACTGGAAACGCGTATTGCCCCAAAAGTGGAACAGGGACTGAATATCGATCGGCAACGCCGCGGCTTATGGGGGCACTCCTACGGCGGCCTCTTCGTGCTGGATTCCTGGCTGTCCTCCTCTTACTTCCGGTCGTACTACAGCGCCAGCCCGTCGTTGGGCAGAGGTTATGATGCTTTGCTAAGCCGCGTTACGGCGGTTGAGCCTCTGCAATTCTGCGCCAAACACCTGGCGATAATGGAAGGCTCGGCGACACAGGGTGATAACCGGGAAACGCATGCTGTCGGGGTGCTGTCGAAAATTCATACCACCCTCACTATACTGAAAGATAAAGGCGTCAATGCCGTATTTTGGGATTTCCCCAACCTGGGACACGGGCCGATGTTCAATGCCTCCTTTCGCCAGGCACTGTTAGATATCAGTGGTGAAAACGCAAATTACACAGCAGGTTGTCATGAGTTAAGCCACTAAACACTGCCCGCTTTTACGCGGGCAGTACGCCTGAAACACTACGATCAGAATGATGCGGTAACTCCGGCATAGTAAGCCCGGCCTGGCTCGTTATAGGTATTCGCCCCTTCAGAAGATCGGAAGATCTGTTTATTGAGGATATTACTGACGCCGACATTAAGACGCAGATTTTTATTAATATCGTAATTGAAGTTCGTCCCCACCAGTGAATAAGCGCCCAGCTCTTTACCTGACAGACCGCCAGTATCTTCACTGCGGGTTTCCGCATGAGTACGCGGTTTTTGTCTGCCATATAACGTCCAGTTGACGCTGGCAGAAAACGCCTGGGTGATGGTCCAGTTAAGCGAGTTATTGATAGTATATTTCGGGATGACCGACAGAGGATTACCGGTGTCTTTTTGCTCCGAAGTTATCATCCATGTGGCATTGGTATTCCAGTTCAGACGATCTTTCACCAGTGGGAAAGACATACTGGCTTCGATACCGTCCACCAGAGCTTTCCCGCCATTCTGCCACTTGAGGATATATGCGCCTGAAGCGGTTTGCCCGATAACGTTATCCCCGGCCACGATCTTATTCTGGTAATCATTGCGGAAGTAGGTCACACTTGCGTGGTAATCTTCCCGGGTGAACTCCAGCCCAATTTCTTTATTGACGCTGATTTCCGGATCGAGATCTTTATTACCGATCAGGTAGCACCCGCCTGATGTAATATCTTTTGGACAGCCATTGCCTTTCGAGTAGAGCAGATAGCCTTCACTGGATTGATACAGGTTTGGGGCTTTAAAGGTTCGGGCAACCCCTGCTTTGACTTTGAAATAATCGCCCAATTCCTGCGAAAGATTCAGACTGGGGCTGAAGTTCCCGCCGGAGTCGCTGAGATAATCAAAGCGCAGGCCGGGAATGATATTCGTGCCAGGAACCGGCTCAATGTTATCTTCAATATACAGCGCACTGATTTGAGAATGATTTTTACTGCTGCGATCCGCAGCAGAGCCAGAAATACCGCTGATATCTCTGTCATTCACCGTCAGGCTGGTAGAGGAAGGATCATCGAGCTTATCGCGGTTCCACTCTGCGCCAACGGTCAGCGTTTGATCAACCATCACATTCAAAGGAATATTAAGCTCGCCGCTGGTTCGCCAGGAACTCAGGCGATTGGTCGTAAACTTTTCACCCGCTAAAATACGCCCTTCACCACCGCCGGATAATCCTTCACTCATGCGGGTATTATTGGTTTTCTCGTAATAAACACCAAAGCGACTTTGTCCCCAGTCCCAGATACCATTATGCGTAATGCCATAATTCTGTCGGTACAGGCGGTTCGTCTCTTTGCCGGATTTTGCCAGGCTTTCGGTAACTGCACTGGAAGAGCTATTTTGCGTATCGCCCGCATAGATATTCCCCTGGCGGCTATATCCGGCTTCGAAATCGAGAATTTGCTGCGGATTTAATTTCCACGAGACAACGCCGTTAATATCTTTGTTACGCACCCCTTCATGCCCGGCTGCGTTTTTCGTGCCGACCGGAGAGTTAATATCCCAACTGTCAGCATCCGTTTTATTCAGGTTACCGTACAAACGCGTGGTAAGAGCATCACCAGCCAGAGGCCCACTAAGGCTGAAATTGGCGCGACGTGTCGCGCCCTCATCGCTACTTTCCGGCAGGTTGGTGTATAACGACAGCGAACCGTGCCAGTCGTTAGTGGGACGTTTGGTAATGATGTTTACCACCCCCCCGGCGGCACCCGAACCGTAACGCGCCGCCGCAGGGCCGCGGATCACTTCAATACGCTCAACCTGCTCCGGTGGCACCCAGTTGGTGTCACCGCGGGTATCACGCTCTCCACGCCAGCTATAACGCACGGAGTTACGTGACGTCACCGGTACACCATCAATTAAAATTAAGGTGTTTTCCGGCCCCATACCGCGAATATCGATTTGGCGGTTATTACCGCGTGTGCCCGAGGCGCTATTGCCGGTAAGATTGACACCAGGCATTTTACGAATAATATCTGAAATGTCGTTTACCGGAGGGGACTTTTTAATATCCTCGCTGGTAATAACCGACACGCCCGGCTGCTGTTTTAATATCTGCTCAGCGGTGGCTTCCACCACCAGAGTCTCGTCGTTATCGTCGTCGGAGGATTTGGCTACTGATACCTGGCTATTAAACCCAACCAGGAGCGCAGTTAGCGGCCAGAGGAGCTTGTGAGTTCTCATTCCTATTCCCTAATAAATGCCTAACTTAAAATGTTTGATCGTTAAGCTCACATCCTTTCCAGATACGTTTAACTGCAATTATGGTTTTTGTTATGAGAATGATAATAAATACCATTTAAAAGAAATCAAGGCAATCCTAAGTGACATGAAACATTAATATCGATATATATCAAATAGTTACACAAGTGATGTGCATTTTTATTTCATTACACTTCAATCAAATACATTTCTAAATTACTGTTTGCAGTGCCAGTTAGTATACTTCTTGTACCACTGTTGCCACCGGCAACTCCGTATACCTGTCAATCATCAGGAATTTTGTCGCAGTTGCTCATGGGGACGCGAAGAATATTGGTTGTTCGGGCCAAGGATTCTCTAATTGAATAATTGCGGCGAGAAAACTCCCTCATGGGCTTTTTAATCATCGTCAGCATCCAGCCCGGCAGATTATCCACCTGTTGCCTCTCCATCAGACTCAGTAAGGCAAACAGGGTCTGCTGTGCCGTCTCTTCCAAAAGAACTTGTGGCTGATGAGGCGTTACCAGATTATTGACACCACTGTTTACAGCGCATCATGTAGCAATACAGGATTATCTACACTGAATCATTAAGATATTTAACACTAAATATAATGCAAGACATAAGTGCTAAAACAGAGTGAAAAGAACTAATCTGAGCTTCAGAAAAATAGGATATATATCCGTTCTGAATTGCCACGCAATTTTAAATAATAATCAACAAGCATCGTCGATATCCATATATACCATATTTCTGTAATTGCATTAGCGCAAGACCATAAGTATGGCTCGCAAGCAACTACAAAACATTGCAGTTTTATATAATCATAAATGTGAACTAAATTACCCTCATGATTAGGTGGCTAATTAATAATTAGCACGCAATTCAACAATACTTTCGTTTGAAATTGTCTGTTGTTATTAATTTAACCTTGGAATATATATTCCGGAATCATTTACTATGAATAAAATATACACTCTAAAATATTGTTATATTACTAACACAGTAAAGGTTGTCTCTGAACTGGCCCGAAGGGTATGTAAAGGGAGTACCCGCAGAGGAAAAAGACTTTTAGTACTTACCTCTAATTAATTATATCCAGGATAACAAGCTCCTTTCTATAACTGGTTAAGCAGTAACGGATCATTTTGCCCCTCCCCCCCCTCCTGTAGTTATACCTTTACACTCAATTGGAATAATAAAACTTCTGAATTTATCTACAAACTAAATTTTTTCTTAATTGACGTATAAATATTCTAAAATAATTAGAAGATATATAAAAACACAAAATGTTGTAGTAAACTTAACCAGTTTTGCTGATTGATTAGTTTATGTATGTTGCTATGCAAATGATTTTATTGATAAATAAATCCTAACAACTATTGATCTCGATTGCGATTTGTGCCAATAAAATTCTAACAGAAGGAAGTGAGGTTCCTCTGTAAAAATAATTATATTATTTTCATCAAATAAGGAGTGTAAAAATGATTAATTATTTTCATTTTAATAAATTTTCTTCCGGTGAAAAATAATATTTCACCTCCTTAAAGAGGATTATATAAATAAAAAATCAGCATCGCAACTCACAAAAGGTGGAGAAGTACATGTGCCTGAGTATTTTGCGGGGATCGGTACACCTATATCTTTCTGTGGCTAATATTCTGAAAGAAGAAATCTGTCATTTTGTCTATCAACACCGAATCACATATCAAAAGCTTTTTGAAAATTACATATACTGGCTGGGAGCCATTCAGAACTTCCTGCCCTTAGTTACGATTCTGCTGTCATCAAACGATGAACTGGCGAATCATTTCCAGAACTGCAATCAGCGCGTTTGCAACGGCGACCACAGCCCTTAGAACGATTATAGATTGGAAGAAATCAGCGTTTCTTACCCTTATACTGCTGTCAAAACGATTCTCTCAATGTCCGTTGAAAAGAGACTTCTTCTGGTCAGAGTCTCCAACTCAGAGCCGGAAAGAAAAAAGCCCAACCTCATTGAACTGCCCCCCATAAAGTTGAACTTTTCTGTGCCTGTTGTTCACCAGTTCCCCAGACTCGTCGCCTGGTGACGTGAGAACCTGGTTCAAATTTACTGTTCTACCCATACGCATCCAGGAAGCTGACTATCAGCTCCGATGCTGTCGTCGGTATTTTCATTCACTGATATTTTCAGTAGATTACAGGAAATGACATATTCAAAAAATAGTCATTTGTTGATGGATACAGTACCGGAGGTGCGCTACGTGAAATCTGATATTTTTCAGGAAGAACTGAGCGCGAGAATTGACGATAGGACATCAAAAAATTTTTTTGCATGAATGCCCCTCCCCGTTCTGGGTATTTAACAAATCCCACTTTGAAAAGTGGGATTTTTAAGGATCATCAGAGTCATACCAATGCTGTTCTTCTAACGAGCAGCCAATAAATTATTCATTACATATCTATATGAGATATCCAAATTATTCAATAATGACCGCATAACCATGTCTGTAATCTGTATTATTAGATCACTTTGCTCAGGGTTAATTTCCTTTATCATAAAATGCTCATACATATTATTATATGCTTCATGCTCATTTTCTGTTGCATGGCGCCCACATAAATATGGGAGAAGAATATTATATTTACTTTCCACCTGTAAAGCTATATCTCCAACATGAGAGAAAAATGCTTTTCCACTTAACTCCAGTATCATCATAAACCAGAACCTGATAACAGGATCTCTGTGTTTTAATCCGAATAAAGAAAACTTAACTATATTTTCTCTATGCATATCCATATTTGCATTAAGAAAAATGAACTCAAGAGTATCACTGGCACTCCAACGTAACATATCATCAAGTTGAAGTGACTTCCAGTCATGATAAAATAAACGGCTATGCTCTGACAGGTGTAATGCATAATCATTTATAATCTTTTCACTTTCTGATTCAGGCTGCTCATATGTAAAAACATATTTATTAATATCTCTATATCCCATAATATCAACAATCCAAAGAGGTATGAAACTTTTTAATTTCAATTGTGGGTCTATTGAGGTGTTAATCAGCCATTTGAAAAACTCATGATTCGATATTTTTTTCAAGTAATTGTTTATATGTTCAATATGTCTACCATTGTTATGGTTTTTGTTTTTTATCACAAACTCAGGGTATATAGGTGCAACATTTTTCCCTACAGGTAATGATTCAAAAAATGATGGATAACTACCATTAAGAACATAACTGGACAGGTAATTATAAAAAGAGTCATGAATTCCTTTAAATATATCAAACATTCTCTTTGAGAGCGTGACCACTTTTTTATAAGAATCTGGTGACAATTCTATATTTTCAAAAACACCTTCTGACTTCCATACATGTCCATTTTCAAGATTAAGGTGAAATGTTCCAAAATAACGGAGTGATATTCCCAAATGATGGGCAACTTGATCAGCAATAGGACTAATTCTTGAAAAGAATATATTACCGCAAGTTTCTCCTGACTCGGAGTGAGAATATCGAAGTATTGGTTCGCCTCCATCATCTACACAAAGCCTCATAAAATCAATGCCAAACTTTCGGAAACATTCCATTTCTCGACTAATAAACAACCAGTATATAACATCACTTGCTTTCCAGTTAAGTTTGTCATCTATATATAGCTTCCTCCAGTCTTCTAGAAACAATCTTGAATGTGTTTCATCCTCGATTGTTCCACCGTTTATAACAGATTTATATTCATTATCATTGTTATCAAACCTGATAACCCATTTATTCATATCTCTGAAGTTCATTACGAAATGAGCCATAACAGGAGCAAATGATAGTTTGTCTTTCAACGCTATACAATCTGAAGAAATCAAACTATAAAAATTATGTTGTTCAAGCTCCTTTCGCTGCTCATCCCTAAACTGATAAAATTTCTTCATGCTGATATCTCCTGTTACTCAATAATATATAGAATACCAATGCAATAGTTTTATCAATGAAATACAAAATCAAAAGTTCAATATATTATTAATAGATGTCACTAATCAGAATCTACTATCAAGAACACATTATTTGAAAAAGATCACAAATTTACCCCCCCTCATGTCCATTTTAATAAAAGTATAAAACTTTGTGTCAAAGGCTTGTTACGAGATAGAGTCAGACAATGCAAATTACCTCTGAAACAGTTCGACTGTAATGCCTTGAAAACGGCCACTAGGTATTGGATAGGTCATTAATCTTCTGACCAACTTTTGCGCCACTTGGCCTCCCGGTCGAGGAAGGCATAAGTCCGATGCTTTCCATCTTGTCCGTCCACTGCGCATTGTGGTACGTCTTATGCAACGGATTGCCATAGTGGTACTGCCACATATGGCAGTGCTCATTAGCCAGCGTTTGCATAGCTTCAATAAGCGGGTAAACTGGGAAGTATTCGGGATTGAGGGCGATTTCATCTATTATCCTGCCGCTGTCGTCAGCAGCAACAAAGCTCCTGTAACTGAAATAACCCATTGTATTTTTGCAATGTTGGAAAGTAATCAGACAATCCGGGAATTTGCCGTCAAAAAGGCGCTGATTACAGGCTGTAGTGAACCGCCCCGACTAAACTCCCTGAGAAAGAGGTAAACAAGATGACTAAAAATACACGTTTTCCCCCGAAGTCCGTCAACGGGCAGTTCGTATGGTTCTGGAAAAAATAATGCCACTACTGGATAAGCTGCGTGAGCAGTATGGGGCCGTCGTCCGTCTGGCACCATCCATCACAGTGATAAAGGTTCTCAGTATGTATCGCTGGCCTACACGCAGCAGCTTAAGGAAGCCGGATTACTGGCATCAACAGGGGGTAGTGGTGACTCGTATGACAACGCGATGGCGGAGAGCATCAATGGTCTTTACAAAGCGGAGGTAATACACCGTAAGAGGTGGAAAAACCGGACAGAAGTGGAGCTGACAACACTAACGTGGGTGGACTGGTATAACAATCGACGATTGCTGGAAAGACTGGGCCATATTACTTTGACAGCAGCAGAACAAGCTTATTATGCTTCCATTGGAAACAATGATCTGGCAGCCTGAGTTCACAGATAAAACACTCTCAAGGAAACCCGGAGCAGTTCACTCATACAAGAAAGTCTAAAATATGAATATACTCCCAATGCAATATATGTTTCGTATTGGGAGCAAATAGCAGACTATTTTGAAGTTATTGTGTTTCTACTTCAGCATTTCCTGGACAGAATATATTTTCTGCTTTCTTGGGAGTGATCAGGTGATGTACAACTGCTTTATCCACACATAAATTGACTCCGGTAAGAGCTAATGTATGCCCATCACCATTTATTGTCAGCAACGGGCTGGAAAATTTCTCTGCCATCTTGCGAGCATTAATCCAGGGAGTCGTTGGGTCGTATTTATGTGCTACAAACAGTAAACCCGAGGGCAGAACTGTATTTTTCAGGCGAGTTTTATTCAGGTTGCTATGTATTGGCCATAATTCACAAAAATCAGGTGAATAAGAACGTCCATTGTCAAAGTTAATAGCTGGAAAGGCATTCGCGAGAGCATCTTTTCGGAATTTTCGCTCTTCTGGTGTTAATTGCTCATCCCCCTGATCAACACAAAGGATTACCCCCGAAGCATCGCTTGACTCTTCTGAGGCTATTGGCGCACTGAGCGCAGTTTCAATTTCATTACTGACAATCCCCTGTGAGAACTGACGTATGGCAGTTGCAAGGGTTGGCCATGATGAACGCCATAGCAGAAGGTCTGTTGTTAATAATATGAGTTCATCTGCAGATATATTTTCTCCCTTGCTGTCGATTAAAGGTGTGTGATGCAATTTTAATAACAGGTCGTGGAACTGAGTTATTGCCTTATCTCTGTCTGAAGAAAGCGGGCAACTTTTTGTACGCGCACACCAGGATGCAAATCGATCAAACGTTTCCTGATAGCTCTGTGCCTGTTTGAGTTGCCATGTGAAGTTGTCCTTCAGGTCATCGATATCTACGACTCCATCAAGAACGATAGATCTTACGTTGTAGGGAAAACGTTCTGCATATAAGGCTGCAATTTGAGTTCCATACGAATACGCCACGGCTGTCAGTTGTTTATCCCCCAAGGCTTGCCTAATACGATCAATATCGTATACAGCCTCGTTAGAGCCCATATGGCGAATGACTTCGGCTCCGGTATTATGGATACAGGCATTAATTTTATTTAATACTTGTTGCTTTTCGGTTATGTTTTCCTGAGTCTCTGTATCTGATTGCTGGCAGTTTATTGTCGGAGTAGACTGTCCGACGCCTCGAGGATCAAATCCAATAATATCCCATGACTCACGAAGATTTGTGACTGGCCAGTCAAAGTTAATATAAGGATTTATACCAGGTAACCCGGGACCACCACTTATTATCAGGATACTTCCTTTATGCTTGCTTTTTGCCGGCAATTTTGTCAGCGCCAGTTTGACTTGTGATTTTTTTTCATAAGAACCATCTCCGCCTGTGTCTGTATATTTTAATGGAACAGACAAATATCCGCATAGTAGGTCAGGAGATGGCTTTTCCTCACCAAACCAGTGGTTGAATTGACTGGTCATACAGGATTGCCACTCGATCTGCTGGGCAGATACGGTTACGGGTAGAAGTAAGGTTAAAACAATCTTGAAATGAGCAATTATCTTTCGCATTGTGCCTCTGAATATCAGTATAAAGATAAATTTGAATATATTGCCCCCTGTGTTGTGGTAGGGGGCTACACGTTACGGATATTGATCAAATGAGTACAAAATTAGAGAATGTTGTTTACTTTAAATGGCAGATAAACTCCCTGGGGCTATGCATCACCACCGGGGAGATTTTAGTTAACGGTGTTAAAAGGTGTACTTAAGACCAGCAGTAGTGATGAAATTATAGTTTTCTATGCCTGCACCATTTTTGCTGTAGTCTGAAGTGTTATCATTGTGGTTATAAAGTGAAGTATCACCTTTCTTATTCATAACCCGATTCCATGCTCCTTCAACATAAACTTTTGCATTAGGTGTTACGTAATAACCTGCTTTGACGGAAACAGAATAGTAATTTGAGTCTTTGACCTTACTGCGATAAGTGATTCTTTTTCCTGGGTCATAGTGTTCATCGTTATCAGATGCTTCTACCCAGCCACTGTATTTAAATGCGCCACCGAACTCAAAATCTTCATAACGGTAACTTCCCGTCAGGCCAATATAGGGCATTTTAAAACGTTGTTTGTAACCTATTACTCTTTCTCCATTCGGGATGGTGCCGATATCATCTCTGAATCCATCATCAGAGTATATATAGGAACCTCCTCTGGCTGTAAAGCTATAACGGCTTTCCTGATATCCGGCCATGAGTCCCAGGCGGTAATTGGGTTCGTTGAGGAGCCAGCCTTTGATATTCAGATCAAATTCGTTGGCATAATTGAGTTGTGTATCAGGGTGTCTACTTTCATCCGTCCAGGTTCCGGGGTTACTGGAATCCATCCAGTCCTGATCGACCATATTACCACCTCGGCTGCCAAGAGTTGTCCAGCCAGCAGCCCCGATAGATATCTGGGGCATCAAATCCCAATTAATTGCACCTTTAATAATTGCAGCGTTATTGAATTTCCAGTCGAGTTGACTGACTTTTCGGCCTCCTTCTTCGGCTAGATAAACACGCTCTTTTGTTTTTCCGCTCAGAGTTCCAAGACTAATGTCCGCATTTATGTTGCCAGGAGTAAACGATAAAGTCTCGGTAGAAGCAAAAGAGCTGATCGCAATAGGGGTTGTCAGGACTATTCCCAGAAGTTTCGCCCGCATAAAGATCTCCATTCAATCGTTTTAATGATTTAATATGTATTTTTTATATCTAACTTAATTAGTCAATTGTATATTGCTCTGTTGTTTAGATTTTGTTTAAGGTCGAGCCATTATCACGACATATCGCTGGTACTGCAGTTTGATTGGTTATCATTTATTTTATAGTTAAACTCTCTTATATTTGTGTATGTTTTTGCTTTATTTATTTCGTTGTGATGACTTTAGAAGTTTATGGGAATTGATGGCCAATGAAATAAAAACATATATTAGAGAAGTAATTACCTGACATATCAAAAGCATAATGAACAATTAAGCTTGCACGTCTGGATGTCATGACCATTAAAGCGCAGATCTCCGAAGCCGATATCCCCCGTATTTCCGCCGGGCAAAAAGCCCGTTTCACTATCTTTCCGAATCGGACACACACTATAATGAGACGCTGCGAGATAATTCATTTAGAGTCAGGGTTCTCATATGTTTTCCTTTTTATCTTATCGGATATTGAATAATAATTATCACCAACAAAGTAACATATTGCAGACATTAATGCAGAGAAGCAAAATATATGCATGGATAAAAAATCTTTTCCTCTAAAAACACAATCATATATAGCTAATGCAATATATATTGCGGTGGCATTTATTATAAATGCAAATAACAACTCTAATTTTGTTCTTTTTCTATCCATTACTTTCTATCCCATTACCATACAAACACTAACGATAATGATTATCGTTCACGTAGTCAAGAGTGAAGGGTAGAGGGCCCTCAACCCCCTATAAGGGGTCCGCTTGGAAAACGGATTTTCCCACGTCAAGAGAATTGAGTTGAACGAGTAGTTACATCCAAGACAGCTAACTCACTGAACGTAAAGGATGTACGAAATGTTCCTACCGTCCGATAACCATTTGGCTTACTTCCGTACATTCCCTTGCGTAGATGTTCAGAATTGTACGATTTCGGACACCAAAACCGCTGTTGTCCCGCCATTCTGGCGATTCCAGAAAGTTATTTGACTAAAAAATAGTCTTAACGTGGTTTATTTTCCGACTTCCAGGCGGCCCACCCTACATTTATACAATGTCCGGCAGGGCATAGAAGGGGTAAAAGAAAATACCTGGGCGAAGCTGCTGAACATCATTCTGGCGATTTCAATAAAGGTACTTGCTCGCGCTCTGTCATTTTCTGAAACCCTTCATGCTGCATTTCGATTTTCCTTCTAAGATCATAACTCGCATACCTGTTCTTTTTATGTATATCTATATCTATTTTTGTGACGAGTTCAAACCACAATGTTCGCACTCCCCATGCAGCGTTATGAAACATTTCCGCAACGGCTATAGAGTCTGTATTAACTGCTTCAGTCATGTAGTCGCTAATACGTTCAGCGGTAATTTTCGTTATTGCATCGTAATTCATTTTATCTCCTACAAGATTATTTAATGGAATGCAAAATATCTGGCCTGATAATAATGTTCCAGAATTAATATCTGCAGGCTATGTTAAGTTGTCCCCACACACAATCTACCTGTTTTCTCGTGTGTGCTACAGGCGCAATACATAAATAGTCTGGCCATTAAGTTCGTAACGGATTTCGTACTCGCCAGCAAAAATCCGTCTGACCTCCCTGGGTTCAAACTGAAACAACTGTTCTCCCATACGTGGATGAGTTAACAGAATGACCGGTGCCTGTGTCAGGGACTGCACCGTTCTGGCGGCCGCAGGTTTACTGGTCAGCACCAGAAAATCATATAACCGCGCCAAATCAGAAAGCGCCTTACTGGTCCACTTCAGTTCCATCAGCGTGGCACGGGTAACGGATTGTCAGTACTGAGGCTGTCCGCCCAGGCCTGTACAGCCTGATGGTCGATAACCTTTCCGGATGTCACATCGTCCAGGGCTTCCAGCGTTAAGCGATTACGCTCCTCCTCCTGGGCAAGCCATGCAGAAAGCGCCTGTTTGATAACCCAGCCCCGGGAGCGTTCCAGTCTGGCGGCCATCTGGTCGACTTTATCAGCCATAGGTAATGGCACATGCGCGGTAATTACTTTTGTTGCTTGTGCGGTATTGTTTTTCATTTACATATCCGATTAGTTATTAATCATATTTAATCATAGTGATTACTTTCAGACGGAACAAGGCAAATAATGCGCGTCAGCGCATGTAAATATTGCTCCAGTTGTTGATTAACATGAGTGAAGCTGTCGAACCTGCGGTACCGGAC
>OLRM01000554.1_pt1 | contig 26858 bp, 32 predicted proteins | sample 1643211 | NCBI WGS metagenome assembly OLRM01 (sample SAMEA3136690, study PRJEB25190) | human gut metagenome | biome: human gut; feature: human-associated habitat; material: faeces | place: Austria | collected 2013
ATTTGTGATTGCGGGTGCCGGTGTTTTCCTCCACCGCCTCCGGGGGCCAGTAGCCGTCACGTTTCACGCCCTTCACCTCCCTGTAGACATGCGGCTCCCCCGTCCGCGTGATAATGTCGGCCACCCGCTGGGCCACCACCGCCGCGGCCCGGTCATCATCGGTCTGCATCACAAAACCGCTTCTTGGATAAACACTCCCCCACATGTTTTTATCGGCCTGGCTGCCAATCTCGCGTTTGCCGGGAACCAGTGCTTCGGGATACAGGGATTCAGGTAATCCCGTTCGCCAGACGATGCTGTCCAGGGTACTCAGGAAATAGGGCATGGCCGGCGTCACCGGTGAATCACAGCTGAATCCGGGCACCATCCCGCCGATAAGCTTCGTTGCCGGATGCCCCAGCGCATCTGCGTATTTGAAGCGAATGGCTGAACGCCGCTCCCCCTGTGCTTTCATATCCGCCGGATTTCCCCCGCCTGCACTCAGCCCCGACAGACCGTCAGTGATGGCATTCTCCGGGCCACCTGCCGTCCGGCTGACCAGCGACATCTCTTTCCAGGGATTACCACCCGGTGCCGTATAGGTGGAAACAACCACTTCCGGGATGAAATGCGTCACCTTCACGGAGGTTCGGACCTTGCAGCCAAACGTGCTGCAGTAAAGCCAGTAACAAATCCCGCTGACACGCCAGCTGATACAGTCCGGTGCCGCCGCGCTGGCGATAATGCTGGCAGTATTCAGTGACGCAGACGCCAGAGGCAGTGATGCCACACTCAGTAACAGCGCGCCGGCACGCAGACGACCTTTCAGGGATATCATGGCTGCACTCCTCCCTCAGTACGGAGTTTCCCGGCCACCACCACATCAGTGGTGCCGTAAACCACCTCACTGTCATCAAACACCACGGCAGGATATTTCTTCACGCCCAGCGACCAGGCATGTGCCACATCGCGGTAATGAGCAGCCAGTTCCGCCTGCATCATCTGCCATTCGGGAGACTGCATACGTGCCCTGACCAGCGCTTCAGCCTTATCCGCATCAGCAGGCAACGAGCCAAAAAAGCGGTTCTGAAGCTGCTCCGGTGCATCCAGCAGAACCACCCTGACACCATCGGGAGTATTAACGGGGAGGTGCTGAGAATCGGTATAAATTGTTGTGCCAGCAGACGCTGCCAGCGGCAGGAAAAACAGGGAACAGAAAATCCGGTACATTGTACGCCTCCGTCAGACAATATCCGACTTACAGCGTGCGCATAAGCAGCACCAATAGCAGCAATAAATTCAAAACCGGAAACTGAAAATTTAAGAGGGGTGCGTTGCGTGAGAATTAAGCGTCCGTCACGCCTTTATAAACATAACGCACTATCCATGATAATGACAACCGGACGCGAAGCAGTATAATATCGCGCTTTTATTTCACTTTCAGCCATAATACTGCTGTGCATAAAAGACATTGTTTTTTATGTAACCGCTGTGTTAAAGGTTATAAGGGCATGTTCCGGCAGGCCAGAATTGGGCCCATACTCCGTAAACCACCTGCCAGTAACATGCCACCACGACACAGTTGCCAGTAGCGGCAGTTTTTTCAGGCTTCCTGCCCGCCATCACACAGCCAGAGCAGCAGGTAGAACAGATCGGCCGCATCCACCACCTGGATATACCAGCGCGGATGCCGGTATTCCTCTTCAGAGGGCCAGCTCTCATGCCCCCCTACTGTCAGCAGAAGATGCACCTCGCCACACGCCCCTTCTGCTGTCACGGCCACACTGCTGCTCTGCCCCACCCGCTGGGGCTGACACACCACACGATGCAGCGTACCCAGCCTGCGTTCAAGCTGTGACCGCAGGCGCTGCAGATGCGGTTGCGCCAGATCCGCAACACCCGGTTTTCCCTGCGGCGGCAGAAAAAACACGCTGCCCCCGGGCATGACCTCTGTCATCACCTCCGGTTTCGGGTATTTCAGACACATCATACCTCCGCCTCCATGGCCGACAGACCACGCAGCCTGTCCAGCTTACGCGCCACATGGAACGCAGCCTCCAGTTCGCTGCACTGGTGTTCCTTCATCAGCATACGCCGCTCAGCCTTCTCCTCCTTCTCCGTCATGCCCAGCGCCAGATAGAGACTTGGCGGCACCGCACGGAACAGCGCCTCAATCTGCTTCGCCAGCACCACGCCTTCGGTATAACAGCCGGACAGCTTACTCGCCGACATCAGCACCGCTTTCTGCTCCTCCGTCAGTGATTTAAAGCGTGCAATGTTGTTCACTTCCTCCGGTGGCATCGTCAGACACACCCACCATTCCGCCATATTCAGCATCTTCTCCGACACATCCGGATAATCCTTCAGGTTCTGTGTCGCCAGCCACAGCCACGCTCCCAGCTTACGCCACATCTTCACAACCTTCGTCATGTACGGCGAAAGCAGCGGATTGACCGTCACGATATGCGCCTCATCCACCGCAAACACGATGTCACGCCCCAGATACTGATCACGTTCGGCAATGTTATTGATCATGTTGGTCATCGACACCATGGTCAGCGCCATCTGTGCCTCATACCCCTCACGGGCCAGATGCCCCAGGTCAATCAGCGTCACATCCGCTTCCGGCCACAGTTCGCCCTCGCGGTTGAACAACTCCGCCTCAAAACTCCCCTTCTGGGTGAACATCCCCAGAGACTCCGCCATCTCCGCCGCCTTTGCATTGCGCACATCGTTACGGCTGCTGTCACGGGAGATCTCCCACAGGGCGGACTGCAAATCCTCCGGCAGCATCTGCCGCCCCTCACGGTATGTCCGGTGTGTGGCCATCAGCAGCGCCTCGCGGATCATCGCCCTGTCCGCACGCTTCAGCGCGGCCTCTTCTTTCGGGTCCCCCCCGGTGATCATCATCCTGGCTGAGATTTCCATCTCGCCCAGAATGTCTCGTTTATCCTCCCCTTCATCCCCGGCTTCATCCTCAATATCAGGCAGTGAGTGCTCATCCACGCACTGCAGATCCTGCCCTTCCTCAACCAGTTTATGCGCATCTGCAAACGGCGGCAGGGTCACACCGGTTCCCGGTCTGACGCTGATTTTGTTCACCGACAGCCCGAGACTCTCAAAATAATCGGCCAGCAGACCAAACGAGTTCCCCGCTTCGGCAATGAACAGGCGGGGACGGTGTACTGCCATCACCTGCGACAGTGAAGCACACAGCGTGGCCGATTTACCGGCCCCCGTTGGTCCGAACAGCAGCAGATGCGCGTTCTGGGTACGGTCCAGCTTGTTCAGCGGATCGAAAGTCAGCACATCACCACCCCGGTTAAAAAAACTGAACCCCGGATGTCCGGTCCCCGTATCCCGGCCGGTCACCGGCAACAATCCTGCCATGTGCTGTACCCACATCAGACGCGTGTACCACTGCTTTTTGTCCGTATCCGGATCAAAACACATCGGCAGCGCCCGCAGCCAGCTGTTCAGCGGCCCCACGTCAAACTCAGGCCGCACCGGCTGCAGACCAGCCCCCAGAAGCACCGTGGTCAGCTCCACACGCCGGCGTTTCAGGCTGTCCATATCCTCTGCCCGCAGAAGAAAGGTGAGCCCTGCCCGGTACAGCTTGTGCCGGTTCCCCAGCAGCTCCTTCACCACCTTCACGTCCTGACGCGCCCGGATGGATTCCGTGTTCTCACCCACCGCATTTTTCGACAGCCGGGTGAAACGGTCCTCCAGGGTGTCCTGGGGCTGCACCACGATGGTCATGCACATCACCGTTCCCTCCGGAAAGGTGTCCATCAGCGCATTCACCGTTTTTTCCCCACGGGGCATCTCTCCGGTGATGGTCCCCGGCTCCGGCGGCGTACGCAGCTTTTCCACCACCACGGCACAGTGCGGCATGGCGTCCAGCCACCACACCCCGTTCTCCGGATCGGAATACGGCGGGTTAAACCACAGGCTCTCGGCAAAATCCGTCATCACCGGCATCACATCATCACCACGCTCACGCGGATCAACCCGTGAGGCCATCCGGTACAGCTCTTCACGGGCAATCCAGTCCGGTGCCGGATTAAATAACCGCAGCAGCCAGCTGTGCACCTGCTGACCGTTCATCCGGGTACAGCGGATACCGGCTCCACCCAGTGCGGACACCACGCGGTCGCAGACCTGGTTCAGCATCGCCACCGGCGACATCGGATCGTTATTGTTCTTCCCGATACGACGGTAAACCACCATCCGGGTTCGTCGCTGCTGTCCCCGCCAGGGCTGACCGGTGACCAGGGTGTCCGTAAACAGTCCCTCAGGACGGGCAATCCCCCTGAGATGGCGGGCCATTTCACCCAGCCAGGCCTCCGTGAATGCCGTTCCCTGCGCGTGGGGTTTCACATACCCCTTCAGATAGTCCAGGTACGCATCCACATCATTTTCATCCTGACAGTAGAACTGCACCACCCAGGGATGCGTGTCGTACTCATCAAAACTGTCCTGGAGGGCATCCTCCACCATGTCCCTGATTTGCGCCAGGCGCTCTTCCGTACGCCCTTCCGTTGCGGCCGGCGTCACCGAATAGACCGCTCCCACCGACACCCCGTCGTCAAGCAGCAGACACTGCTCCTCATCCAGATATTCCACCCATGGCAGAAAATCAATAACCGACGGACCGGCATGATAAACCGCCGCCTCAGCATCACGGGTCATCTGTCCCGGACGTCGCAGGGGCTGTGCCCCCGGAGGACAGGGCGGAACAAAGGCCGATGAAGATGCCCCCGCTTCTGCTTCCGGTCGTTCCCTGGTCTCTGCTGTACCTTTTTCCTCACGGCGTCTGAAAAGCGAGAATGTCATTACAGAGCCTCCGTACGCTCACCTGGCAGCGCATACTGCGTCCTGCTGTAAAAAGGAAATACCGTGCTGTAGCCCGGAACCGGCGACGTACCGCCGGCCAGATGCGGAAACACATACATCACCATGTCGGGATTCGGCAGACGCGGAAACTGCTGGCTGATTTCGCTTTCCTGCGTCCGGCTGTAGCTGTACGCCTCCGCGTTCATCCCCTGCTGCTCCGTTACCGTAAGGGGACGGCGCAACGTTTCCCGGGCGGCCAGCGCATGCCGCTGACCGCCACCTGCGGTTTTACCCTGCCAGAGCTCCAGCATCGTCTGCTCTCCGGCAGGCAGCAGCTCTTCTTTAGAGGTGGCACAGCCCGACAGCACCAGTGCCACACTCATCACGAACAGTAATCGTTTCACGGACTCATTCTCCCTGTTCAGTCAAGGCCGCCCCGGTCGCCCGCTTCTCCCGGCAGGGTGAAGTCATAACGCACACGACGTCCACGCTCTTCATAATCAATCGCCAGCTGACGGGTAATGTGAACGGCCAGCGTTTTTCCCGGCGGCACATAAATGGCATCAAAGGTCTGCCCGTAACGCTGTCTTACCCAGTCCGCGGTCTCATTCATCCCGCCGGAAAGGGCCTTACCCAGCGCCGCTTCACCGGCACTGCCGGTCAGCGTCGAGGTGATACCGTTGACATTGTTCTGCGAGGTGTACTGCCCCTCACTCAGGGCATCCCCGGCCGCGCCGGCTGCGGCCAGCCCGAATATCGTCGGCAGGTAGGTTGACGCATTGGATTTACGGGTGCCGCTGATACACGGGATCCCATCCTCATCCGAAATCCAGCCAATCCCGCCTGCGTTATTCCCGTTTTTCGCCTGCTGATTGCTGTTGGTGGTACCGTTCACATCCGCCTGTGGCAGCGTGCGTACCGTGCCGTCAGCAAACACAAAGGTGATGCTGTTCACCTGTCCGCGCACACAGGAAAGCGTCCAGTCACCGCTGGCCGTCCCTGACACCACAGCCCCCTCCACATCCGGCAGTTCAATGCCGTTTGCCGTGAGGTTATCGCGCCCCACGAGGATCTTGAACGGATACGGATCGGTCACCGTGCCGTTTACCGGCACCCTGCCCAGCAGGGCCGTCATGGCACGGCTGCCCGTCAGGGTTGAGTTCTCCGGCAGGGTGTACACGGCCTGCGTGGTGGCCGCCTGCTGCTCATTGCTGTACCCCTTCACCTGCTGCTCATAGGCTGCTTTCTGCCGGGTCAGGGGGTTATCTTCAAGGAAGGAGGTCGGAAAACGCGGACCGCTCTTTCCGCCGCTGCTCAGCGGATCATCCTGTGACTGATCGGCCGGACTCACCCACATCAGCCCGTCCGCCCCCTGCGAGATCAACGACCCGGCACCACTGCCTGAATCCAGTCCCAGCCCGTCAGGAATATCGCTGAGCTTCGTGTGACTTCCCGTCAGCTGGTCACTCAGTTGCCCCCGCAGCACATCAATCTGCGACATCAGGGAGCGCTGCTGCTCCTGCAGTTCACGCTGCTTCTGATCGTAGGTTTTCTGCATTCCCGCCACGGCTTCACTGACCTGGCCGGACACATCCGTCCCCCGGCGACGCAGCTGTTCGTTGTCCTTCAGCAACTGCGCATTCTGGCTCTCCAGCGTTTTCTGGTTATCCCTGACCTGGTTCAGGCGGGCAACCAGGGTCCGCAGGGTATCCTCCGGCGTGTCCCCTTCCACGCCCAGCGCACGCAGCTCTTCTGACGATAATCCGGCCAGCGCACCGCTCTGTGCTGTACTCTCACTCCCGCTCTCCGGTGTGCTGCAGCTTTTCATCGTGATCACCAGCCCCGCCAGTACCACAGCAGGTACCACAAATTTCACCAGGGTATTGGACTTAATCTGCATGTTTCACCTCCCCGCCCGTCCTGCGCGGTGCCACAGGCTCTGCCACAAAGGCCTTCTCCGGGCGGCCTGCCGTCACCACATACAGCATTGTGGTGTCTTCCGGTGTCCCGGCAGCACCCAGCCAGCGGTGCTGGAAGGTGGCCGCCACAAAACGGCCCTGCAGGGCTCGCGGATCAAGCACAATACGCCGGCTCACCGTACTGGTGAGTTTCAGGGCCACCACGGTTCGTCCGCCGGCGGACCATGCCGCCACCGGGGATACCGTCAGGGGTTCAGACGGGTAAAGCGTGGTGATTTGCCGGGGAAGAGGTGGCACCACCGGTCTGATCCCCGCAACCGGTTCAAGGGTGCGCAGCGGAGCATACAGGGACTGTGCCGCATACCGGGTCAGCAGAACCGGCAGGGGCTCGTCATAACGGGGGGCGGTCCGGCGGGCCTGCGTGCCGTCATCCGCACCGACTTTCCCGGGACGTCCGTCACTGCTGCCCGCCTTCGCGCTCTCCGGAGCGCTGCCGCCGGCACGGCTCACCGTGTTCACCTCCCCGTCATACACAATCCGTATCGGCTCGGTGGGCCCCTTTTCTGCGGCCGTCACATCCAGCAGGATCATCTCCCCGCTTTCCACATCCTGCAGCTGGATCCGCGTTTTCGGAAACGCGCTGTCCGCTTTCAGGTAAACGGCACCGCCGGTGCTCTGCACCCGCAGCCTGCCGTTCAGTGCCGGCGGAAAGCCCACCCTCACGTTTTTATCGGCAAAAATGACCCGCTCCTGCCCCACCATCAGCGGGACATCCAGCGGAATACGCTCCCACTTCATCAGTTCATCTGCCTGCGCCGTCAGGGACATCACTGACAGCGACAACATCACAGCGGCAGGACGCAGCAGGTTGCGCAGTACACAGGTTCTCATTCACCACCTCCCTTCACGGCTTCCAGACGCTGCGGCGTGGAGCTGTAACAGTCCAGCGCCAGAGCAAACGGATTAAGTTCCGGATCGCCCTCCATACGCACCACCTTCATCGGATAGCGGACCAGCGCCCGTTTGACCGGCTCAGCATGAAAATACTCATCCACCACCAGGTCGAGACGAACCTGCCAGTTGTCCCGGCCTTCCACCGTGACCGGATTACGGTTGTAACGTCCGCCGTAACCGTGCTCAGGGATCTCATACACCACACGAACACGATCCAGCAGTTCCCCCGCGTCCTTACGGCGTCGTGCATCCGTTTCAAGGATTTCCCGGCACGACGGTGTCAGATAGGCCGACAGGGCATGAATTTTTGCCGGATAATCCACCTCACCGTTTTTCGGCCAGGCATTCAGTTGCTGGAAAATGTAATACGCAAAGGAATAGACAGTGGAAGGCGGAACCTCCCACCACGAACGGGTACTGCCGGAACGTAAATCAGGTGGATTATGGATGGTCAGCCGGTCAGGTGCAGACATCCAGCCGAGGGTGACCATCAGAAGCAGCCCCGCCAGCACACCACTGAACACACGAAGCGTCAAAATATGCTGGTCACGATCCTGCAGGGCATGACGAAAACGACTCATCCTTTTCCTCCCCTGACGCGGGAACGACGCAGGGACCAGCCCTGTGCTTCCCTGATAAATGCAGGGCGCCCCACACCCAGCGCCGCTTTTTTCTCTTCAATACGCTGCCAGAGCCAGTTATCCGGTTTGCCCCGTTTCAGCCGGGTGATCCACACGCCGCCGGTCCAGACCAGAAGCAGTGGAGTGAGCAGGGCACCGGTGGGAATAATCACCCAGCCGAACAGCGGTATCAGTGGCAGTGTCCAGAGAAGACCGAGAAAGACACCGCTCAGTGCGGCCAGACCCAGCTCTGGCGTGGTGAATCCCCGGAACACCGTCGGTTCGGCATTCAGACGATCGGGCAGAAAACGAATGGTTTCCATAAACAGCCCTCCTTGTGGATTACAGGATGATGTTCGCGGATTTGCCGAGCAGCCAGATAACCGCAACCAGCAGCACCACCCCGACCACGATAATGGCCCCGAACTGTCCCCAGCCCGTCTTGCCGTCACGCACCTCAGAAAAAGTGGTAACGGCAGCCTCCGCCACCTTCACAAAGGCCGCCGCTGCAACTACCAGACCAAACAGCACAATGCCATCCTGGATATAGCCTTTGAGTTGATTAAAAAAACCACCACCCCCACCGGATGATGGCGGCTCAATTTTGGGCAAATCGGCCAGTGCCGGGGTCAGACTGCCCAGCAGAAAAGCAATCAGCCCCATTCCCGCCAGACGCAGGTGACGGAAAGTAAAAGCGTTTTTAAACATATATGTCTCCTTAAAGAAAACGGAAAATCAGCCCGCAAACATCCAGATACTGCTGACAAGCAGCAGTGCGGTACGGACGGTAAACCAGATAAACGCAGATTCCCTGACGTCACCGTTACGCCACCCGGACCATGCATCCGACAGTCCCCAGGCGGCCCAGAGAAAGAGAACGGCAACCAGCATTCCCACCGATGTCAGATGCACCACATTCAGATCCACATCACCGGATGCCACCTTAAAGGCCGTGATCTGTGCCGACGTCAGCGCCATCAGGGACGCTCCCGCCGGTATTCACCGGTCACGGCACTGCCGTTTCGGGGCTGGGCACGGGACGGCGTGAGATAACGGTCAATACCCGCCTGCATGGTCTGAATGTCAGCCTGTGCGCGCGGGTAGTCGAAGAAATAACGCCCGTCATGAGGCGTGGCCTGAAGGGATGCCGTTCTGGCACGGTCAAGCGCCGCCCGTACCTGGTCAAGCTGGCGCATGGCCGTTGCCAGCTCATCCTTTTCGGCGGCCTGAGCCGGCACAGCCACAATGGCAAGAAGCATCATCCCGGTAGTACCTGCCAGGGCAGCGGCACGCCGGGGAAATGCGGGAAGAGAAAACATACGCACCTCCGTTAAGAATCTGTGGGTGCGTACAGCATGAAGAAGGCAGGTGTGCCGGTCAGCGATAAACTCTATTTGTAAAACTGAAAATTTTTAAGGGAAAACGGACATGGCTGAATGCCGGAACATATCCCCGCGCCGGGGCGCAATTTTATTCCATCTTTAATGATTTTTTCTGTTTACTGAAACAGGTCATCACTACAGTTTCCCGCTAATGACCCCCCGTAAAGAGGAAACATCAGCATGGAATTTCTCCTCACCGCCCTTCCGTACCGGGCCCTGTTCAGTCTTACCTGGTTTTTTGTTGTGTTATATATCGTCAGGGAAGAGCCACAGTGCCCTGTCTGGTTATATGACGTCATCAGGGGCATCAACCTGCTCATCATCGTCATCACCATTGTTGTCATTCCCTTGCTGCCGGTGCTCTTACGCTGACGCGCTGTGACAGTCAGTACGTGGCTTGTCTGCCGACACCCCGCCACAAAACACGTTTTGCACCGGGGTGTCCGGCGCATGAATCAGAGATATTTTTTGAACGATGCCACAGTCACGGTAACCGCCAGTCCCAGCAGCATGGCCGCCGGCCATATCAGCAGGTTCGGATATACCGCGCCGGGCCAGGAAAGGTAAATAATGCAGGGGACATAAATCGCCGGTCTGACTGATTTTTTTGCATGATGATAGACAAAGCTGGACTCATAAGCCGCGCCGTAACGCCGCAAATCACGGCGCCCCAGCCCCTCCACAACGGCCACCAGAACCACCATCACAAACAACGGAACGGACAGGACGAGAATAACCACCCTGACCATCGTCACCACCGTCACATACACCGTCGCCAGCAGGTAGTCATGAAGATGATAAGCCAGCCACTGACTCAGCTCACTGCTGAATTCAGACACGCTTCTGCCTGCCGCCGTCCCCGCCTGCTGTGCATGCAGCCATGTCTGCATGCCACTGTCCACAAACAGCCACTGATACGCGGCGGAAATCCACGCCGGCACCGTTTCTGCCGGCGCGGAAAGCAGCAGACTGCGGGTGAACTCCGTTGACAGCCAGCCCAGCTCCGTGTTCATGACAGCGCGGCTGTGCGCCGCCCCCTCCTCACTCCAGAAAAACGTCATACCGGCATACTCAATCAACAGACTCAGCAGCAGGGAGGATAAAATCAGCCCCACCAGTGCCCACGGCCAGCCCCACACCAGATTGTACAGCAGACCATGCTGACGGGGCGCCCGGGACTGCGGGCTGCGTTCCGCATCACGACGCGCTTCCGCCATATCCGCCTCCTTCATCTGTTCCGGCGGCCTGCGCTGACGGCGGCTCATTCCACCATCCTTCACCGGTGTGATAGTTCTGTCTCATCGCCTCTGCCACCCGGGCAATGTTCTCCGGCATCAGCACGTCATCCGTATCCCCTGCCGGCAGCGGCATCCGGATTTTCCACAACTGCCCCCCTTCCAGCAGGGCAAACGCCTGTCCCTTGGGCAGGGTGACAATATCTGACGGCTCCAGCAGAGGTACCTTCACCGTGCCGACACGATCCTGGGTGCTGGACGTGAAATCCTGACCGGCAGACACGTCCGCCGTATCCTGGTGACCGGAGACCAGCGTCTTGGTGTAGATCTCCACCTGAGGCAGTTGTGTGGTCAGCAGCTCTGCCGTCCTGTTCTCCCTGACACGCAGCATGATCATGTTGTTGAAGTTTCCCTGAACCTGCGCCGTTTTGGCTGCATTACCGATACGCGCTTCAATATCTGACGATGTCTGGGTGTACGCGGTGACCTGCATACCGGCACCGCCCCCCTTGTTAATGAGCGGAATAAACTCATCCCCCATCAGTTCGTTAAACTCATCGCAGTGCAGGTTCACCACATTTTTGCCTTCCCCCTTACCGGGCAGACCGGCATGCATGCCGTGCTTGTAGATATGCCCCGCCACGCTCACCAGGTCCGCAAACATCGAATTCCCCACAGCACTGGCTACCACACTGTCGCTGAGTGCATCCAGGCCGATATAGACCACCGCCTTTTTACGGATCACCTGTTCCCAGTCAAAAATCGGTCGCGCATCGTTCATGTCCAGATAGTCCGGTGCCAGCAGCTCTGCGATCCTGCCCGTGGTGAGTTTTTCCAGCAGCGGCAGCAGGGACGCCACGATTTTGTCAAAATAGGTACGGTCATAGCGGACCGCACTGCGAAGCCCGTCCAGGATCGGATCGTAAATTTTTTTACCCTCCTCACTGCTCAGGGCCATCTCGATGGACCAGATACGTACCGCATCCGGCTGGTTCTGCATGGTGCGGGGAACATCCTCCTCGCTGATCACATTCTGGTTATTCGCAATCGCCTGCTCCAGTTCCGGCATGCGCTCGCGGATCACCTTTCCGGCATAGCGGATATAGAGATCGGCTATGTTGTTCACATACCGCACAATCAGCAGGTAGTCCGGGCGCTCACCGAGTGCCACCAGGGCGCGGGAAATGATGTTGACGAACCGCCAGGCGAACTCGCGGAAAGCCGCCGAGTTCCCTTCACCGGACAACTGCCCGGCCACACGAGAAGCCACTTCCGAAACACGCCCGAAGCGTCCCACCGCATTATATCGGGCCGAAATTTCCGGCCATCCCAGATGGAAAATATACAGTTCATCACCCCGCCCGGCACGGTGTGCTTCCGCCCAGACACGCAGCAGCAGATCAGCATCACCTTTGGGATCAAACACAATGGTCACCTCTCCCCTGCGGATATCCTGAGTGACCAGCAGTTCTGCCAGGCGGGTTTTACCGACACGGGTGGTGCCGTAGACAATGGTATGCCCCACACGCTCCCCCAGAGCCAGCGTCACATCCTGTTCATCCGGCTCAATACCATGCAGGGCGGGATTTCCCCCCACCGGCGGCAGAGGACGCACAGGATTCAGAGACGACTCATGCCGGAGCAGTTTCCCCAGCGCGGGCAGACGGTGTTCCGTTTTCATTTCCAGCCAGCGCGCCAGCCGGTAAAGTCCGCCCGGCTGCAGATAGTGTGCCACCTCCGGTCGCAGCGTATCCTGGAGACGCTGGGTATGCTTCTGGGTCCAGCGAAATCCCCGCCCCAGAAACAGCCGCTGACGGCTGAGCGGGATCTGCCGTGTACTCATCACATAGCGGGGCAGCCGGCGCAGATTACGGCGATACCGGATGATGTTCATCCCCTGCCGGAAACGCACCACGGCCAGCAGGGCAAATCCACCGGCAGTGGCGTAACTGACGGTGGGTGCCAGCGCCACCGCCCAGGGGGCTGTCACACAGATACATGCTGCTGTTGCTGCCACCACTGCCGTATTGAACTCCACAGCCGGTCTCAGCAATGCCTCAATGACATAGCGGTTGCTCATTACATGTCCCCCTTCCGTAAAAGACGTCGCCACCATGTGCGTGGCAAATCGTTCCCCGGTGATGCAGACAGCGCCTCCAGTCTGCGCTGTAATACCATCACCTCACGCCATGCGTCTGCCGCATTCAGCAGCAACGTCTTATACACCGCAGGCATATCATGTCCGCCGGCACGCACGTCATCCACTGTCAGCTGCGCCTCTGTGCTGAAACGGTCCACTTTCCAGCAGGCCAGGTCTTCGCGGGCAACACACTGCCGTCGGGTCTGCAGACGGATATACACACCATGCCGGGACAGCGCGTCAGTCAGGTTGTGGATTTCCCGGCAGGCAGACCAGAACGCCCGGTCTGTGTGATAAATACTCTGTGCCACGTTGTGAAGCTGTGTGCGCTCCTCCCCCTGCAGGTGAAACAGAAAGCGTGCCAGGCAACTGCGGTGATTGCCGTCTGCACTGACATACCAGTCAACGCCATCCGTGCTGACAAAACTCATCCCGGCATGCTGTTGCTCTGCCTGCGTGTAGTATCCCGGATTTTTTTCCAGTAACGGGATATTGATGTCCATACGTTTACCGCGCTCCATCAGCTCCAGCCAGGTCATTCCGGCATACTGTGGATGGTCAGTTCCCACAATGCGGAACACATTGATGCTGCCCTGTCCCGTCCAGTAGTGCTCTGTAATAAAATCCGACATTGCCGCAAACGCGGTGGCATCCCATGCCAGTAACGGGTCATTCGCCCATTGCGGCATATCCCTCTGCACCTGTTCAGTAAATGAAACGTTCACACCCGCTCTCCTTTCTCCGGTGCAGTGTGAACGCTGCTCTCTGGCCAGTGCGCCACCGCACCACGTCCGCAGCCATATCCACAGTGTGGTGATACCCGGACGGATGCCGTTACCCGGCGCAGAATGCAGGCTGAAAACGCTTCCAGAACCACGGATGCCAGCAGCAGTGTCACTGCCACTCTGCGCAGCGACTGCACATCGCCCTCTGCAGCTTCTCTGAAAGAGCGCGGAACCTGGCTGCATTCATCATCAGATGCAGCCAGTGCACGCCACTCCCCGGCACTCACAGGCGCCATAAAGGGACGCGACGGGCACTGCGCTGTCATCACCATCCCTTCCGGCGCATCACGCCAGCGGGCGGATTCCACCCCGTAACGCTGCTCCAGTCCCGCCACACCACCGCCGGCGACCTCCGCGAAATACAGCATCATCACGCATCCTGTCAGCACGGATGGCCAGACAATCGTTATTCTGAATAAAAACATAAACATCCGTTTTACCGTCATCATCTCCGCGCTCCTCTGGTAAGTTCATCCGGCAGCAATGCCCCGTTCAGCAGTTTCAGCAGACGCTGCCCGCTGACCAGCTCAATATCCGGCCACAGCGCCAGCCGTGCCCGGCTGGCCGGTCCCGTACGACCGGTGTGAATAAAAAATCCACGGCAGCCTTCACGGCGCAGCAGGTCACCAAAATCATCAATATGTGACGGACGGATGGTCCGTCCGTAACGTTTGGCCTGAATCAGCCACCGCTCGCCGTCAATCAGCACCTGACCATCCAGGCCACCATCTCCGCTGTAACGTGTGTTACGGATGACCGCCATCCCCCTGCGTTCAAACGCCAGAAGCAGCAGTTCTTCAAACACATACGGGTTAATTTTTCGCAGGTATTTCACACCCGCCCCACCTTCCGGCAGCTTTGTCAGCACACGTTCAGCCGCAGCGCGGTAACGGCGGTGACGACGCTCACTGGCGCGTTCACGATGCCTGCATCGCCCCCACAGGCGCGGAAAAAACAGAAACAGCACGACCAGAACGCACAGCAGAATGCCGTGCCACGCGCCTTCCTGTAACAGGTCCGTCAGTTGTCTCTGCATCACGGCATCACCACACTGCTGATACCACTGTCCGTTATCAGCACCGGCCAGTGGTCAAGCTGCAGACGGCGGGCCAGTGCTGAACCGGAAGCCGGTACCATCATCACACCGGGAGCCAGCGCCCGCAGCGCCTGCAGACCGCTCTCATTCGTCACGCTCACCACCATACCGGCAGCCTTCCTTTCAAGCAGCGCGGCCGCATTCGCCTGCAGCCACTGACGGGAGAGTGCATCATCCCCCACGAGGAACAGTGCCCCCAGCCCCGGTAACTGCAGTGGCCTCGGCGTCACCTCTCCGGGAGACATTTCCGGCGTGGAAACAGGCAGCATCGCACTCTCCCCCTGCGGCAGCAGCGCCGTTACAGGCGACGACGTTCCGCTGTCCGCCTGGCGGTTTATTGCTTCATAAAACCTGCCGGCATCACTGCCACCAAGGTCAGCAATCACCCTGAGCTCCGCGCCGGCCTGAGCCGCGCACAGCAACAGACCCGTTGCGGTCGTCATGACATATCGTTTAAATCGTTTCATGGGGTTAACTCCCGGGGTTCTGTCCGGATATAACGGGGATTCATGGCAGTCACACCTGACGTACTGACCGCATCACGGTGGAGGCGGTCAATATGCCGCCTCACCAGCGCGATGTAGCGTACTGCGGGTGCGCCGCCTGCCGGATGGTGATAACAGCCGGCAGCCTGCAGCCAGCTGTCAGGATGGCGACGGCGACATTCTCTCAGGATGACCGCCGCCGTGTTCAGACTGGTGTACGGGTCAAATGCCGCCCATGTGGACGCAAAACGGTGCCCGTTCCAGCCCAGATTGACCTGGGCTATCCCCACATCAATCCGTCGGGCCGGATATCGTTTCAGAAAAACCTGGAGGGCCTGCCAGGCCTCCAGTCGACTGGCATAGCGGTATCCCCGGCCCGCCACATTGATGGTCCAGGGCCAGGGACGTGCCACTGCTGGTACCCTGTAATCCTCATTCCGTTTTTTCATTACAGCACCAATGGCGGAGGGGACCATGGCCGTCTCGGTCAGCGAGACGGCATAGAGTACTTCTGCCGGAACACCATGCTGTTCCGCCACACGCACGTATCCCTCCGGGATATCATGCAGCGCCGCCCCCGCCGGAATGCTGACTGCCATCAGCAGCAGCGACATCAGAAGGCTGCCACGCGCCATCCGTCAGCCCCCTGCTGAAGTACCACCGGCATTCTCCCCTCCCCAAACCGCAGCCAGCGACCGCCGTCATGGTTCAGCGTGATGTGGCGACTGCGCACACGGTCTGCCGGGATACTGTGCTCCCGGGCCCACTGCCTCAGCTTTTCATCATTTCCCTGACTGTCGACCAGGTAAATATCCACCTGACGACCGGATGAAAGCACGGCGGCCAGCCGCGCATCACAGGTACTGCAGTCTTTCGACCTGACAAACAGGGCAAGACGTCCCCCGGTGTCACGGGCGATGCCGGCAGAATTCCCCAGGCTGACCGGCATCACCCCCGGATACAACCGTTTCCAGGCGGCATTCACTTCACGCTGGAAAGCCAGTTCCTTCTCAGTGCGTTCATACTCAGCTTTAACCCATTTTTCGGCCAGCACCCTGCGCTCTGCATCCGTCCGCGCTTCAATCCCCAGTACCGTCAGCGGGTCCAGCCCCGGAGACTGAATACCGCGGGGACCTTCCATCAGGGTACGGTAACGCCGGTAATCTTCCTCACTGAGTCCCCACTGCCCGGCCTGCTGCTGCAGTTCCTGTGTGGTGGTACTGACCTGAGAGGATGAGGAGGTGCGCGTTCCCTGCTGCGTACTCTCCTGTACGGCGGCCATCGCCTGCAGGGACAGCAGCATGAGCGCCAGTGACAGACTTTTCAGCTTCATTTTCTCACTCCACCATGACCCGGACCTGACGACCATTCACCCGGAACGTGGCCTCGCCACGTCCTGCACGCTCAAGCACCCAGCCTGTCGTGCTCTCCCCTTCACCCAGTAACGTCACATCAGCAAGACTGCTGAATCCACGGGGGGCCACTGCCGCATACGTACGGCCTCCCCGCTGCTCTGTCCCGGTCAGAACAAACGGCGCGGTACGACTGACCACCGGCACGCCGGCAGACATTCGTTTCTTCTGTGGCGCAACCGCCGCTGTGCCCTTCATCGTCCCGCCCGCGCCTTTCGCAGATGACGGTGATACCGGGGTGACTGAAGTCTTCTCCACCTTCTCCAGTCGCTGCTCATACGTGCGAAGCGTTTCTCCCTGTTGCGCCAGTGAGGTCTGCAGTGATGCCAGGCTGGCGGCCATCTCTCCCGTACGCGCATGCTCTTCCTCCGTCAGTGCAGGACGCTTTTCCAGCTGAGAAATACGTTCCGCCACACTCTTCAGCTGTTTTTCGGTCTCAGCCAGCCTCTCCCTCAGTGGTACCAGTTCCGTTCCGGACAAGGCGAGCGCATCAGAATACGCCTTCATCTGCACCGCCAGCGCAGTCATTCGCCTGTCCTGCTCTCCCGTATAACGAGCCAGACCGGCAACCGCGATCGCCATCATCACCACCGTCACCAGCCCTGCGAACAGACCGGGAGAGGGACGCCGTTTCGCCCTTCCTGACGGTGTGGTGCCACCTGAACCACCTGCAGCGGCTGATATCTCCTGTTGCTTTTCACTCATTTTTTCTGCTCCGCACCGGATACCTTCACCACCGCCGGTACCGGCGCCAGCTGGCGTGCCGGTAACTGATAACCCTCACGCAGACTGTGACAGACCACGCGCTGCACATCATCCACCTCAAGCTGCCATGCCGGCCCCGCCATCATCTGCAGCGCGCTCCGCAGTCTGACCGGCCCGGTCTGGTACTGCACGGCCGGTAGCGGCTGACGGTAGAGCACACCGTTGGCAGGCCCCGTGGCGCAGAGTGTGTAGCCGGACTGTTTCAGGGCATAACGCATCGCATCCGCCACCGTCGGCTTCAGTGATGCCGGAATGCGGATGTCAATCACCTGGGAAAGCGGGTCACGCTGTACCGTATCCGGTGCCGTGTTAACCAGCAGATAGCGGTCATAACGCACCACCTCCGGTGTCGCCGCACCGGCGTACACATCCGGATTTGCCGGACGGACATTGTTGCTGACTGTCACCGACGGTACCGGGACGGCAGCCGCCCTCTGCTGCAGTTTTTGCGGACTCTGGCACCCCGCCAGCAACACACAGGCAGACAGCGCGGAAAAAAGAAGGGATATTTTCATCAGGGAATTACCTCTGCAGTGAAGTGATAAAGTCAGAGGTCAATTTGCAGAAGAAGTGAGGGGAGGCTCAATGAACAACTGATTTCCGGTTGACAAAAAAAACGCCTGCACAATGGCAGGCGCTGTGTTCACAGGGCATCACGCATTCTGACGCATCAGTCGCGCTCTGCCACATCATTACGATGTGAGGTTAATTATTAAGCGCTTCCTGAATCTGTTCATCAGAAAGCTGAAGAGCTTGCTTAATAACTTCTGTTGACATCCCCATATCGCTCATGCGACGGACAGATGCATAGGTTTCTGCAAGCGCTTTTTGACGCTCTTCAGCACGGCCTTCAGCAAGACCTTCAGCACGGCCTTTCTCAAGGCCTTTCTCTTCCAGTTGTTCCGCTATCGTCATAATCACCCCCTTGTGGCTGGGATAGTGTGTGGATATTGCTTCAAAAAGTTCAGCAACATCCATCTGGTAAAGTTCCATCAGATAAGTAAGCACCGTATTCAGGTGAACGCTGCTGCCATACTTATCCGTCAGTGTGATCGATTTACCAATCAGCTCAATCAAATCACCCTGAGTTCCGGACTTCATGGTGTACATCAGCGCCGCCATCCGGCGATACTGCTCAATTTCATCATCATCAAGCGTACTGACATCCACCAGACTGAATGGCTTTGACTCGCCATAAATCTCACGTCCGTACTCCGGGTCATCCAGACAATCCACCCAGTTCAGCGGATACGGATATGGCCGCACTGCACCATGATAAAACAGCACGGGGATCACCACAGGTGCACACTTATGCTTTTCAACATGTTGCTCCATTACAGCCAGGATATATCGCATCATACGCAGCGGGATGAATTTATCCGGCGAACTCTGGTGCTCGATTAAGGTATAAATGTATCCGTCCCTGCCGTCGTTTGTCTTCATGCTGATCAAAACATCACAGGCATGCTGACGCAAACTTTCCGTCACGAACGAATTCTTTTCAACTTCTATTGTATCAAGATTACAGCGGGATATCTGATCGTGTGTCAAGACCTGTTCAAGAAAGTCCCTTACTGCTGCGGGATCTTCAAGCGTCTTCTTTAACGCCCCGTCATGAATCATAGTGATTTTGTTAACTTTTTCACTCACGTAACCTCCGGATAAAAAAGTGGGGCGTATCGCCCCATGGTTAATATTACATGGCATGAATAATTCGCCGTTCCATGCCATACCCGATCCCCATAAAGGGGATATCATCGTCAAAGTCCACAGGTGGAGCACCATTACCTGTTGAAGTTGTCCGGGTAGCACGACCAGTCTGTCCGGTCGTCTTCGGCGGCTGTCCCTGGCCCCCTTGTGCCGGTGCTGAAGCACCATTACCGGAAGCGCCCTGCTGACGCGATGAACCCAGCATCTGCATGACACCATTCACGCCCACAACAACCTCAGTTGAATAACGGTCCACACCATTCTGCTGGTCAAACCATTTACGGGTTTTAAGCTGGCCTTCTATATACACCTGCGACCCCTTATGCAGGTACTCGCAGGCAACTTCAGCCAGTTTTCCATAGAGAACAACGCGGTGCCATTCAGTGACTTCCTTCATTTCACCGCTCTGTTTATCCCGCCAGGTGTCGCTGGTCGCCAGTGACAGATTCGCCACAACGCCACCGCCATTGGGGAAATACCGGATATCCGGATCCTGCCCCAGATGTCCTATCAGGATAACTTTGTTTACGCCACGTGAAGCCATAGCACCTCCTCATTACCAGGCATGACGTTGTGTCCAGGTGCCATTTTTCAGCGCCCGCTCAGCCTGCTCATATTTTTTGAAATACTCTTCTGATTCACGGGATACCGGCCCCTCACAACACTGAGTGCCAATATAATATCCGCGCCCACTTTTGAGTATTTCCAGAGGTAATGTATAACCTGCCGCAGCTGCGAGAATACCGTTTGTAGAAGTCATAATTTGTTTCCTTAAAGTTCAGTAAACACAATAAGAAAACAGACCTCCCTGATGGTGGTCTGTTTTCTTTATCAGGGAGGCAGTGAGAAAAATACGCGATCAGAAGGAGTCTTCTGCGTATTCACGTTTTGTGGTGCCATGGCTCGGTGGCTGGGACTCCGCTTTTTCAGCCTTATAGACCTGCTCCTGGCCTATTTTTATCCAGTCCACCTTGATCAGGCGGGCTTTCAGGCTGACGCGTTGCTCACCGGCATGCTCCCCCTTGTTCAGGGTGAAAATGTCGGTGGCAAGGTTGCTTAACGTAAAACCAAGCAGTACCTTGCGGTCCTCATCCACTGCTTTCTGGCAGCGGGAGATCAGGGTGGTCGCCTCTTTACCGGCAACCGTAACATCAAAACGCGTATAGGACGGATTGTCCGTTGGTCCACTCAGTGCGTTAATCACACAGCTGAGGAACGAACCGTTCTGATGGTTAACCTGACGTACATTGCTGAGATACCCAAGACCTTTCATGGTCAGGTTGAAGTATTCAGTTTTTGCAGAAGTAGAGTTAGTTGCAGACATGATGATTTCTCCATGGAGTGAAAAAAAGATATGACGGAGAACATCACCAGCCCTGACGGGAGTGATAGTTCCCGTCGGGGATGCCGGAATCAGCTGAATTTCCGGCTGTCTGTGCAGTAAAAAAAGCCTTCATCATCACGGAAAACCGCAGTGACATCTGCTCTCAAAGGTGTGCAGATTTGCCCGTACTTCCGGGAATATATCCCTTCAGTACGCACAGCTCCTTTCAGGCTCAGGAGGTGTAAAACTGACCACCCGAAGGCGCTCCTCACAGGTCAGATGAAGCATTGGTGGTCGCCGGAGCGACGTGGGCCACCCGAAGGCGTTCCTCACAGGCCACATGGAACATTGGTGGTCGCTGAAGCGACATGGGCCACCCGAAGGCGTTCCTCACAGGCCACTATGGAACATTGGTGGTCGCCGGAGCGACAAGTTAGCCCTGCCATATTTAAAGCTCACATAAAGAAAGTCAATACCAAAATAAAAAGGGCACCGTAAAAACGGTGCCCGGGGTTACCAGCCCTGTGGTTTATCTCATCAGTCTCCGGGGATTTCTCCCGGCGCGGTTTTCACGGAGTTTATGCGCCTTGTGATCCAGCTGGTGTGTAGAGCCGATCACCGGACCGAAGAGCTGCCCGCTCTTTACTGTGGTCAGCAGGGTACGCATCAAAGCGTATGCACTTTAACAAATAAAAAAAAGCATGTAATCATCATCCACGCTTTTTAATTTTTCTGCCGCCCCGTTTCCCGGATGTCGGTTTCTGCTCTGAAATCACTCCCTTACACTCCGGATAACGCTGACAACTCCAGAATTCCCCTTTCCCGCTTTTCATCTTCACTTTCCGCATTCTTCCCCTGCAAAGAGGGCATGCAGGCGTAACCGGTGCCGTGATCTGCAGTGGCTGCTGCCTTGCACCGGCCACCAGGTGGTTAAGCCACTGTTTCTGCTTCTCCATAAATGACGACAGTGACAGTTTACCCTGTGCAATATCATCCAGAGCCTGTTCCCACAGCGCCGTTGTTCCCGGACTGGTCAGCGCCTCCGGCAATCCCGCTATCAGCTCCGCCCCCAGTTGCGTGGCACGGATATGCTTACCCTGCTTCTCGATATATTTGCGGGTGAACAACGTTTCCAGTATTTCTGCGCGGGTCGCTTCAGTACCCAGCCCCGCATTTTCGCGTAACACTTTTTTCAGTGCCGGATCACTCACCATACCCGCAGCATTTTTCATCGCCGCAATCAGCGTGCCTTCCGTATAATGACGTGGTGGCGTGGTCTGCATCTCTTTGAGTTCAGCTTCAGCAGGACGACATTCATCACCTTTTGCCAGTACGGGAAGGGGCATCGCCTGCTCATCGTCTGCAACATCCTCTTCCTCTCCCGCCGAATCTGACACAAAAAGCGCACGCCATCCCCTGACAACCTCCACCCGTCCCCGCGTTCCGAACAACTGCCCCGCAACAAGAAATGTGGCCTCTGTGACATCCGACTCCTGCATGGGTAAAAACTGAGCCAGATAATGCTGACGAATTAACCGGTACACCTTAAGCTCATTATCACTCAGCGCCACAATATTAAACGGCTGACGGGTGGGGATTATCGCATGATGCGCGGTGATCTTCCTGTCGTTCCAGATCCCCGACACAATATCAGGACTGAGTTTTGCCAGCTCCGTGGCAATATCCGGATCGGTTTTTTCCAGCGCCGCCAGTACGTCAGGCACTTCTTTGTGCATTGATACCGGCAGATAACCGCAATCTGTACGCGGATATGTTGTCGCCTTATGCTTTTCGTACAGCGACTGGGCTATATCAAGAACAGCCTGCGCTCCGAGGCCAAATTTGCGCGAACAGACCTCCTGCAACGTTCCGAGCGAAAAACACAGCGGAGGCTGCTTTTTCTCCCGTCTGCTGCTGACATCCCTGACAACAGCAACACCTGCCTGACGACACTGTGACAGGACGGCTGTTGCCGCCTGCACATTCACACACCGTTTTTCAGTATCGCAGTACTGCGCTGCCGCAATCCAGGTGGTACGAAAACGCACATTATCCTTCTCCAGCCAGAGATACAGTTGCCAGTAAGGTACCGGAATAAAATTTTTTATTTCCGCGTCCCGTCTGACCACCATCGCAAGCGTGGGCGTCTGCACCCTGCCAACAGAGAGGACGCCGGACACACCACACCCCCTGGCTTTCAGGGTATACAGACGCGTCAGGTTGATCCCCGTCAGCCAGTCAGCCCGGCTGCGTCCCTTACCGGCTTCATATAACTTCTCGGTCTCCTCTCCGGGCAGTATTCTGCCCAGCGCCTCCCTGATACTGCTCTCATCCAGTGCGGACAGCCAGAGACGGCGCACAACGCCGGTATAACCACAATAATCCAGCAGTTCCCTTGCGATAATTTCGCCTTCACGATCGGCGTCAGTGGCAATCACCACTTCATCAGTCTTACGGAGAAGGCGGCTGATCACATTAAACTGCTTCCCGACATTATCCTTCACCACCATCTTCCACTGTTTAGGAAAGACCGGCAAAACGTCAATTTTCCAGGGGCTGCCAAACTGTTCACCATACGCCTCCGGTGGCGCCTGCTCCAGCAAGTGACCAAAGGCCCAGGTCACAACAAAGTCCTTACCTTCAATCGCACCATCACCACGTCTGGCAGCCCCAAGTACTCTGGCTATATCAGCGGCCTGTGAAGGTTTTTCACATAAATAGAGACGCATAGAGTTACCAGATTATTTCAGCGGTGCAGAAAAGGAGGACCGTTTCTTCCCGGTAAGGATGTCAGGATCAGGCATGCCATAGCGGCTGATCGCATCTTTTCCTTTTTGTGAGCCAGAAGAAATATCACCCCTCGTTGCAGGTACAGTTTTATATCCCTGGGCAAGAGCACAAATCTGACGTACAGCATGCCCTCCGGCATTAAGTATTTCATCACGACGTGATCGGGCAATCAGTCCATAGTGGAAAGCCTGAAAGGCTTTAAGCACCAGTTCATCGTACCCGACAAGCAGCCATACACATTTGTAACCAAGAGGTGAACGACTGTGCACACCAATATTTACTGGACTGGTTGATGATATTTCAGAAATACAAATATCCCCTGGCACATCCCGTAAAACATCATTTAACTGCTCAACCAGGTCATTAATCTTTTGCTTTGAGTGATTCAGCTTTTCCTCAAGGCTGAACAAAAATTCATCCGCCCACGGATTATTGTTCTCAGAATCTTTTGTTGCGATACCCGCACGGGAAATAACCCCGGGCATGCCAATGATCCTGCGCCGACGTTCCGACTTATCAGCACCAGTCTCAGGCTTGCGACCGTTCCACAACCGAATAGCGTAATAAGTGTGAATATTAATTGTCAGGGAGCTTTTTAACACGCCAGGTTCAGTCTTTTTCTCATCAGTCATATGACCTCCACTCAGTACCAGAAATAACACCAGTTGAGTGTGAGATCGTCAGAAAGAACCGGATTAACAACAACAGGAAAACAGATTTGAACCTTTTAAAATTAACGGGATTGAGCGTATGAATTGCGTTCGTTTTTATACTATGGTGCCAGTGGCACCATCGCTTATCCATCGCTCATTTTTTATACCGTGGTGCCAGCGTCACCATCGCTCATTTTTTTATACCGTGGTGCCAGTGGCACCATCGCTCATTTTTTGTACTATGGTGCCAGTGGCACCATCGCTTATTTTTTGTACTATGGTGCCAGTAGCGCCATAGATTGACTTTTAACCATCACACACGCGCCGCCAGACGGGCAGCATTTGCACGTTTCAGGCTGGCCCGGAATTCTGCGACAATGTTGCTCACCGTTTCAGGTGACGCCACTTTCCCGCGACGACGTTCACGTTCATCACGGTTGTACACAGGCTGATATGGTGCACGGGCTGGCGACCGGGATTCATGCACGGACATATCCGGCGTATTAAAACGCCCCTCACGCGCACGTTTCATCACAGCCAGCATCCAGCCAACCGGATTCTGGAGCGTGTTTTTGCTGAGCATCTGTGACAGGCTGCTCAGCACACTACCTGCCAGTTCTTCCGGCAATGCCTGCAGTTGTTTTGTCAGCATGTCCGTGTCTTCTGCGCTGATTTGCGCTTTCACCGACTCAGGCAATACGTACGTATTTTTAATCACACTGTGTGTGATATTACGTACGTAATTGTTCGTTTTCCGAACTGAGTGATAAGTTGCTGATTTTCCAGGTGGTACGGAATCCGAACTGAGTGGGCTCATTTCCTGTTTTTCACTGAGTTCGATTAATGGATCACTGAGTTCGTTTACCTGCACGACAGGTGCAGGGGTATGTACGGAATCCGAACCACTCTCTCTGCCTGTGTTTTCATTCACCATCGGGTTCACCCGCTGACGCGCCGCCAGCTGAACCGGCGTCTGTGCAGCCCCCATACGCGATTCAAACAGAGTGATATGGCTGTGGTAATGCCGCATACCGGGCTCATTTTTGATATCGCTGAGCACTTCACTGGCTGTGTGCCGGATTGTCTTGTTCCGGCTCCTGCTCACAGTATCCAGAACCATATCCAGGTATCGTGGGTCAAACTTTTCTGCATCACAGCAGGTCAGTGGCTCATCATGCAGGGCGTAAATATTCCCCCGGACCCGCCCTTTTTCATCCCTGACCCGCTTACACAGACTCAGCCAGCCCGTAAGCCGCAGCATTGTCAGCACACGGCTCACTGTTTCACGGGACGCCTTCCCGCAGCCGGGAGATGCCAGTAGTAACTGCAGTTCATCGTACGTCGGAAAGACTGCGCCCTCATTATTCAGGGCATGCAGACGAATCATCATCCACGCAGTTTTATCCAGGGGAGAAAGGCGCGTATCCAGCAACAGCCTGCGGGGATACGAATCGTGAACATTGCCGGTAAACAACAGCCCACTGCGTATCCTCCCGTCCTCACGACTGGCTTTCTCTGCCATGCTGGCCTTCATTTTTCTGAGCGTATGCGCAATAAGGCTTTCTGCAGGTAGCGCCATAAATAAACTCCTTAAATCCCGGCAGACTGCCCCGGGGAACGGTTTCCGAAATGCTTATAACTGAACCCTGTCAAAGATGCAGGCTAAACACTTCACCACACGAGCACCACCGGACTGACTGTCGCGTCCGGCTTCAGAAGATATTTTCCTTAACTGTTGATACGCTGACGCTCTTCGTTTGTCGGCTGCTTCACCGCAACATAAAAAATTTATGTCGCGGCTCAGCAGCTTCGGAACAGACAATCATTCCGGCACAGTCCTCACCCACCGCTTTTTGATGCATCATCCGCACGCCATGCCCCGGCAAGTGCCGCAGCAACCTGATAAAAAGAGTGCCTCACCCTCGCGGTGATTCTTCCCCCGTCAGCAAGGTACTCAACAGCGGTGAGTTCCCCTCCACTTTCATGGTCCGGGTAAAACTGTGTCACATCACTACTTTCTATAATCACCGGGCCGTCCATTGCCTGCATCTTCAGTTTCATTTCACTTGTTCCCCTTTGATACGAATGCCAGCGGCAGCGCAGGCCTGTTCCAGTTCTGCCACCCTCCGCTCACTCGCATCCAGAGCATCAAGCACAACTTTTATTGCCACGGCATGCGCCATCGGAGTGATTGCAGGAACCGGTCCTGATAACAAAACATGCAACTGCATCCTGGCCTTCTCCAGGTTCAACATTCCACTGATTTTTCTCATGACCGACGCTCCTCCAGTTCAGCAATGCGCTTTTTTGCAGCTTCCAGCTCAATCGTCATTTTCTTCAATTGTTCTTCTTTCATTGATGCCAGTGTTTACAGACTGACAAGCTTGTTTAAGCACCCAGTCAACGGCATCTTTCCATGCTCCCGTTTCAACTGGCGGATTTTCACGTTTAACCTGCTCATAGAAAGCCACGGCTTTAACCAATCCATTCGGCGCTGGCGGGACGGCGTAAAGGGGAATCCCGCGTCTTCCATAAGAAAACTCGTTATGACCGTTATATTCACGACCATCTTCGTCATCACAGGTTCCGCTTCCAGCGATGCCAGTGCAATCCGTGCCAGTTCTTCCGCTTCTTCTGCTGGCAGTACAACGTTGCTACCCGGTCCGTATGTTTCGCGCCACTGCTTGATTGTCAGCAGTCGCTCTTTGGTAATAGTGATCATGCCGCGTTTCCTTCTTTCTTATTAACAATTACACCGTCATATATTTCATTA